>Ga0233442_1001036_pt1 | contig 22980 bp, 6 predicted proteins | sample SI_123_September_3_FD_182789 | JGI IMG/M metagenome (GOLD analysis project Ga0233442, IMG submission 182789) | Seawater microbial communities from Saanich Inlet, British Columbia, Canada - SI_123_September2016_150_MG | ecosystem: Environmental > Aquatic > Marine > Inlet | place: Canada: British... | reverse complement strand
TGTTTTACCTTTTGGATCATACAATCATCTTCATGAACAACATGAATACTATTTAAATATGATTCTCTACTAGAGTTTTCTTGCAACGCATATGGCTGAACTTGATTAAGTAAAGTCCTAAAGTTAGTCTCAGGGAAACTTTCAAAATATACTTTTAAATCTTGAACTAAGGATTTAAATCTCTCTTTGTGTAGTTGTATATTTTCTCTATAAGTTATCAATGAGTAAAGTTCTTCTAATTCATCAAGGAACTCCCTTGCAGGCTGCTCATTTTTCATCTCTTGCCACGAAACTATTATCATTACTAAATCCCGGGCATTTCCACTCAAGTCTTTTAAAATACCCTCTTTTATATTCCCCTCTTTATCTCTCCAGTTATTATCAAGTGCGATAGAAGCTAAGTTCTGTCTATGATAATTAGAAAGTGGCATCAATGGGGATGATAGAAGCGATGCAAACACCATAGGTGGTGCAAATACTTCTTGAGCTTGCAGGGCATCAAAAATCCATTGAGTTCCAATATCGGAATACTCCTCAATCTGCCCTGCTCTTGATAAAGGTATATTAAAAGTATTAAATGTTTGAATTAAAAACTCTTTATACCAACCATCTTTAGGGATAACAATCGCCATCTCTTTAAAATCAACTCCAGTGTTTTGCACCATGCCAGCTAAAACTTCAACCTCTTGCTGCACATCTCTAGCAACAAGCCATTGAAGATTCTTTATGACTGGAATACCTTTAGCCTGTTCACTAGAAAACAACATATTTTGAAGATGCTTAAGATCCTCATTTTTAGTATCTAGCTCTGCTAGAAAAGATTGTTTATATATCCTAGAATATTCATTTTCAGTTTTTGGCTGCAGTTTAGCAACAATCTCTTTTTGCCACACTTCTAAGTTAAGTAAATCATCTGCATAAATAAATACCTCTTCTAAGGGTTTTAAATGAGAGTGTGTATTCCAAAGACGAGACTTTTCAAGACTCATAGGAAATATATAATCCATTTTTTCATGTAAGTCACACAGATCATTATAATATTTACTATAACGAGTATCATCTTTGTTGATTGTAGGAAGTATTTTATTTTCTATTGAGAGTGTATTTAAAAGCAATTGTAAACTTGTATCCAAGTCATCTATAACGCTTTTTTCATCAACTTGTATACTCTTAGCCCAAAAGGCTTCCTTCATTCTTATCGCTTGATGAGTTAGCTTTGTTTTCCATTTCTTATCATCAAGGCTTGGTAGTAGCCAATACTCCATTAAAAGGTCTAACAAAATATCAAAAGTACCTACTTTTATATTTGTCGCACTAATTTTGGCAAACTCATCTCGTATAGTTGCACCACTCTGGGCATCTGAGACTAACATAAAGTGTATTGACATATATTCCCTTTTATACTGTTTATTGAATTCTATAACTATTTTACGACCTATGAGTTCGCACTATTTGATCATATGCTTTGCAAGTATCTCTGCATAAGCTCCTTTAGTTCATCTTCAAGTGGCTTATTATCTATAATCTTAATATCAGGAAGCCATCCCTTCACAAATGACAGCACTTCTGCTGAGTTGTAATATTCAAAACTGATTGTCAATGTTTCATCATCTTGTGAAATAACCGTAGAGTTCTTTGATAGATTTCTTTGTGCATATAGTTTAGCATTAGCAACTAATTCTAGTTCAACACTTTTCAAGTTACCATCAAACCATACAGAGTTGAACTTTGCAAAGGTATCTTCTATCTCTTTTTCTATAGCTACATTACTTATATAGTTTTCTCCTGCGAACTCCACTGATTCAATGCTATTGATATGGTAGCTCTTTAACTTTTGAGCTTCTACATCATATGCTAATAGATACCAAAAGTTTGAAAAGTTAGCAATTCTGTAAGGATGTATGTGAACCTTTTTAGAAGATCCATCTTTTTTCGTATAGTTAAATGAACAACTTTCTTGAGTTTTTATCGCTTGAAGGAGTTTATAAAACTCTTTTTTGTGCAAGATATCTTCATAATCAATACTAAGAACAAATATATTTTTATACTCTCTTGTTTCTGGTATTGCTTCATCAATATATTCATTCATCTGCGGGAGTGCACTGTGCTGTAAACTTTTAAGTAATGCTAATGCTATTTCTGTGTCTTCATTACTTGCATCTAGGACTTTAAATCCACTCTTAAGGCGATAGTTTTGCTGTCCTAGGCTTTCTATCTCGTAAATGGTACTAAATAATAAGATGTCTTTTTGAGCTTGACGTTCTGAGATTAAAAACTCTGTTGAGAGTTCTTTTATATTTAGAATTTCTCCATGACTTAGCTTATGAATAATAAAGACTAGTCTAGTTGCTAATGTAGCTGTTGACAAAACTTCTCCTTGTTGAAATCTTCACTAAATTTAAACTAATATTTTCCACTCATCTATAGTTTTCTACTTTGAATTTAAAAAACAAGATCCTTTCCCATAATATGTCACCAATAAAGACTTCTTAGCTCGAGTAGCTGCAACAAATACAATAGACTTCTCTTTTAATTGTTTTTCATCTTCAATTTGCTGTTCATCAGACTTTTGAGTAAACTCTAATGGTACAACTCCATTATTCATACTAGCTATTATTACATGATCAAAATCTAAACCTTTAACTCTATGCATAGTTGCTAATCTTATTCCGTTGTTTGAAATATTATCTTTCGTATTTCTAGATATTTTTATAGTTGAAACATTTCTATCAGTAAAGTAATTGCTATAACTATCAATAATTTTCTGTGTTCTAGCTACAATACAAATCCTGCTATTCTCATCATCTTTTTTTAAATTTTTAATATACTCTTCAATATAATGCAATTCTTCTTCATAACTAGAAAAACCTTCTACTAAAGGGCTTGGCCCATGATATAAGGATTTATAGTTACTATTAGTATCTACACCATCATCCATATCATCAATTTTCTCTCCATTTAAGAGTGCAACTGACCATTTTCTGATTTCATCTGTAGTTCTATAATTAAGTTTTAACTTTTTACTTCTACCTCTAATGTTAACTCCACATTGGCCTAACACAACTTTATGGCCGTAAATTCTTTGATGAGCATCTCCAACAATAAATAGATCATTTTTTGCTTCTGGAACTATCTCTCTTAGGAGCCTAAATGCTTCTGCATTAAAATCTTGAGCTTCATCCACAACAATATGGGCATACAAACTATCTGTTTCACTATTTTTCAATAAAGTTCTAACATCTCGCATAGCATCACTAGGTTCTTTATAATTTTTAGCAGATAATAACAACTTGTATTCTTCAAAAACTTCCCAAATTAGTTTCCTTTGTGCACGACTTAGTCTTGTACCCCTACCAGCCCTTGAAACTTTTATATAATCATTTAAATTACCTACGGAGTTTGCTTGGATAACCCTTTCCCATTCCTCTTTAAAAAACCCATCAGATAAATCCAATTCATTGGATTTTAAAGTTAATGCCTGTTCCCATAAAGCCTTAGTTTTGTCAGCATAAACGATTTCATTTTTATAGCCATTCTTAGTAAGAAATTCATATACCCATTGATCTAAATTTTTCACTTCTATGTTTGACAAAACATCTTCATCGCATATCTTTTTAAGATTCTCAAGTATATCAATTGCTAAGTTCTTCGTATAAGTTGTAAAGAGTATTTTTTTGTTCCCAAACAAGCTAGCATTAGATGCTAGTTGTTTAGCTCTATGCATAGCTACTACTGTCTTACCAGTACCAGCACCACCTAATACTCTCACTGGCCCATTGTATTCTTTTTCCACAAGTTTACTTTGTGATGGGTGTAAGAACACTCTCCATTTCTCTAATGGAGCATTTAACATATTCATAAGCTCAGTATCATTTTCTTCAACAACATAAAAAGTTCTTTTAGAACTACTGTTATCCAATGCCTTAGTAAAATCATCTTCTGCCACATCAGTGTTGTTTTCAGCATATAAATAGTTATATACATCCTCGTAACTATCCCCAGATAAAAGATAAAAAAGCCCTTCATAAACCTCTTCAGTTATATACTTTCTGAACTCATCAAGTTCATTTTCATCATTTATAGATTTTACATGCTCTAACAACTCTTCTTTCACACCAAGTTTTAATAATTGTTTATCTTTAAACTTACTAAAAAATGCATCATTGGCAGGTTGTTCTGATACTGATATAGCTTCAATATCATGAGTAGCTTGTATAATCTCTAAACTACCTGTTTGAGAGTTGACTGTACACTTATGCTTTTTAGCCCAATCATATGCATCATCATGATTATCCACCCAAAGAAGCAGATATACATCATTTTTCTCTGGACTCATTACAATACATCTATAGGAACCATCAACCCTAATAGAATGCATGTTACTAGCAAAATGCAGCTTTTCATAGTTTAATCCAGGAGACTTTGGATTACTTTTAAATTTCTCAACTAACTTTATAGTCTTATTTAATTGCGTTTTTGGTAGTTTTGATAAGGCTGTAAAGAAATCAGATGATATTGCTACTTTCATGAATGAGTCCTTGTTTTTAAAGTTTCTATTATTTGTTCTACGTCATTTATACTCAACACTGTCCACTCTTCAATCGTTATGTTTTCTTCAAATGTAACAGCTACTTTGAATTCATTCCAAACTAGCTCTGCTTCACAAATTACTGTACTTGAGCTATCAACAATCTCTTCCCCAACAGTTGGAATAGGAATCTCTGCTATCTTTGATAATGACTTGACTAAATCTTTTGCTTCATCCAATACCTCTTCATATACAAAAGACCAATCATCAGCAGATACATCTTTAGGTTTTAAATTAAAGTCAATTACATCATATAAAACATTCTCTAGTGCCTTAGTAGTTGTAAAGAACGTAAATTTAGAAAATTGAAGTAAGTTATACATTCTAAGTATTCCAGCCCAAGCCTTAAAACTTATTTTTGTATGTTTGTCTTTTATATGAAGAATAAAAATATTCTTTGTGAAATCATTCATTTTTAAATATTCTAAATTCGACAATGCAAGCATGGAAATATCTTCGTTATCATACTTTCCAGCATAATATGTGGCTTCATCATCAAATAAGTCTTCATATAGTTCTTCATTTAGCGATTGTATAAGTATCTTATCACTGATATTATATTGGCCTTTTATCATCGATGTAGATATTGTCTCGGCTCTTTTTGTCCATACACCCGCCTCTTTACATGATAACAGTTCTACTAATAGTTCCATACTTGAACTATGTAAATAGTTACTTCCAGTTTTATAGACATCTTTATATTTACCTAGAAAGCCTTCTTCTAAATAGTTTTCATACTTATAGCTAGGTCTTTTTTTATCAAACTCTTCAATATCTTCCCAAGTTAAAGACCAATGAATGTAGTTATTACTTTGAACAATTGCCATTCTTTGTGCACTATCTACATCTATTCTTTCTTCATGGTATGAAAATCCATCTGTAAATACAACAATAGGTTTTAACTCTTTATTTTTAATTGGATATATCACAAAGTCTGCTTTAGAATACACTTCAACATTTTCTTGTGAGGTTAATTCAACCTGCTGCTCTAATTCATATGCAAACTTATTTTTATTTTCATCTAATAATTCAAAAAAGTAACCGCTATGACCTCTAGAAGTTATAACTGCCTTCCATGAAAGACTAATATCTTTTAATTTAGAGAGAAACAACTCTTCAAGTACGCTCTCGCTCAGACTATCAGAGTTCACATCACTTACACTTTCTACCTTTGAGATGTGCTCACGAGAAGAAAGGATATTTTTGATTACCTCTATTGCCTTCCTTTTAGAGATGAGAGGTCTATCAAAATTATTTTTATATGCATATATACATTTGTAGCACCCATCTTTCTCATGATCTTCATTACACTTACAAGTTTGTAGTTTTTCAAGAGCAACATCAAGCACTTCAAACAATGGTTTCTCGTCTCTCATGAGTTGCTTGAGGTAACCCGTTCCACCTGGCACCGTATCGTAAAGGATTAGGTAGCGTTTAGGCATTTCATCAATAGAATCAACCTCATCGTAGATACCAACCCTTAAATGCTCTACAGAGCCTTGAAAATACGCTTTTAGTCCTAATTGAAATGAAGCAATCAAAGAGTGTAGTTTTTCATCATCAATATCTAGCGATGATATTGGTAACATCAATCGTATAGCTTCAGAATTAAACTCTCGATATAAATACAATGACTCGAAGTAATTTAATGGATCAAGATTATCTTCTATATCACATGAAAAAGAGTGTTCTGGCTTAAACTTTTCATCTGTTGTTTTTCCAAACTGTACTTTTCCACAACTACGGCAAATAACAAACCCTTTTCTAGGAACTGATTTTCCTGCTATGCTAATGTCATTACCAATTAATGTAGTCTCTCCAAAGTTAACCTCTTTAAAGTTTACTTTTTCAATAAACTCAAATCCAAAAGATGTTTCATCTCCTATAATTGCATAAGCATCTTCAATATGCTTTTTATCAAAGTTTATGAGCAATTGTTTATTAAAAAACTTTATATCCCTCTGATCTTTATCATCTTTTAATCTACTACTTTTATCATCACTTGTAGCGAGGACTTGCTTCATTCTGAGTATCTCTTTTTTCTGGCCATCATCACAAAACATCTCACTAGAACATTTAGGACAAGAACTTATCTCTTCATTAGTAACTCTTTGCGTATATGAGCATTTATCACAAAATATCCAAGTCTCTACTTCAGAAGCACTCATATCTATTTGATCTATAGTTACTTTTCGTCCACCTGCATAAAAACTATTGTTTGGTGCAAGCTCACTTATCGCACTACTTCCAGCTCTTTCATACTCGTAAGTGTAGGTTTCATACTTCCCACCACTTTCATCAGCTTTCGTATCTTTTCTTCTGTATATAACTGATTTAAGAATGACTCCACTCTCTGGAAAAGCATAGTTTGGTAAAAGACCTTCATCTGCAAAAAATTCAAATGTCTTTTTTCTTTTCAGAAGTAGTAACACAGACTTTAACCCATCTAGTTCAGATTGTATTTTCTTCGCTACATCGTCATGATCTTTATCTTTAGCTTCTTTATTCTCATGTTTTTTCAAGCTTTTCTTTAAAGCACTTATCTGACTAGACAAAGATTTCTGTTCTTGAAGTACAAGTTCAAGTCTATTTAACACTAGAAAAACTAAGCTATTAGAATCATCACTACCTAATACAAACTCAGTCAACTTACTTTTAGAATTTGTTTGCAATTTATCTTCATAGAGTTCAAAGAAGTCTTCCAGTAGATCATTAGTATTGTTTTGAATAAACTCAAACAGAGTATATGGGAAACTATCTTTATTATTTTTAGCAATATTATTCAACACTGTATTTAATTTATGAGGTAACTCTTGAGAAGTAACCGCTTGTTTAGTGACCCAATTATCAATACAAAACGCTAAAAACTGTCTTTGTAGTATTGCAGAAGCATCTATATATACACCAGGGGCGTCAATGCTGCCTTGCATTATTTCATTTGGTTCTTCATAGAAATAAAGATCATGATTACTTGCATTTGCTAGAGTTACATTAAAAGCATTTCCATCTGTTCTACCTGCTCGACCTATACGCTGTAGATAGTTTGCTCCATTAGGTGGAACAGAGCACAACACTACAGAACTCAAATCCCCTATATCGATACCCATCTCTAATGTTGGTGTAGCACTTAAGAGGTTTGGTTTCCACGGTTCATTGGACTTTCTTTGAATAAAATCAGTTTCAACTTTTTCTCGTGCACTTCTTCCTAAAAGTCCAGTATGCTCTCGTGCTACGACTCTTTGTAGATCTCCATTAGTATAGAGAAGATTATAATAACTCTCTTCACTTATATAGTTCTCATAACTTCCCGGACACTCTTTTCTCATACACTTCATTCCAAGAGCTTGATTTACATGATTTGTATCAACACACACTATGTGATTACATGTGTCACATTTAAACTGTTTAGTCTCAGTAGTGATAAATAATCTCTCGGGATTAAGACCCCAAATCGATTTATCTTGAACATCGGTTTCTAACACAATTTTTTGCTTCATTAAAGCATCAATGATTGGTTTATAAACTGACTCTGTATCAGGGATTAAAGTGCTTTTATCTATAAAGTTATACATTAGCCATCTATCACACCAAGTTGTTCTTCCCTTGTTGCTTACTTTATCAAAAGACTTAAAACCACCATTTGTTAAAAACCTTGGATTCCCTTTCTTTGGATTCCATTTGGCCATATATTTATTTCTAGGATACTGCTCATTAATAGCCCAAACATTATCTCCACCACTCTTTATAAATGGCTCAACATGAGGACTATAAATAGCCCCAGAATCTTTCAAGTAAAGCACAAATCCTAATACAAACTTTTCTAGTTCCTCTTTAGTGACATCTCTTAATAGCTCTATCTCATTTTTCATTATTGGTAATATAGCCTCTATTACACTCTCAAGACCATCAACATATAGAGTTGAAGCAGCACTTCTCTCTAATGTTCTTCCTATATGAGATTTAAATCCATACTCACTATGAAGCATCCAGTCTATTCTTTTGTTAATCAAAGACTTTAACTCTTCTGGAGAGTTGAGTTCATTGTTTTTAACTAAGTTATCATACTCTCTTAACCACTCCATATCTGGAGCTATAAGTGTAGAGACATATTGGCTGTCATCTTGAAAGATATTTTCCCAATACTTGTGTATAACAGCACTGAATTCATTTAATCCAACGGTCCCACCATACGCTACAAGTGCTTGTTGCATTGCAGCTCTGATAGTAAACTGATAACTTCTTGCACCAAAGAAACCAGCACGCTGAGCAGAATCTTGAACACTGTCAGAAAACGCAATAAGCTTTTTGTCATCATTGTAGTAGCTTGTGAAGTTTTGACCTATAAGAACACTTGTAAGACTCGCAGCTCTTGCACCAAGAATAGTTAAAGAGTCTTTTGAATTACAAAATGGGCAGTTAGAATGACTTTTACCTCTACTGTTAATATTATCATTTTCATACACTTTGATACAACCATCACTATCGCCATCTGGCATCTCCATACCACTTTTGTTGATATAATAGATATGACCTATTAGGTTTTTAGGATTCTCATCAATAGGGAAGATAAACTTTACTCTTGGATCATGACTAAAGAAAGCTTGATAAAAGAGATCTAGATCACTTTGAAGCTCACTAGTTCCAGATTTTTTCACACCACCCCAGCCTGTAGCATGACAATCACGACAATGCATAACTGGATAATGCATACCTAATTCACTTGGTTGTAAATCATCCGAATATGTAAGCATAGGTTTCTCATCTAAAGTAGCTACCATACGAGCTAATTCTCTAAGCCAAAGCTGCACTCTTACAAAAAGAAATGGAGGATAACTTTTACCTACCTTGTCATTCTTAGCCCATGAAGTAAGTGCTAAAAGTGAATTTATCATATGCTCAAAATACTCAGATGAACTCTTCACTGGTATCTTTCTTATGAAGGCATCTATAATTTGATCTCTTGATTTTATACTTCCGTCTAAAGTTTTAAGTAATAGTTTAAAAAAGTAAAGTTCTTTGAGTTTAACCCCAAGTTCCACTTTAAAAGTATCATTATCAACATCATCTATCTCTTCATTAAACCAGAGCGAATACTGCACTTTAATATACTCGTTTACATCTTTATAGTTATTGTAATTTAGCTCTTTGAGTTGTGATATATGTGGATAAAAGTGTATCTCATCTTCATTACCTTCAAAGAACTCTTCTGGTGTTATTCTATACTCTTGTACTACAGAGTCTTCATCAAACTCTTCACTAAAAATATTTGTTGCAAAACCTCTAATCTCTTGTGTGCCATCTCCACCTAATGTTGCAGATGTACCTATACAAGCTAAATGATTCTTTTTAACACCTAGCTTAGCTCTTAATCTTCTCATGAGTGAAGCCAAGTCAGTCCCTTGAGCTCCATCAAATGTATGTATCTCATCAACTGCGATAAACTTTAGAACATCAGTGTCAATATTATGTTTCCATATCTTTTGATCACGAGGGCGCATAAGCATAAAGTCAAGCATTTTATAGTTTGTTAAGAGTATATCTGGAGGGTTATCTCCTAAGATATCTTTATCAGTAATAACATAGTCTTTTGACATACTTTTATGGGGATTCTGCTCAGAACTACCTATATATAACCCTACTCTAGTATCTGATAAAGCCCCGGTGCCCGAAATAGTTTTAGCAAACCTTTTAGCTTGGTCTGTTGCAAGAGCATTCATAGGGTAGATGATAATAGCTTTAATGCCCTTCTTGTCTTTATTTTTATAACAATAATCAAGTATAGGGTACATAAATGCTTCTGTTTTACCAGAACCTGTTCCAGTTGCTACGAGTGTAGGTTTAGCAACATCTCCACCTAGTCGTTTAAATGCCAATTCTTGATGGTAATATGGTTTAAAGTTTTCACTTAAAATATCTGGGAAATAATGAGTGTTTTCATTACCCTTTCTAAATGGTAATGCTACAGATACATAGGGACCTTTAAAAAGCTTCCCCTCTTCACTTACAAACTTATCCATCATCTCAAAAAATGCTGGTGTGCTACTTGGAAAGGTTGTATTAAGGAAGTCTTTTGTACCTTTGATAAGTTGCGATGCTAGGACTGATGGTATCATTTATCGACCTCCATAATTAATTATGATTCCATACATCAATAAATGCCATAATATGTGTTTTAGTAAATTTCATATATTTAGTTTTTCCAAAAATTTTAATAGGTAGAAAATATAAATTATCCCTGCTAAAAGGATCTTCATCATCAAGCATATAAAATGCATCGTCTCTTTCATTTATATCTTCTTTTGTTACCCAATCATAGGATTCAAAGCTTCCTTCTATAAATTGCATTGATAAGCTTTCTTGATCTTCTAGCCGCCCTAAATACGAATGCCCTACTAAATCTCGGTTAAATATTTCCCAATGTTTATGGCAGAGGGATATAGTATTCCCTTTACGATTAATATCACGATTTGCTCCAAGGTTTAATGATTTATTTTTAGAAACATTTTTATTTCCATGAGCAAATGTATCTCCACATATCTGACAATGTCCTTCATATTCTTCATATAAGAAGGTATCAATCTTGTGAAGTTCTTCAGTGTCTTGCTTCTTAACCACTCTATCAACTTGGGTAATAGTATTGGTAGAATTTTTATTTTCTTGATGGATATTCTCTTGATGCTTTTCTTCATCTTTAATAATAGTTCCCACATCATTAGATTCAACAAATTGCTTCGTTTCTCCATCTGATTTCTTTGAAGTAATTGCTTCTTTTAATGTTTGAACTTTTTTCTCATCTTTAACTGTTGCTTTTTTCTTACTAATTAAGTTCTGCAATTGGTCAATAGAATATTGCTCTTTTAATTGCTTTAACAAGTCTAATTCATCTAAACTTTCAAAACCAAGCTCTTGCACAATTGCTTCTTTTTCTTTATATCCAGCTTTCTCTTTTTCTATAGTTTTACCAAACTCTATTACATCAAGCCAACCATTTTTATTTTCATACTTAAACAGTGGATGAAGAGTATCTTTTGATATATCTGCTGGATAACAAAACTCTTCATTAAGTGAAGGTATCCATTTTGTATTTATTAAAGCTTGTACTAACTGAGATTTTGTAGTTTTAACTGGTGCTTTTCCATGGGGCCTAAAACTAGCTTCAAGAGCAGATGGTGCTGAATGACACATCGTATTCCATACAAGTAAAGATTTTTCTATTGTAGCTTTTTTTAAAATTTGATTAATATCCTTAATCGTATAATCTATATTAATGGCTCTTGATGTTAACTTATTCATTGATTTTCCATCAGTTAACATCATAAAATTAAGATTATTATCTATAGTCACTTCATCTATTTTCAATTCATGCTTAGCACCAAGCAACTTTAAAAATTTAATAAAATCTTCATCATTTTGAAAAGTAGTATAAAGATCATCTAATGAATATAAATTTAACGTATCAGCAAGGGATGAAATTCCTGTCTTCTCATATGGTTCATCTAAAAATATTTCTATTGGTTTAACCCATTTTTTTCTATCTCCATCTTTGACTAAAATGATTTTATAATTTCCAATAAACGAAGTATCATTACCTGCAATTTGATAAGCAAGAAATCTTTTTAAATGGTTTATGTATTGCTTAAAATTAAAGTCTTCTTCATAACTGGTAAAAGTATATTGTTCTTCTAATAAGATTTTTAATTGCTCAGATTCAGTTATTTCCTTTACACCCATTTCAATTAAAAATTGCTTTGCTTTTTCTTTTTGTTTTTTATTGGTACCAGTATTATAAACTAAGTCATTTACATATTTAATTCCATCAAGTCTATTTTCATGATCTAAAAAATATATATCTAATTGTTTAAAATTAAAAGTATCTTCAAGTTTAATTAATGACGTCAATGGATAAACTGTTTTATCATAGTTTCTGTCTTGAAAATTTGCATCATGTTTTCTCATTGCATCTAAGAGCAATGCATATAGCTTTTGAACCCATTCAATATCTTTACTTTCAAGCCAAATTGATTTTATATATTCTGGACCAAATCTACTTATTTCATCATTTAATATACGAACTGAATTTTCTAATTCATTCCATTCCCATTTTTCTATCTTTAAACTTTGAAGAAATTTCCCTGCTCTACTATTTATCATTGATGGACTTCTGACAAAATATATTTGATTAGGATCCTTTTGAATTAAAGTTGCTAAATCTTCTTCAGCTAGAACTCTTTTTATATCACTGGGTACATTGTAACAATACTCTACACTAGCGTAATCTCCCAATTCGGTCGGAAGTAACTTTTCTTCTTGAAAAACTTCATAAATCTTTTTTTGGATCGGAATATACAAGTTTGATAAATAATCTTCAGGGAAAGGCAATACATGCAAGAAATCAACATTTAACATATTTTTATCTCTAATATCAAATAAACTTTCTGATGTTAAATCAGCTATATCACGCATTAAAGTAATGTTTTCTGGCAAATTGATAATACTATCTCGAGCAACAGTTGAAGCAAAAGGAGCATGTATGTGAAACTTTAATTTACTAGTCTCTTTTTCCGCTGGAAAAAATATTGAAACAGTACCATCAGTGGGTACTATTTCAAACATATCTTTTTCTTCATTTTGTCTTAGTTCATATGCAATAGCAACATATAACTTACTACTACCATTTAAGAACTTTTTATATTGCAACCAATATGATGTATTAAGAGTCTTTGAGTTATGAATTTGTATTTTATTATCAACATCATCTACTCGCTTTAAACTTGATATACCATTGCCAATATCCCATGCAATTTCATTAATATTACTTAAAAATAGTAAAGTTACGTCAGATAAATTATCTAAATGATTCGAAACTTCTTCAAATGCTTTTTTGGCTGTTTTATCTTTATGATCAAAAGGGAAAACCATTACCGTAGAATATTCTTGATTTATATTGATCGAAGGTATTTTTTTAGGAATAAACAAGTCAAGTATTTCAAAACTTATATCTTGTGAGTATATTTTAGGTGTTTTTGTATAAGAGAAAACTGCTTTAAAACCAACACCAAACTTTCCAATACTATTAATATCATCTGTTTTTGTACTATTTCCAATACTAGTAATTGATTCAACATCTTTGAAACTAAAAGCTCTTAGCCCATTATGCGAAAAGATCAATTGTTCCTTATCTAGCTCGAACAATATTTTAGTTGCTCCAGTATCCTCAGCGTTTTGCAGAAGTTCATATATAAAATGAGCGTTGTCTGGATATAACTTTGTGAGAAGATTTAATAAACCCTCTTCAAAATTATTATCTCTAGCACTATCAACATAAGCTTTTCTTTTCTCATATAAATCTTTTATATCCATTTAATCAACTCCATACATAGAATTTTCTACACTATTTTTTTCTTCTAACTGCAAAAATGTTATAAACTGTATTAAATGTTCTCGTGTAAAACACAGATTTTTACTTTCTTGATTTAACTTAATTTCTAAAGCAAAAATGTCATCAAAGTCAATGTGATCTTTAAATATATCATGCAAACCATCATCTACTACACTGTGTAGAGTTTGCATTATAAATTCAAAGCTTTGGCTTTCAAAGTTGCTTATAGAACTAATTTTATCTACAAATATAGGTTCAAAGTCCCCAAACTTGATATTGGCTGCACAGTTTCTACACAAACATAATGAGTCAGCTGATGACACAAAATCTTTTTTTACTTTTACAACCCTTTTATCATTCCAATTAAATTTTTCAAATGAGTTTTCTCCATCATTTACTTTTCTAAATGTAAAACCACATAACTGACAATATCCCTTGTAAGTGCTGTATAGAAAAGCTTTAATTTCATTATTTACTCTACTAGTATCTTTATCGACTTCCTTTCTAAGAAAAACAACATCTTTTTTTCTAGGTAACAACTGTTGTTTATTAAGTTGCTCAAGAAAGTCATTTTTGTATTTCTGCTCGTTTTTAATAATTGAAGGTTCAATTTCATCTTTTTTTTGCTTAACATTTCCGTAGTGCTTAACTATATTTTTTAATTTATCAATGACAGAAGTGCTTGCTGTAGTTTTTGACTCATTTTCGCCTACATCTTCTTCTTTTAAGGAATCCTCTATAACGATATTATTAGCTTCAAAGTCTAAAATATTTCCCCCATCAACCCAATTCTCATCAATTAAAGCTTGAAGATTTTTATTTGGACACCTTTCTTCTTCCGTATAGAAATCGAGTTCAAATTGAGCCCTGGTCATGATTAAATATATTTCATTATCTGTAAGCGAATCTAAATCACTTATAACAAGAGGGAACTCTTTACCTTTAGAATCAAATATATCAACTAATAATATATCCAGCTCAGTATGCTTATCACTTTGCTCTGATATTTTGTAATCATGTAAAACAGACATATATCTTTCTTTTTGAACATCTGTTTTATATATAATTGTTATTGGGATTTTTGAGCTATATCTATTAGTAATTTTTTCAATTTTTTCTTCTATAAAACTATATAAATTATCGCTATCCTTAACTTGATTAATTGTAGGTAGTCGATATGGTTTTCCATTAAACTCTTTTTCACTTAGATAATACTCCTGCTGTATATCTTCTAAGCCACTATCTAGCAAGAGCTGGCGAAAATTATAACTTGCATTAGCCAACTGGTATGTTTGCCTAAAGTTATGCTTTAAATTAAAAATATTAAGTATTTTATCGCCTACATTATTTTCAACGCCATAGACAGTGTCAACATTTAATATGTTTTTCCAAGATTGCATATGCGTAGGATCTAGGTTTTGTAAAATATCCCCAGTAAGGATTATTCTTTTAGCCTGAAACCTTAATAATTCTAACTCCACTAAAGTATAATCCTGTGCTTCATCCACTATGAGTGTATCCACAACATGTTCTTGACCTAATAAATAACATAAAGATAGATACCTATCTGCCTCACTTAAGCTTTCTAAAAAAGTATTAATTATATAAGCTTTTGCAAAATAAATCTTTTGTATAAGCCCTATATATTTCCTTTTTTCAGAAGGTTCTATTGTAAATGTTTTAAGAGTTTTCTCTTCAAGATCAACTTTCTTTTTCGGTAACACATCATGTCTATTTACTAATGCAGTTTGCTTTTTATATTTGGACTTTAACGCCCTTAACTCTTTTTGCAGTTCTTTATCATTAGGAGTCTCTGATGCATAAAATGCTACTTCATCAAGTTCTTTCTTAATCTCATCTAATTCTAACTTATCTTCTGCAATTGGATTTAGGGACTTCATCTCTTCAATAATTTCTTGAAGTTGCTGTTCATTTTTTATTTTATTTAAATGAAAGTTTATATATGTCTTTAACCAAAGAAGCACTTCTAAGGAAGTCAGTTCTTTTGAATTATAGCTGTATCCAACTATATCAGTTAGCAATGAAGTCGATATGCTTTCCATATCCTCATGAATAGTTTTGAGAGCCTTTTTATAATTATCTCCACTCAGCTGTTCAATTTTTCTAGTTTTTGATTTTAGCAACTCTATCAGTTCAAGTTTTTCTTCATCATCTACATCTTCATTTAGTAAGCTTTTATTAATATCTTCTAGATCTATTCTCAGATCACTGATTTGCAAAGTTTTATCTTTGTCATTTTCAATTTCTTCAATCATTGACTCTATAGTATTAACAAAAAATTCTTTTCCAATGTCATTAATTAAAATAGAGAAATGGTGTTGAATATTTTCTAGATTAATCAGCTGAATCATACTTTCAATTTTTTTCTTAATAGATTCTGCACTATTTTGCAAACTATTTAAATGCTCAATACTTATTGAAGAATCAATACCTAAGCTATTAAAAAATTCATCTACATGATAAATATTAACTTCATCAAGTGCTAGTACATCACTTTTTAACAAACCTTCAAAATTTTTAATTGCTTCACTGTTTTTCACAACAACAAGCATTTTGTCTTGCATGATATTTTTACTTTCATGTAAAACTTTTAGTTTTTGTAATGCTGTTATTGACTTTCCTGTCCCTGCAGCACCATCAATAATAGCATTGTCCATATCATATAAAGCTCTAGACTGATCTCCAAATTCTGCTAGTTTAAATTCAAGTCTAAAAAAACTACTGGTGTCTATTAATGATGCTTCATTACTATCAACTATCTCTTTTCCACTCAATGTATTCTTGGCACTTAAAAATTCTTCTTTACCATTTAAGTTTTTGTATCTAACTTTTGTTAAATCATCTTTTAATGGTGTAAAGTACCCTAACATATCTAGCTCACCGTGCTTTGGAGAAGGATCACTTCCTAAATCCATTTGCATAAACTGTTTTACGGTCCATTCTTTTTCTATATTCCAAGGAGAGATAATAAAATCATCTCCAAATGACATATTAACTTCTATGGGAGCAGTGGTAATATAAAAGCTAACACCATTTTCAAATGTTAGCCTTCTTATAAATAACCCTTCATCTATCCACTTTTGTAAATCTTTCGATTTATATTGTGATTTCTTTTTAGCAGTGACAACATCCATTCTTTCTTTAGCATCAGAATAACTCTCTTCATTATGAGCATTTTGCCAAGTGCTACTTGTTATCACATCAGGACTTGATGCAATTATTTTTGTGGCTGTTTCTTTTTCAATCTCTTCTTCAAGCGAATCAAGCTTTTTTATATACTTGTTATAGTCATACTTTAAGTAACTGAGAAACTTTTCTTTAGCCATGAGTTAACTCCACAATCCCAAGTATCTTATAGTTTCCACTCACTTCCATTTGTTTTTTTAACGCAGAGACTTTTTGTTCTTCTAATTGCTTTATATTCTCCACTTGAGCTTGTCTCATGCGAATCACATCAAGATTGCTTACCTTAGCTTCCATCTTTTGAGCATAAGCCTTCTTCTTTTCATAATGCTCTTGTAATACACGTATTTTCTGGTTAATTAACTGTTCAGTTTCTGAAGTTTTAGATGCTACGCTTATGCTTAATTGCTTAATTATTTGTGACTCTATTGCATTCTTTTTCTTCTCCAGATCATCTACAGGAGCAATATCACTTGTGCTATTACAGCTTGATGCAAAAGAGTAATAATCTAAACTATCAACAAGCTTTAGATTCTCATCAACGATAACTGTTTTAAGAGTAGTGAATTTTTTATGTGCATATATCTCTTCTCTGTATACTACTGCATAACCATTACTGTAGCTATTGTTATTTACACTTGAATAGCATACTTCATCAGATTTACTTTCCATCAACTTTAAAAATGGATGTGATAGTGAGATATATTCAAGGCTAAAATCATGATTTTCTTCTTTAGTAAAAGTAAAATGAAATGACTTAGACTTTCGTAAGCGATTTAATACACGCTTTTGTGTGATATAAGCACTTTTTTCTCTTGAATCTGCCATTAATGGTTTAAGGGTATTAAACAACTCTTTAGCTTCTGTAGCATTAAGCCTATACACTCCATTTGCCATTGTCAAATAATTAATATTATTCTTTTTCAAAAAGCCTAATACAAAGTTTTCAACTCCTACTTCAACAAACTTTTCTTTTGTGCTATTTGCAAATTTCTCATATGTTTCATCAAAGTTATAATCATCATTAAGCATTGCATCCATTGCAGTGTTCTGCTCAGAAACATCTTTCTTCTGTCTAATAAGAGATTGTGCTTCTAAATCTATTTTTCTCTTTAACTCTTCATCAGAAAGATTAATCATATTTTGTACATTAAAAGTCTTTTGTATATTTCCTAAAATAGGCTCAAGCTCCCCTAGAGAACTCTCAAAAATATCTAGTTTAGAATAAAGTCTATTGAGTATTCGATCTTCTACAGTACCCTCTATACACAAGTTAAATACCAATAACTTTTCAGCAACCTGCCCTATTCTATCTATACGACCTATTCGTTGTTCAACACGCATAGGATTCCAAGGCAGATCATAATTAAATACAACATTACAAAATTGCATATCTAGCCCCTCAGAACCAACCTCACTTGATAGTAAAATATCAAATTTATCATCTCTAAATTCATTGATTTTTTCATAACGTTCTTCTGGAGTCAAGTCTCCATCTATTTTTCCAACACGCAAACCTTTTTTAATAAGTTTTTCTTCAAGGTAAGCCAATGTTTTTTTGAAAAAAGAAAACACAATCATCTTATTTACATCTTCAGATATTAACTTATCAATAGTGCTTTCAAACGCTTTATATTTAGAGTCCTCACTTCCTATCTCTTTACCTTTAGCAATTAAGATGTCAAGCTTTGCAAGTAAAAATTCTTCTAAATCAACATCAATGAGTTCATCATCTTGATCATCAATATCCCCTACAAAAAACTTCTTTGTTTTTCGCATATTTTCAAAACTCTCAATAGAAGCGAGCATACATGAAGAAGCCATACGTTCAGGCATAATCGTTATAAACCCTGATGGTATTTTAGGGTTTCTGTATTTAAACAGTAGCTTCACAAAATCAACAACCTCTTCATAAAAAGCAATCTCTTCTTCAGTACCAGGTATAGTTTGTGAGACAGCTTCTCTAGGTATAAACATGCCTACATCTTTTTTCTTTGTTCTATTGATGATATAACTTAGATTATCAGCTTCAGTAAATTGCTTTATATAGTCAACTCGCTCTTCTTGTGTTAATTCATTTTCTCTAGAAAAAGTTTGAAATAAAACCTCTTGATGTTGATTTAAATGTAGAGTTTTGAGATCTTTTTTAGCTATCAGAGACTTTAATGTTTCTAATGGTTGCCCATTTTTTAAATTAGCTACTACCTCATGAATCAAACTATTAGGTTTGATTGTTTTTAAAAAGTAGTCTTCGTCAAGGAAAGTGTCTTCATCAAGCAGTGACAAAATATTAAAAAGATCACGAATCGAGTTTTGAACTGGTGTAGCACTTAAAAATAATATGTTCTCAGATAATCCAGTTACTAGTGCTGCGCCCTCAAAAGTTGATGTTTCATTGTTTCTAAAACTATGCGCTTCATCCATTATTAGCATATCTATATGAAGCAGAGTATCTTGAAGCATACTTGTAATCACTTCATCACGTAAGGTATGATATGAAATAATGATTTTATTTGTAAAGAGTTTACTATCGCTATAGGCATCATATTCTTTTAAAAATGCTCTAAATTCATTTACTTTTTTAACTTCAAACTCTTCTCCAAAACGCATATACATCTCATCTCTCCACTTGAGAGTTAAAGATGAAGGTACGACGATTAAAGCAATCTCTACGTCATCTCTTTTATCAATCTCTTTATAGATAATCCCTGCTTCGATTGTTTTTCCTAAACCAACTTCATCCGCTATTAAAAGACGGTTGTTTGGAGAGTTTAACATTTTAATAAGTGGTCGGTATTGATAATGTTTTGGTACTAAACGACTAGAGTTATATGAGTATAAAAGATCAGTTACAGGGTTAGATATTAGTGTTGAAAATACAGCTGCATTCATGGCATCAAATGAAATACCTTTAGCTTCAGACTTGAGTTCAATATCTCTACGAGAAACAGTTTTCTCTTCCCCATCTAAAAATACATTTACATAATTTTCATCTATCTCATTGAGTATTATGATACTTGTGTTGGTGGGTAAATAGATTGCTTTTTTCATGAGTTGTTTCTCTTCTCAAACTCAGTCCATGCTACTTCATAATCTTTTTCTCTGTCGCATTTGGCGAATGGGGCTTTGTAGATTATGGTTCTTTCTATTGGGCCGTTTGGCATGGTGTCATCTTGGATAGTTCTATGGATTTCTCCTGATTGCATGTTTATTATGTCTTCCCAGCCTAGTGGTTTTTCTTCGGTTGTTTCTCCACTTACTACTATCTTATATGGGGCTGCAGTTCTTACTGCTTTTCTTGGTAAGCCTACTCCTGTTAAGCCTTTACTTACTGTAAATACTATTCGTCCGTTCATATCGTAAAATGTTTCATTTTCATTTTGTTTTAAAACTGGGAACTGGATGCGGTAGATGGTTTTTAGCTCTTCTAGTGTGAGTTTTAGCTCCTGAGCTACAAGTACATCTATCTCTACTAATGCTTGTCTTCTTTCATAGTCAGTTCTTAATGCTATATCCCTTTGCCAAGTTGCTGTGAGGTTTGTAAAAAAATTATGATTTAATCTTGGATCATCTTTTTTTGTCCAACTATTATTTATAAAAAATTTCTCATATTGATCTTCATATAGTTCTTTATAATGAGAAGTAAGACAACTTAAAATTAATATTCTAACTTTCATATCAGCTGTTATATTATCTTTTACTAAAATTAACTTTCTTAAAAGATTTGTACCAGTATGTCCCATTCCTGTAGATTTGATAAAAAAGTCCCCTACTATTGAGGCTCCAAACGAAATATATTCTAACATGTGAGATCTTTGTTCAAATGCAGTTGAGACACATGATAAAATATGCTTTGTATTTTTAGGGATTATACTACTTATAAAGGTTCTTTCACCCGGACTACTCATCATTTCTCTATTAATAACTCGATAAAATGAATCAAACTTTCTAGTTGAATCCCAAGGGACACTCGGTACATTATTTGCTAAGTCAACCGTAGGAACAAAATTACTTCGTGGTAAATAATCAATATTTACATTAGATATATCTATCGAATCATAGTGTGAATTCTGAGTACATACTTTCCTAGGTGTTTTAGATAATATATTACATATATGAAATTGAACACCATTTAAAATCAAATCATTAATATCATCAATAAATTGTGATTTTTTTTCTATTTTATTTTCTTTTTGATACTTTGATTCATCAAACATTACTGATGAGATATATTTACCATTAATACCCCCTAATACTTGTGAATAATTTGAAAATTTTTCAAGTACACTTATGAGTTCAATGGAATGAAGTGCTGGAAGTCTTGCTTGAAGGTATAATGTACCTTCATCATCATAAAGTTTTACAAACAGCTTAAGCGTCTCTTTATTGATACGTAGAATTCTATTCTGATGTCCTTCAATGTTCCATTTATTGTTGTCATCTTTAATACCACCTACTACTTCATTAGAAAAATTTTCAAAACTTCCATCAATAGTTTGGGGCAAAAATAGATTGGCTATTATTTTAAAATCGACTTCTTTATTTGAATTTGCAAAAATATTTATTCCAAATCGCACTTGATCATGTACTTCTTGAAATAAAAATAAGCCATTTGCAAATTGAAAATGATACTTCAACCGTTTATAAATTTCACTTCGTAATGGTCCTCCTTTAGGATCATCATAAACACCTTCAGGGTGTAGAAATCCACATATTCCTTTAGTATTTGCTATATTCCAACCAAGAGGCAAAAAACATTTATAAAGATTTGCTTTTCCATCAAGTAATGCATAATTTGAATTTGAACCTAAAAAATTTTGTGTTGCTGATGCACTTTCATATTCATTTATATATTCATTCAAAAGATTTGGATAATTTTCTAAAGTCTCTTCTCTCAATAAGTTCAAATTATTGGCAGTAAATTTTCGTATATCAAAAAGTGGATTAACTTCACCCATTATTCCTTTTTCTTCCCATTCTACTTTTAGCCACGGAGGATTTCCAAGAATTAAATCAAACCCACCTTTTTTAGCAAATACATCCGCAAACTCTAACTCCCAGTGCAAAAACTTCTGTTTTGCACTTACATCTTGAACTACTTGAAGTCGTGGGTTTTTCTCTATCTGTTCTGCTACATCTATAAAACCTAGTTCTGTTAGTTGTGTAGTTCTTATCTCATCATCTATGGTATCGCTAAAGAGGTCTTTATCAAAGTTCATGATGATGTCATCTCTTTTTTCTACAAGTAGAGATATATCATGTAAAAATTCTGCTCTTGTTGGTAGAAGTTTAGCTTTTTCTATAGGCCAAAACCATAAACTACACCAGTAGTCCATCACTATCTTTAGTCTCATATATGGAGATGAACTTTTTACATCAGCCGAGAGTTTTTCTTGCATAAAAACAGTATCTTTATATTCTATATTGGTTTGTTGTTTTTTAGCTTTTGGTTGTCCCCAAACATACAGAGTATCTGTAGTTTTTTTCTTCATATCGTCTAGGTGTCTTGTTTGTTCCTGCCAAAGTTTATCTATGGCTAGAGAGAGCTTTAACAGTACATTTACTTCTGTATCTACATGAGGTTTTATAAACTCTTTTCGCCACTTGTTGATATGCTCAATTTTTTCTTTTTTAAGAGTTTTGACTACTTTATCAGTATAGTTAACCATCGCTTTATCACCAACCAAGAAGTGATAGATTTGAGTATCTTTTTTTCTTCCTGCACTTCTTGTCTCTTCCAAATCAAGTTTCTGTTGTTTTGGTTTTGTAAATACATCAAATTTTTGTTGTTTTGGTTTTTCAGGTTGAG
>Ga0233442_1001032_pt1 | contig 23016 bp, 23 predicted proteins | sample SI_123_September_3_FD_182789 | JGI IMG/M metagenome (GOLD analysis project Ga0233442, IMG submission 182789) | Seawater microbial communities from Saanich Inlet, British Columbia, Canada - SI_123_September2016_150_MG | ecosystem: Environmental > Aquatic > Marine > Inlet | place: Canada: British... | reverse complement strand
TTCTTCATCCGGACCTACAATTAATAGCGCCACATTATCATGCTGTTCACTAACATTTTTGAATGCTTCAACAAGTTCAAAGATTCCTTTTTCCTTTTTAAGCCTTCCAACAAATAAAAATATCACACAATCATCTTTGATATTTAATTGCTTACGGATAAAGTTTCTATGTATTTTTGAAGGCTGAAACCGATTGACGTCTACCCCACTAATCGAGCCGCTACCTAAAACAACAGAAAAACCTTTAGACAGGACACCCTCTTTGATTAAAAAATCTTGTTGAGAAAAGCTATCTACCAATATATTAGTATTAAGCATAACAATAATTTTATCTAATGATTTTAAAAACCAACGGCTCATTCCTTTTTTAGTTACCCACACCTGACCTGTAAATGTGTGTAAACGATTAGGTGTACGGGCAATCCATGCAGCTATCGACGTCAATAACCCAGCTTTAGGAGATACTGAATGAGCTAAATAAAATCCATTTTTATAAAATATTGAGATTAATATCAATAAAGCCCTTAAATCTGCAAATAAATTTATATTTCTTTCTATGGGCAAGTTGACAACATTAACCTTACTAGATATATTATCTAATATAGAGAAATTACCATTTAAATTGGTAATAATAGTCACATCATATAATTCAACCAGTGCATTAATTTGGTGCGTGAGAAACACTCTGACAACCATTGGCGTTGAGACGATAATAGCTATTTTTATTTTACAAATAATACGAACCTCTCTTCCAGCGTCATTGCATATTTAAACCCTAGTATTTTTTGCACTTTAGTAGAATTATAAACACATCTGCCCGTGAGCGCATCAACCCTAGAGGATGTCAGTGGAAATCTGGGGATCTTCCCGAAAATACTTACAATCACCCTTACAAAAACCTCTGGAAATCTTAATATTTTTTTATCAGACCCTATTCCAGATGCAAAAGAGGTAATCATTTTTTCTACTGTCGCTGACTGGGACAAGTTAAAGATCTCCCCCAAAGCCTTGTCATCAGAGCCACAACACATTAACGCCTCAACTACGTCTGCTACATGAACGTAATTAACTAAAGATTTATTCTCCTTGCCTATAAAAAAAAACAAGCCCTTTTGTATAGTGCGTAATAAACCCCTTAAAGATTGGTTAGGCATGTCAATGCCAAAAACATTAGAAGGGCGAAGAATTACACAGGGAATACCACTATTTTTTACAATCTTATCGGACTTGGTCTTAGTCTGTTCGTAAATTCCAAAAGGCTGCTCTTTTGAGTCTTCAGTTATTGTGCCGTCTCGGCATACACCGTATACTCCAACACTACTCAATTGAGCCCAACGATCAATTTTTCCTTGAGCTGCATCAACCAGCCTTTGGGCTCCATTAACATGCAATTCTTGCATTAAAGATTCATTATTAACTTCATCAGTTAACCGTAGCCCTTAGGATTCATAGACTGCCAGCGCCAAGTATCTTCACACATTTCATCAAGCTCGCACTCTGCTTTCCAATCTAGTTTTTCTACTGCATAAGCAGGATCAGTATAGCAAGTTGCTATATCACCTGGCCTTCTATCGACTATCTGATAAGGTATTTTTTTACCAGAAGCCTTCTCAAAAGCTTTCACCATATCAAGCACTGAATGGCCATTGCCTGTCCCTAAGTTTACGGTTAAAACTTGCGGCTTACTTTCTAACGCCTGTAAAGCTTTAACATGCCCTTTGGCTAAATCTACTACATGAATATAATCACGCACACCCGTCCCATCATGTGTGTCGTAATCGCCACCAAATATACTAAGATTTTCCAACTTGCCAACAGCCACTTGTGAAATATAAGGCATTAAATTACCAGGAATATCATTTGGATCTTCACCTATCAATCCGCTCTTATGTGCACCAACAGGATTGAAGTATCTAAGTAGTGCTATATGCCAACTATCGTCTGCAACAAATACATCTTGTAAAAACTCTTCAATCATTAACTTTGAACGACCATACGGATTAGTTGCTGACAATGGAAAATCTTCCTTGATAGGTACAGTATGTGGATCACCATACACCGTAGCAGATGAGCTAAATACAAACGTCTTACAATCAAACTCACGCATCACTTCAGCTAGAATAAATGTACCGCCTACATTGGTATCATAATACTCAATAGGCTTCTCAACTGACTCACCTACAGCTTTCAACCCTGCAAAGTGAATCACACCATCAATTGAATATTGCTCAAATACTTGGGTCAGTGCAGCCTTGTCACGTACATCTATTTTATGAAAAGGAATATTACAATCAACCAAACCCTCTACACACTTTAAAGACTCTAATGAAGAGTTGCACAGGTTATCAACCACCACAACTTCATATCCAGCCTTGACTAGTTCAATGCAAGTGTGTGAACCAATATAGCCTGTGCCACCTGTTACTAATATTTTCATATTAATTTACTGCCCTTTTTATTACTCGAATAATCGCATCGCATGTTTGTTGCATCTCATTCTCAGTTAAAGTTGAATGCGCTAAAAACATCAAAGAAGTTTCTCCTAGCTCCTTTGCATTAGGCAATCTTTCTTTGGGTCTAAATCCAGTATTATCGAATGCCTTTTTTAATGTCATTGTATATTTAAAAACCTAGTATTTTTTTTGCATTATGATGAAATTATAGGCACATCTACCTATTTGTAAATCAGCCTTAGGAAATATATTTAAAAAATTTAACATTAAGTAAGAGTCATACTCTTATTCAATATTTTTTCTTTGATCGAATAAAACTTTTCAATAGATGATAAAAAATTGCAATGAAATTAGTTAAACTCTTCCTTAATATAAACTCACGCATAGCATAGCCCGCAGACTCGGCATAGCCAATCAAAGCTCTTTGACTGGCTTTAGTATGAATTCTATAATCAAGTAATATTTCATTCATGTTATCCCATGATATATTTAATCTTTTTAATCTAAGCCACAAATCATAATCTTCAGAGTTAAAGCCGGAGTTATACCCACGCGCTTTAATAATAAGATCTTTTTTGTACATACAAGATGGGTGAATAAAAGTACTACCAAAAGGTATCTTTTTATTAATAGCTCTTCCTTTTGGTGCAATTCTACTACCAATACTATTACCAGACTCATCAATTAAACGCACATTAGAGCCAACCATATCAAGATTATTTTCTAGTAAATAATTTAGTTGCCTCCTTAAACGATTGGGGTATGAAATATCATCAGAATCCATTCTTGCAATATACTTATACTTAGCGTTATCAATGGCTAAATTCAATGAATACGCCAATTGTGGGATTTTAGATTTTAGGATAACAAGACGATCATCTTTTATATTGGAGTTAATATACTGTTCAATTATATGACAATCTTTTCCATTAGCAACTACAAGCAACTCTATTTCTGAAAATGATTGATGAAGTATACTATTTATCGCATTTAAAAGGTAGTCATCGACTACATGCACCCCCATAATTACACTTATCATAAATTAAACACTCCTAAGTTATAGATAATAATCACATTCTTATTACAATTTTTTAGCGTAATAGTTGCAGTGTAAAAACTACACGTTCTTTACCTTTTCTGCTAAGACAATATTGTCCAAATACAAATCATTATTTTTGGATTATTTATAATCGCACCCATGAATTAGGAATAAGGTCTTTTGGATTTAGCACACTTCCATTGAACCATTTTTTTGGTGCTATTACCTTTTTATCTGAATTCTGATTAAGCCAAGCACCCCACCAACTAAACGAACTATTCGCAATAATATTATACTTACATTGGCTCATTAAATACATTTCCTCATGGTCTGGTATATCAGATTCAAGTCTTATAAATGTCTTATTATTAATAAAATTAAGATTACTTTCCGCCCAATCCAAATCATCACTAAAAATAAAAAAATGCGCCTGTTTTTTACTTTTTAGAACTTCCATCACCGCCTTCTTGTAATATCTCACATCACAAGTACCATGAACACTATTTGTATGAGTATCAGTCACGTAGTCACCGCGCCTAATATGCAAACTTACTGCCTCACTCTTAATAATTTGCTGCTGGTATTCTATAGTTTTAGAATGAATAGTCTTTAACGTAAAAATCTCTAAAAGCTCTTTACGATATTTTTTAAAATACTTTTCGTTTTGCCAGTATCCGTGAAAATAAGTATCTATTTTTACACTAAAGACATCTTTATCAAAAGCAAACTCTTTTTTTTCTTGGTAATAAAATTTAGTGAATTTTAACAGTCCTCTTAACGCCTTACGAGAAATTTTCATTAGAGGGGTATTATTTTTACCATTAAGCTGATTCAAAAGAAAACCATATACAGGTTCAAGCTCTGAATTTTCTTCAATATTAAACAAGCCTAATTCATAGTCACGAAGGTCATAAGCATCAAAACTACTTATATCAAGTTTGATCTTTATACTATTTTCCTTTGATATGGCATATCCAAATGCGTATTGGAACATTTGATTGCCAAGCCCGCCGATAATATTGACTGTTATCATCTAAATTTATTATATTTTGGTAATTTCAAAAATACCACCAAGGTTTTTTTCATCTCGAATATCCGCATGAATAAAATGTTTTTTTGTCTGTGATTGTTCAACTCTATCAAATACTGTTACACAACTATTGCTTAAATTGTCAACAACGACAACATTAAGCAGCCCCACCTGAAAGTAATATTGCTTGGGATATAATTATTCTTAAATAAATATTAAACCAAAGAATCCTTACAAATATCATTAATTGCAAAGTTGAATATTCTACAAACGGTTTCATACTTATAGTCTGTTTTGGAAGCTATTAAACCATCAGTATGGAATGTTTTCCATACCCCTTCATTCTCAATAATATTATCTAAACTAATAGCGGCTATTTCTTCATTTATTACTGCAATCCCGCCCGGTAATGAGTCAATACACCCAGTAGATCTTGAAATAAAAGGGGTTCCAGAAGCCATTGCATCCAAAATAACAAGGGGCTGACATTCTGTTCTCGAACCATAAATAAACGCTAAAGATTTACTGTACTCTTTCAATAAATCTACTCCCGCTACGCCTTCATAAAAACTCAGAAAATCATCTTCAATACCTAGTTTAACGGCTTCCTCTTTTAACTTTATAGTATATGGGGTGAATTCTTGTCCAAATATTTTAAGTGGAATAACATTTTTAGCAATAGATAATGCATATGTACGTAAAACAAAGCCATGCCCTTTCTGCCAGTCATATGAGCCTACTGAAATTATTTGATTCCTACTTTCAATTGGCAAAGGATCATTATAACTTGTATTGTTAGATGCTGTATTTGGAATAATGTAGAGTGGAATCTCAAGCTTATAAGCCATTTTAACATCATCAAAACGTGAATCAGCCCCTTCAGAGGCAAGACAAATAAAAACATCTAATTTCTTTAGAATAGATTTAATTTTAAAAAAATAAGGTCTCCATAATAGGTATCTTAATAGTGACTTAAAAGGTTGTTCACTAAAAAATACATTTGTTGAAATGCAATGACTATAGAGTACTTTCTTACCTGAAATCTCATTCAAATATTTAAAACAAATGTCTGTAGACCAAGTTTGCCAAGCATTCATTATAATCAAATCAAAATCTGATTCTAATAAAAACTTTTTATATGAATCTACATCTCCCTGTAATGGGTTAATTAAAGAATCTGCTCCCATAACATTAAATTCTTCAATACGAACATTTAAAGAATTATCAAACCTTATATTTCTTTTATTTCCAGCAGTTGCTACGACCACTTCATTCCTAAAAGAGGATAGCATTTTTACTTGCTGATAAACCGCATTACCTAACCCGCTATTAAAGGGAGGGAAACTAGGGGTTGTAATAAGAATCTTAAGTTGTCTAATTAAACTCATAAACTACAGCTAAACCATATAAAGATATTAAGTAAATTGAAGTTCATAAAAAGACTAAACTCCATTTCGACTAATAATGTTTTTTCTTAATCTATTTAGTATGGCTATACTTTGAGTTATAAAATATAACATAAAACCAAGATTATCCCTTCTAATTTGTTTTATTTCTGCATTTGACATCATGGTATTATTAGAAAAACCACCACGATAATGGACTGCTGTTATTTGTTTCGTAATCATAAAATGATATTTTTTAACAAATAGTCGAAGAAACAGATCATAATCAGCTGCAATTTTAAATTTTTCTCTAAATCTATATTTCTTTTGAAGTCTACTAGATACAAAAGTCGACAGGTGTGGTATCGAGTTAAAGAATAGTAATTTCCAAGGACAAGGTGAAAGCAATACACCTTCATCACCATCATTTTCAAATACTTCGCTCTGACAAGATAGGATATCTGGTTTTTGTGTGCTTAAGACTGTTTTCGCTTTATTGAATCCATCAGCCAAAACATAATCATCTCCATTTAAAAAAAGAATATAACTCCCTTGAGCTAACATAGTTCCTTTATTCATAGCATTGTATATTCCCGTATCATCTTCTGAAACTAGAATATCTACCAAATTTTCGTATCGTTCAATAGTGGATAGCGTTCCATCAACAGATTTACCATCAATCACAATAAATTGAATATCGGTATCTTTAATGCCCTGAATAGATTTAAGTGTACGTTCAATTGTGGAATTACAATCTTTAGTAACGGTAATAATTGAAATAAGTGGTTGCATAATTAACGACTACCTTCTATTTACAACAACTGAATGATCAGCGTGTTTGAGTTTACTTCGTTCGGCCTGAACCAATATATATGGTATAAAATACACAAAAATATTCTCTACTGACATAATATATGGATTTGTCACAGAGCAAATAATGAAAAATAAACTGCCGCCTAAAAGGGGGATACTCACACTCTTATCTAAACTAGAAGACATTACACTTAACGTCCACCGCAGATATACAATACTCATAAGAAAAACTCCAAGTAAGCCAATGTCCTTAGCCATAGTTAGGTAGGATATTTCAAACCGCCAAGGTTGTTCAACTGATCTAATACAATTAGGAATAATCGAACCTAAACCACTTCCTAACCAAGGAGATGTGGATATCTTTTCTATTAGAATTTGGATTTGAGAATTTCTTATTTGAGCACCAGCCTTATCAGAAGATTCCGACCTTTCTATTATTTTTACACTATTACACAGATTGTCTTTCGAATCATAGAGTTCCAGATTTGAGGGCTTTTCATTCCATTTTAGAACGGTCTGATTGTTTTTATTGCTTGTTTCCGATTGAGAAACAAAATCGAATGAAGGTTTCTTTAAGAGATCAGATGATACCTCCTCCAATGGTTCGAATGCAGGGATTGAGTTAAACATAGCATCAGTATACTTTCCAATTTTAAAGTATGAAATCTGAGCAGTAACAACAAGCGATATTATTACTGAAAAAAACAATAACATTACATACTTAAAATTACTCTTCTGATATATTGAATACAGAACAAACGATAAAAAAGATAAACAAAAAAGTATCAATATTACCTTGCGGGCTATCAGTAATGCCATAATTAAACAGGCAGAAATAAGAATAAAATTTAAGACGTTTTTCTTAAAGTAAAAATCGATTAATAAAACGGGCAATAAAAAAATCAATTGAGTTGCTTGTAGTGTGTAAACTTTATTAAAGCCATCAAGATATTGAATAACAAATTTTGTATAGTGTTGCAAAAAGTCATATAACCATCCGCCTTCAGAAAAATACAGAAAGAAAAATACAGAAATGTTTAACACACCAAAGAGCTTTATAATAAATAAGGCCAAACTCAAAAAAGACACCCTTACAAATCTAAATGCAATCAAATAGCTCAACGGAGCTAACACATAGAATGCAACTTCAGCATCGAGTCCAGGGTTATTTGATATCACCCCTATAATTGCTCCCCATAGCCCTGGTAATATAACAAGAGTTTCATTTAAAATACTCTTTATTGGTTTATTAATTCGAGTTAATAAAACAAGAAAACCCATTACAATTGATATTTCCAAAAATGCAAAAAAATAAATACTTAATGGCCATAAAAGAGAGAAAATAAGAAGTCCAAGCTGAATAACCAGTAGAATATTAGTCAGCACAAAATATTGACTCACATCAAATTGTCTTTTCGGAATTATTGTATTTACTGTCATTTCTTTGATTATTTTAGACACATATAAATACATGCTTATCTTGATTTAAGATGAATGGAATTATTATTCCCACTATTTGTTCAACTTTATAATACTATTATCTGATTCTTGATACTCGAGTGATTCATATTTTTCAATTAATGCATCATCAACCCCCGTAATATTATTTAACAAGGGACGAATAATTGAAATATAGAATTTCTGATTGTATCTAGGAAGGCCATGACAGCCTAGAGGAAGCTTTTTTCCATTCATTCTAAATAACGCTTCTGGATTTTTTTCAAATGCAAACTGTGAGGCCATTTCGAACGTACAACATTTAAATTTCTTCGACTTCACCCCCCAATAAGCAAAGAAACCATCCTCATTATGACTCCAACTTGTAGGTTGAGTTTGTTTTGAATTCAATAATTCGAGTGTAGATGATATTCGTCTAAGTGAAAGACCACCATTTCCAATAGAAATTTTAGTACCAAATAATTTAAGCATATATGGATTTTTATAATTTGGATGAACCACTTGGCTTGGAATCCATGGGGCCCCAAAATAATCATACCTTGTATCAGTAAATTTTTTTAGGTTTTCATGAAAAAGAAAAGCATCTAATTGATGAACAAGAATCCAGTCATAGCGCTCGGAAAATCTCAAATATAATTCTATAGATAGCATTAGTTTATTATAAGTCAGCACACTTTTAAAATAACTCGAGTCAAAATACTCAATCCGAATATCTGGCCATATATTTACATACTCATCTAAGCAAAGCCCATCAGGAGCGACAAGGTAAACATCATCAGGGATTAACTGCTGCAAGCGCAATAAGGAAATCTTCTCAAATGGTTCCATTTCATACCGATAAACAGGGACGATAACTGCGCAACTCATTTGATAACATCTCGAACATCCAAACGCCAATCTCCTTTTGACTGTTTTGGTGTAGTCCAGTCATCGCCGAAATACTCCCTAAGCCATTCTTTGATATTTGCATGTGTAGGATATTTTTTTACATGAAAAATCGCATAATCATGGGTGTTATACCATTTTTTTTTCTGTCGCCTTCCCTTTATCACTTCTGGTACATAATGGTAATAGAATTCATCTCCCTTACCATTCCAGAAACAAATATCAATAATCATTTGGCTTTGTTCTTAACGCTCGAAAGTCATGCTGCGATACAATATCCGCATATGTGATTAACTCATGTCTTATAATTTCTTTATTTTTCACTCTATTTTTATCAAGCAAATCAAAATATTTTTGCGAATATTGAAGCTCTCGATGCTCTGCGTGAGACAAATTAATCATAGCATGCATAGGAACTTTTGATAACCTATGGATAAACATAAAAACTGCTCTAGCTCTTCGTAACACAGAGTCTGAAAGCTTACCAATTGTCTGAACTGATGACAAAACATCAAAATATTTTTGAATTGAATCAGGGTATACAGCAAAACCGCCTACAACATATGGATTGTCACCAGCTGTAATACTGGGAATACCACATAAAGCAGAAAATTCAAAACCCGCTGAACCAACACATGTAACAATAGCATCGCCAATATGGCAAATACTCCTAGAATCAAAATCAGCACTATACTTCATAAATATCAAATTATCAGCGCTGTACTTTTGATATAACTTATCCCAATCTAGATTCTTTACAGGATAAAACTCAGATGATGGGTGTTGTTTAATAATCCAATTAACAGAGTGTTGATTAGAAATAAAATCAAGTGTTTTGAGAAACCAATCTAAGTAATCCTTAAATAGCATCCCATTAAAGTGGGAGTGTGGATAATCTGTAAAGGCATGAAGCATAATAAAAACATTCTTTTTCTTCTTATCTAGATTGAAATCCGAAGAAAATTCAGCCCTACTAGTGTATTTTTTATTAGAGAAGGCCAGTCTTGAATCACTATTAAAATCACCTTTAAACACTTGTTTTTTTATTGATTCAAATAATTCATCAAACTCATTCTGAGGGAGGTCCAATAGCTCTGTTATCTCTCCAGTTGTCGCCGTATATTCATAATCTTTTCTACATGTTGAGAGTAATAGTGTTCCAAAGATACCTCCACCTAAAGAATATATCGGAATACTATTTTTTTCTGCTGCTATAGCTAATGGCGCCGCACTCAACCCTACTTTGTGTGATAGTAATACCGCACTAGGACTAGCTTTCTTTAGTTCTAACTTTGCCTTTTCAACCTCACGTATAACATAATAAATAATTTTTGCTAAACGCATATCACTATAATAGACCGTACCCCTTCTACATGAAGCGAGATACTGGTCGTAAACTACATCGCCTATAAGTTGGCCGCACCACATTTCATTGATTAAATTTCTCTGCAACAGCAAACGAATCCATTTAAAAAAGGATAGGGTAAAAAGCCATATTTTTTTTCTTTTAGATAGAGTAGGTTTATCAATTACGCGGTATTTTTCAAAGTAAGAATCTAAAATATGATTAAGTTTTTTATGTTTTTGAGATTTTGCGTAAAAAACGGGGGTTAAGTTTTTAGCTCGACATATTATTTGACCATATGTACATAATTGATGAAGAGAAATATTGCTATCGACCTGTTCAAACAACAAGAAATCCTGTTCTGCAACCTCAGCACTATTCTTGCTTATGACCTTTTTTCTAAAACCATACATTTTTAACTCACTCTCCCAATTTTTTTCATATCAAAACACTCTTCCTTCCAATCACCTTTGTATGTCTTTGGAACTCTCCAGTCGTTTCCATATCTCATTTCTAGCCACTCTTCAATTGCTCCAGGCATTGGGTATTGCTTTCCTCTAAAGTTGAAACTACCAAGATTTTCTTTTTTGAAAAATTTAATATCTTGCAATCTTCTGTAACCTCGTTCAGAATAATTTAGGATGGTGCAATCATCTAACTTATGCCAAATTACAAGATCGAAAATTATATGACTCTCAGTATAGAAAACTAGTTGTTGAATTTTCCCCTTGTATATTGCCTTCCTGCCCAATCTCATTCCGGAGTTGATGAGCAACTGGGTTATGCTTTCTAATTGAGTGTCTCCAAGCACATCAACGTCAATATCATTATCATGCGCTATAAATTCACCTTCTCTATACAAGCCTAGAGCTGTTCCATCAGTCAAACGATATGCTGCATTTGCTGACTCCAGAATATTACAACATTGCTCCATAATCATTTCGGACCCTTTTGGCATTTTCTGCAAAGTGTTAAAAGGAAATGAATGATATTCAACAAAGTCACGTTTTGTGATTAAGGACAGATAATATTTAGTGAGCATCTTTAATTTAGTGAGCATCTTTAATCTAAGGAGCACCCTATTTAACCTTCTTAATAAATTAACCATAAAACCCTACTTTTGCAAATTCGCATAAACTGTGGATCGCGCGTTATCAATAATTTTTTTCTTAATAATTGTGCTACTAAGCCCTTTTGTATATGGGAAAAATTTTATCTTATTTCTCTCTTTTAGCCACAGAATTTCTTTATTCTCTTGATTATCACTCCAATCATCTCCTACTACAAAAAAGTCTGCCTTTAAAGCATTAAATTGGTCAATATCAAATAATTTATACTGGGGAACAACTTCATCAACAAAATCAATATGGCTAATAATTTCCATTCTGTTTTCTAAAGTCATAATGGGCTCTTCTTTATAAGTTCTAATAAGCTCATCCGTTGAAACTCCAACTATTAAATATCCTCCTAAACTTTTGGCTTGTCTCAATATGTTTAGATGCCCATTATGAAACAAATCAAATGTTCCTCCAGTAAAAATTCTAACTTTATTGTTTTTCATAATATCTAGATAGTGCATTAATAAGTACGTCAATATATTCTTTATTCATATTTCCCATATGCGATACTCTAAAAACTTTGTTCTTCAAGCTTCCTCCATTTGGACATACAATCACACCACTCTCCTTCTCGAGCTTATCTACTAAATCTAATGCATCCACTTGATCAGAAACTTTAAGGATAGTCATTGAATTGGGCATGTGGCAAGAATAAAAACTTAAAGGAAAACTTTTAAGATTGCTTCTAAAATATTCTGCCATGTTTTTTGTGTGTGCTATTTCATTTTTTATACCTTTCTTTAGTATGCATCTTAATCTTTGGTGTAATTGTAGAATAATTGTAACCGTTGGAGTAAAGGGTGTTTGCCCACGACTCCCATTTGAAAGATACGACTTTAAATTAAAATAATAACTATCACTAGCCTGAATCTTATTAATTGCGTTTGGAGATAATACTAAAAATGTTAGCCCAGGCGGCAATGCAAGACCCTTGTGGGAGCTCGCAATCATCACATCAATATTATGTTTTTGCATGTCTATCTCGTCCGTTACAAACATGGAAATTGCATCTACTATATTTAATAAATTATGTTTTTTACAAAAATATCCAATAGCTTTCAAATTAAACAATAGCCCTACAGATGTTTCATGTGCATTCACCAGGAAATGTGTAACATCTCTATTTATTTTAAAATTTTCTATATTTTCTAGGTTGTCATTAACAACTTTCCATTCTTCAAAATCAATATTCTGGCAACTGCAAATATCAGCAAACCTCTTGCCAAAATCACCGCCATTTACAACAATAGCTTTATCATTCTTTCCTAGAAAGTTTATTACGGAAGCCTCCATTCCTGCCGTACCAGAAGCAGCAAGAAATACAACCTTACTACCTCTTGGGGCATTGGCTAGCTCTATAATCATATTTTCACATTCAATAAGGACCTTTGAGAACTCCTCATTTCTAAAATATGGCGTTTGAACTGAACCCAGCTTTAACGTTTCTTTATACATCCTTACAGGGCCTGGTGTAAATATATATTTTTTATCAAAAAAATTCATAATATTTGCCTTCTACAGTCTTCTTCCTAAGAAAAAACCAAAGTATCTATTTATTATATAAATAATTGGAATTTCTATAATAATTGTTATTAAAAATAAAATAACTCCATTGATTAAGATATCATTTTGATAAATCACTCCACCACTATCACCATTTACTCTTTTTATAATTCCCGGCAATAGCATTAATACCACCGTATGGGTTCCAAGAATAATTAAAGAATTTTTTCCAAAATATTCTAAAAATTTTGACTTTCTAATTACCTCTTTGGACAATAATAATATCCACGCTATTCCAGAAATTGATGATATATAAAATAAAAAATAATTGCCTAATACATTACTATTCATATCCACCTCAATATTGATAAATGCTGTAGTAGCATTTATCATTAACAATAATAAGATTATTACTAATTTATTTTTATTTTTTAATAATTTTTCGAACCTAACTTTGTTTTTTAATAAGGCACCTAGCCCGTAGAATACGATTCCTGAAATAGCAACATCAACACCCCATAGCATTCTAAATGGTAAATATAACGAACCTAAATAGCCAACAACTGAGAATATAGCTAATAAAATAATAACAATTTTAGTTTTTTTAATATATAAGAGTAATAAATTATAAGACAAGGCAACTACAAGTAAACAGGGTAAAAACCATAATGTAATATTAAACATCCACTCGCCATCACCAACTCCATAGAAAAGACCTAGAACTCTTTGAAACTGTAAACTAGAAGGATCTGGAGACGCTGAATAATGCTGTATAAATAGATACACCAGTGTGGAGGATGCGTAAAAAAATATATAAGGAATTAATAATGTTTTAATTCGTTTATTTAAAAATATTTTCTGTAGCTCTACTTTATGTAAATAACCAGAAATAAAAAAGAATACAGGTATGTGAAATGAATAAAATAATTTCTTAACATGTGTTTCTGGTATATAAGCATGTGTCAACACTATTGAAAGTATACCTAGTCCTTTTAAAATATCAATCCACTCTATCCGTTCTTTCATGTTTTTACCCTTCATTAAATAAATAAACTAACAGGCAAATAGCGACCCTCAGTCATTCCATTTACAATATTTATGATGTGTGCCATACCCAGACCTTACACTGCCTATATAATAACTTTATGATGAAAATTTTTAATTAAATTGGGTAACACTGGTGTACCACGTTTAACAGGTAAAGCCATTTTCTTGCCTAAAATTTCTTCCATATATTTTGGCTCTAGCCCATATCCCGGTCTAATACTTTTAATATGCTCACTGGTAATCAGTTCGCCGGCTTTAATGTCTTTTACAAAATACAAAGAACGACGAAATTTTATATTATCCTGCTCACTTGACTTTATACCATAATCAATTTTTCCAAGTGATTCCCATGCAATTTTAGCTCCCAAGCATAGTTGGTTTAACTCCTTAAACTCAAGTGAAAAAGAATCATCAGGGCCGCCGCCATTGCGATCTAAGGTTACATGTTTTTCGATAATAGATGCACCTAGTGCCACACTAGTTATTGCGGTTGTATTATCAATTGTGTGGTCTGACAAGCCTATAACTAACCCAAATTTCTTCTGCATATCAACCAGCGTTCTTAAATTGTAATCTTTTGCTGGTGCGGGATAGCCACTCACACAATGCAATATTGCTAATTCTTTACACCCACCCTCTCTTGCAGCTTCAATAGCTTCTTGAATTTCTTGCACATCTGCCATGCCAGTAGAAATAATTATAGGCTTTCCGGTTTGGGCTACATACTTAATCAAAGGGATATCTACCGCTTCAAAGGAAGCGATCTTATACGCTGGCGTGTTCAAATCTTCTAACAAGTCAACAGCAGTATTATCAAATGGTGAACTAAATATTGTAATACCAACTTTTTTTGCATAATCAAACAATGGCTTATGCCACTCCCAAGGCATAAATGCACCCTTATACAATTCATATAGGCTTTGACCATCCCACAATCCGCCTTCAATCATAAATTCTGGCGTGTTCATGTCCATAGTGATTGTATCTGGATGATAAGTTTGCAGTTTAACTGCATCTGCCCCGGATGCTTTAGCCATATCAATTATTTTATAAGCATTGTCAATATCACCATTATGATTTGCTGACATTTCTGCAATAATATATGGTGACTGTTCTACACCTATCTGCCTACCATTAATATTAATAAATTTATCCATTACACTTTTTCCAGTTGTTTCACTTTTTCCATACATAGAACGCCTTGATTATTTGTTCTCTTTGTATTAACAAACTCAAAACTGCATTTTTTATAAAAATTAATTGCTCGCTCATTATTTGAAAGCACCTCTAATTTTAATTTTTCTACACCTAGTTCAACAAATGCATATTGACTTGCAGTCGCCTCTAATAACTTTCCAGCGCCCTTTAACTGTAAAAATGGATTGACATAAATTCCAAACTTGACTGAATGATGTAAATTTATTTCTGAAAAGTTAATTGATCCAATAATATTGTCTTTTTGCCTAAGTAGGAAGTAACGTCGATTAATGCCATTCTCTAAACCCTCAATAAACTTAAAATGAGCTGTTTTTGAAATGCTATTTTGATTATACATCCATTTTTTAACCTCTGGATGATTACGCATACTAAGCGCTAACGCCTTATCGTTTTCATTTAAATTAACATAATTACATAAATCAACCTCTCCGAACTCTTCGAGAATTATCTTATAGTCAGTCATCTTATTGAAAACTTTATAAATACCCATGCCATCACATATCTCTAATGCCAAATTACCAACACTTTCCATCCATTCTGATGAACTCTCTAATAGGAAAATAGTTTCATTTGCTTTCTTCGCTAACTTCACAATATTTTGACATGCTAATGTCTCTGCCAAAAACTGTTGATTTCTAGCAATGACAATTTGAATGGTTGGCAAGCCCAAACAACAACGCTCCCAAGTGCTAGCTCCAGCTGCACCAATTGCGATATCAGAATTTGCCATGATTTCAGCCATGTTATCTACATCGGTTTTAACTTTTGTTTTGTATGGGAGTTTAATCGCCTTGGACTTAACGCTCTCAAGATGAGGAGCTGAACCCCCCATTACTACGGTAATATTTATATCGCTTGGCAAGTTGCACAACTTTAACTTATCTAGAACATTCTCAGTAACATTGTCAACATCAACACCGCCCATATTAATAAGTAATTGCTTAAATTCTGAGTGACTGCGACGCTCTATACTATACGGTCTCCATTTAGCAAACTCAGGTCTAAGTAGTGCGTACTGTGATCCCAATAGTAACTTGCAGTCTTTTGGAGTTAATGCAGAATAGTCTTCTTGCTGTCGACCAAATGTTTGGTCAAGCAAAATATCGCATTGGTGTTTACGATCTGCCAAATCATCAATCACCATTAATTTTTCATAATAAGGTTTAAGTCTCTTTTGCCACTGTTCATCTAAGGCGTAATGATCAACAATGATCCAGTTGGGTTTTTCCGCTTTGAGTATCTCAATACAATCATAAGCGTCTTGTTGTTGAGTTGCCCCTAGCCAGTGAGAATGTGCTAACTTGTTATCAACCTCAGTCTCCTCAAATACCTCTAACTCATGAACATTAAATCCACTTAAACGAATCTTATCTATTAAGTTTCCCTTATGTTTTCGACAAATAAACTCCGCATCTGCTCCATTTTCTTTTAGCACTTGAGCCAGGGTCAGGCAACGCATTACATGACCTGTGCCCATTTGCAAAGAAGCATCAACACGAAATATTACTTTCATTAGTTTAGGCGCTTAAATCCACTATGACACACGGGACCTTCTAGCAAAGTGTTTATATCCAACCCCTCTTCACACTCCTTGATAATTGCAAATATTGGCTCTAGTTCTACAAAATATCCATCAACTATTTCCTGCTTATGCTCTATGCAGGCATAGACACTGTTAGCGGCAAGGTAGCCCTTCTTTAACATCTCTTGTGTAATTAAAGTTTTATAAGATAGCGCGTTGGGTGAATTAAATGTATAGCCACTCAGTGCTGACAGCCCCCAGGTGCTGATATCTAATTCATGCTTATCAGCTAAGCTTTGCCATTGGCTAGAGATGTTATTACCAATTTGAGTAATGGTTTTCCAAGACCTCTCTCGCTCCATGACTTCGAGTGTTTTTAATGCTGCAGTCGGTCCAATACGCTCAGTCCAGAAAGTTGAACTAATAAAGGTTTGTTGTGCCGCCTGCATAAATTCTTGCCTACCGACGCAAGCAGAAATTGCGTAGCCATTGCCTAAAGCTTTAGCAAAAATAGCCAGATCAGGCTCTACATCATACTTCTTATGCAAGCCACCAAATGTCTCTCTAAAGCCTGAAGTGCACTCATCAAAGATTAAGATGATGTTATTTTCAGTGGCAAGATCTCTTACCTTTTGCAAGTAATTATCTTTTGGACCTTCGTTCCTAGAAACCTCCATCTTAATAGCCGCAATTTCGTCTTTATTGTCTTTAATTAATCGCTCTAATTGTTCAATATCATTGTAGTTAAAAGGCAAAGTTGTCCCAGTTAATCCTCTAGGAACACCATTAGGCTGTAGCCCCGGCAATAAATGCCCATCCAGATTTTTATCACTATTGAGATTGGTAGATAGATACCAATCATGCCAACCGTGGTAACCACAAATGGCAATTTTATCCCTACCGGTAGATGCTCTAGCAATGCGAACCGCTACAGAATTAATCTCACCCCCTGCCCTAGCAAATCTCACCATATCCGCCCAAGGGTGCATCTCTACTAATTTCTCAGCCAAATAAACTTCTTCTGGGCAATTAAAGGTTGACATATTACCATCTTTAACGGTTTTCATTACCGCCTCATCAACCTCGGGATGTCCATAGCCCAATATGTTGGTGCCAATACCCATAATCGACATATCGATAAATTCATTACCATCTAGATCCCAGACCCTACACCCTTTGGACCTACTAAAGTAAGCTGGCCATTTTTCAGGCAAGAACATCTCCGGTCTTTTAGAAAGCAACATATTGCCGCCAGGTATAACTCTCTTTGCCCTTTTATAAAGCTTTTGCCCTGTACCCATAGTCGCACCTTCGTTATTCTTAATTTGTTGATTTTCTACAAACAGTGCAGGCTGTAATTTTATTAATTCTAACACTTGTTTCCAATCAAACAATATATCGGGTGAAAAATATTCAAATATATTGGTCACTACAGACAAATCTTCTGGCTCATCGACCGACCATCTTTGACTAGACAGATTTTCAATATGACTTATTGAAGCTTTTGAAAAGCTATCAGAATTACGAATATACGGCGTCACATGCTCTCTATCAAACTCTAAATCTGTTTCATTATTAGCGCGCTGGATAGATTTAAATGACATGACCTCAACATCTAGTCCATCTGGGTAGGTTGCCGGATCTACATTTGAAAAGTAATCTACTTTGCTATTTTGATACCCTTGAATGCATTCATCAACTAGTGTCGAGTCTACTAAAGGACAATCACCCGTAATACGCACAACAACATCTGCTTTTAATAATTTAGCTGATTCGTAAAATCGATTTAATACATCCTTTTCACTGCCCCTTGTGCATTGATAACCCAAAGATTCAACCACTAATTGCAGCTTATCATTTTGCACCTCTTCAGAGGCTGCCACAACAATTTCATCCAATTCACTAGATTGAGACAGGCGGGTCAACAATAACTCAATCATTGGCTTATTCACAATAGACTTTAATACTTTTCCCGGCAATCTAGTGGAGCCCATTCTTGCTTGCACCAAGGCCACAATCTTCATAATGCACTCCAATTTGACGGATTCAATAGATCAATATCATTTGTAAACATCTCATCTGGAATATTTGGCAACACTCCAGATGAAGCAGTGACAATCTCTTTTAGTTGATCCACATTATCTACGCCCACTAATACTTTAGATATTTCCGGCATAGAAATTGCATGTCTTATTGCGACTTCTAGTGCTGTTATTTGATTATCATTTAACCACTCATGCCATATTCCCCATAAACCACTCCAACGATTAAATTTGTCAGGCCTATCTTGTTCAGACATCAACAATAAGCCTTGTAAAAAAACAGAGCGTGCATGAACCTCAACACCCTTACTTCGAAGTGTAGCAAGCACACCATTGTCAATCATTCTTCTATCTAATATATTAAAAGGCAGCTGAACCAAGTCTATATCAAAATTATCAAGAATGGATTGCAACTGGATATGATCGTACACAGATACACCTATTTTCACTATTTTTTCCGCTTGTTTTAATTCTTTCAGCTGATCAAATAATTTTTCAGATCCAGGTTTTAATAAGTCATCGGCATTATGCACTAACACACCGTAAACGCTGTCTTGTTTTAAATCTTTCAATGAATGATGAAAATCATTGTTTAGCAACTTAACATCATTATTGTTTATTTCAAGGCTATCAAAGTGTCTAGTTTTTGTAACCACTTTAAAATTCGAAATATTCATTCTTCCAAGGATTTTTTCACTATTTCCATAGGCAGGTGCAGTGTCCAAAAGGCCAATATTTGTTGAGTGTGCATAACTAAAAATTTTTTTAACCTCTTTGGAGCTCACTTGGCCGGCAACTGAATTAACACCATAATCAATACCAAATTGCACTGTACCAAGAGCTATTTTTGACATATTCACTTTAACACTTTTTCTAAAGCTGCAATCACTTGATCTTGTTGCTCAAATGTCATTGCGTGAAATAAAGGAATACTAATCACACCTTCATAATAGGCTTCGGCATTGGGAAAGTCACCTTTTTTAAATCCTAAATTTTCATAATAAGGCTGCGTGTGTATAGGGATATAATGAATATTTACACCGATTCCGCTGGCATGCAACGCCTCGAAAATTTGTTTTCTTGTATTTTTTGTATTGCCTGTTTGAATGGGATATAGATGTAGTGCGGAATAACTATTTAAATCTTGATAGGGCTTGGTAATAGGCAAGTCTTTCAGCAACTCATCATATCGTATTTGACATTTATGACGAAGAGCGACAAATTCATCCAGTCTCTCCATTTGAGATACACCTAATGCCGCCTGTAGCTCACTCATTCTATAATTAAAACCCAGCTCTACTTGCTGATAATACCAACCACCCTCTGATAACTTGTTCATCAATCCTGGATCGCGAGTCACTCCATGACTACGAAATAGCTGCATACGCTCTGAGAGCTCTTTATTATTCGTTGTTGCCAATCCACCTTCTGCTGTTGTAATAATCTTAACTGGGTGAAAACTGAATACCGTAATATCAGAATATTGACAACCGCCAATTGGCCTATCTAAATACCTGGCCCCTATTGCATGTGACGCATCCTCGATAATCTTGAAGCCGTATTCTTTGCTGAGTGAATGAATTTTTTGCATATCACACGATTGTCCTGCGAAGTGCACAGGTATAACTACTTTAGGTAATTTATCGTCTTGTTTTGCCTGGATAAGTTTTTTTTCAAGTTCTTCTGGGGATAAATTATAGGTCAATCGATCAATATCAACGAAATCAACTTTAGCGCCACAATACAGACCACAGTTTGCAGAAGCCACAAAAGAATTTGGACTAGTCCAAAGCCAATCACCCTTTCCGAGCTCTAATGCCAAACAAGCAATATGTAACGCTGAAGTGGCACTATTAACAGCCACTCCAAATTCAGAGTTACAATAATCCGAAACTTTTTTTTCAAATAAAGGGACTTGTGGGCCTTGGGTTAGAAAATCAGATTGCAAGACATCTACAACTGAATCAATATCAGCTTGATTAATATCTTGTTTTCCATAGGGAATCATTCTTAGATGTTTCCAATCTTGTTTTTGTTGGCTTCAATCCAGTCTTGAAGCTCAGATATATTCATCCACTCTTTATTGTTATCGGATGTGTACACAAAATCTTCCGGCACCCTGATCCCATCACCTATTCGAGTCTTATCTTTAGCCCAGTCATTTATAGAAGGTAGAATTTTAAAGTGCGCCGGATACTCATAAGTGTAAAGAGCGTCCTCTATTCCAATCATTTGCTCGTGTAACTTCTCTCCTGGTCTAATGCCGACCTCCTCTTGCTTGGAATTTTTATTGACTGCCAAAGCAACATCTGTAACTTTCATAGATGGAATTTTTTTAACGTAAATTTCACCGCCCTTCATATTATCGAAAGCATGCCAAACTAATTCAACACCATCTTCTAAAGAGATCATAAATCTTGTCATTCGATTATCTGTAATTGGCAAAACCCCATCTTTTGCAATTGACAAAAAAAATGGAATAACTGAGCCACGTGAGCCCATTACATTTCCATATCTTACAACTGAAAAGCTCGTATTATGACTACCAGTATAAGAGTTTCCAGATACAAACAATCTATCAGAAGTCAATTTTGTAGCTCCGTACAAATTAGAAGGCGCACTTGCCTTATCAGTAGATAGAGCTACAATTCGCTTGACTCCTTTATCGATACAAGCATCAATAAGGTTCATTGCACCAAACACATTGGTTTTTACACATTCAAAAGGATCATACTCTGCAGTAGGTACAATTTTAGTGGCGGCGGCATGCACCACATAATCAATGCCATCTAACACACGATAAAGTCTATCTTTATCACGAACATCTCCAATCATAAAACGAACGCGAGGATCGTCTTTAAACAACTTAGCCATCTCCCATTGCTTCATTTCATCACGTGAGAAAACCACAATCTTTTTGGGATTATACCTTTCTAGTGTCATTGGAATAAAAGTGTGGCCAAATGACCCTGTTCCACCTGTTATTAATATTGATGAATCTTTTAACATTTTTTTATTTCTCCTTGTTGCTCTTTAAAACACTCTTTTAATGAAAGGCCCCATATTGCAATTTTTACTCCAAACATGTGTGCTAACTTATCTTTATTCATTATCGTATATTTAGGCCTTTTAGCAGGTGTTGGATATTGCTGTGTTCTAATAGGACTAACTTTGCAGTCCACTTTTGCTATTTTAAAAATTTCTTTAGCAAACTCATACCAGCTTATCTCGCCCTCATTTGAATAGTGGTAAATTTTAGTTGACCGGTCTTTATCTTGATAATCTTTGTTGTTTATAATCTCAAGTATGACTTTTGCTAGATCAGTCGCATAGGTGGGCGAGCCTATTTGGTCGCTGACTATATTTAACTCATCTCGCTCTTCGCCCAGTCTCAACATGGTTTTAACAAAGTTATTACCATACTCAGAATACACCCAGCTTGTTCTAATGATTATTGCATCAGTTGACATAATGTCTTGCAATGCTTTTTCTCCAGCTAGCTTTGTTTTTCCATAAACGTTAATAGGATTGGTGGTATCAGTTTCTGTATAAGGCTTACCACTCTCTCCGTCAAAAACATAATCAGTAGAGATGTGTATTAATTTAGCCTCCTGTTTGCTAGCAATTTCAGCAATTTTTTTAACTGCCAAATGGTTGATCTGGCTTGCTAACTTCGACTCTTCTTCTGCCTTATCAACAGCAGTATAGGCGGCGCAATTAATAATAATGTCAAATTTTTTATTGTTATTGAAGTAATGATTAATGTTACTATCACCACTCAAATCAAGCTCCTTCCTACCGACAAAAATAAATTCATTAGACCCATGATCGTTACCCGTCTTAGCGTTAGCACTAACCACCTTATGTAAGGATTGTCCTAATTGACCATCTTTACCTGTAACTAATATTCTCATTATTATATTAACTATTCAAATAAATCTTTAGCATTAGCTAAAGATGGATGAGTTTTATCTTTATCTGAGAGTTGCAAGGTATCTAATGGCAGCTGCCAATTAATGGCCAAGACTTTATCATTAAATGCAATACCTCTATCATGCTCTGGTGCGTAGCAATTGTCTACTTTATAAGCAAAGGTGGCATTATCACTAAGTACAATAAATCCATGTGCAAAGCCGTGAGGCACAAATAGTTGGTGTT
>Ga0233442_1001022_pt1 | contig 23249 bp, 25 predicted proteins | sample SI_123_September_3_FD_182789 | JGI IMG/M metagenome (GOLD analysis project Ga0233442, IMG submission 182789) | Seawater microbial communities from Saanich Inlet, British Columbia, Canada - SI_123_September2016_150_MG | ecosystem: Environmental > Aquatic > Marine > Inlet | place: Canada: British... | reverse complement strand
AGCGATGCTATATATATATATTACGAGTTAGTGCCATTATAGAAGGTCTTGGAACAACCTACATCGAAAACTTTAATGGCATTAAAGATATCTTACCAATACTTCAAAAAAATATACCAAAAGCACTCGGTGCAAAAGATAGTATTGTCGAGACACTAAAGGATGAGATAAGTGACATTCCTTTTTTAGTTAAAGATTTTAAAAATGCTATGAAAAAAATAAGCTCGAACGAGTTAGACGTAGAAATCTCAAACGATCAGATTGAGTGGATAAAAAAAGATTTACATACTGTGGTTAAGTCTTACTTTATATCATTTGCTTTTCTCTTAGGCGGTGTTTTTACACTGCTTTACGATAGAGAATTAAAAGACTTGGCTATAGGACTGTTTGCTTTTGGAATAGCTCGTATACTCTATAAATAGGTAAAAGTATGAAGAAAAAAATAACTATAGTAGGAGCGGGTATAAGCGGTTTATATTTGGCCTATCTTTTAGAAGAGAAGTTTGATGTCACAATCTTAGAAGCTAGAGATAGAGTAGGTGGAAGAATATACTCTATAGATGGACATGACATGGGTCCTTCTTGGATCTGGTCACACCATAAAGAGATGCTCCAACTCATTCAAACACTAGGTTTAGAAATCTTCTCTCAGTATACACAAGGTTATGCCCTTTATGACACAAAAGATAAAGTCGAGCATTTTATGCCACAGTCTTCAATGCCTTCAAGACGAGTAAACGGTTCACTTGGCTCCTTGATAGATATACTTAAAAAAAGTCTTAAACAGACAAATATTTTTTTATCTCAAGTAGTGCAAAGTATTCATCATGAAACTGATAAAGTAGTCGTGAAAACTCAAACACAGAGTTATGAAAGTGATTTTTCTATAGTAACTCTGCCACCGAGACTAGCTTTAAACCTAGACTTGTATCCAAAACTACCAGAAGCACTACATGTTAAAATGGCCAACACAGCTACATGGATGGGACACAGTGCAAAATGTGTCATAGAGTTTAAGAGTTCTTTTTGGAGAGAGCAGGGACTAAGTGGATTTGCTTTTTCGCATAATGGACCGCTAGGCGAGATTCACGATGCTTCTACAGCTACGAAGGCAGCTCTTTTTGGTTTTGTAAGCTCTAATGCTAATATGCAAAATTTCAAGCAGAGTATCACGGAGCAGTTAGTACGGATTTTTAAAATAGACCCCACACAAATACTCTCTATTCATTTAGTTGATTGGAGAGATGAGCAGTACACAGCATCATTCGAAGACAGAAGACCTCTGAGTACTCATCTAGAGTATGGTATAAATACAAATAGTTATAGCGATAAAATTTTATTTTCTGCGACGGAGTTTTCTTTTAAAGAGGGTGGTTACCTCGAAGGTGCAATATTAAGAGCACAGGAAATAGCACATTTTTAAAATAGATGAATAGACAAATAAAGAGTATGAATGTTTTTAGGTATATGAGATAATACATAATAATATAAGTTCTAAGATAATTTATTATGATTAAAAAGGAAGAAACATGCCACATATAGTACTTGAAAACATAAGTGAGACAAAAGAAGCTTACGAAGCAGTTGAGTCATTCTCAAATAAAATTGAGGGTGGAATCTTAAAAGTAATGGAGAAATATATTAATGCTAGTGCCCAAACAGCACTTATAGAATCACTCGCAATTGAAAATGGAAAAAACCAAAATTTTTTTGTTCAACTCTCACAAAAGAAAAATTCTCTTACGATAAGACTTTTACCCCTTACTGACCCTGAAAAAACGGACGGTGTTAAAACAATAATGGCGATAATCGCTAAACAGATTAAAGATACCAACGAGAGTATAACTTATGGAAAAAATAATTTAGAAGATTTTTTGATTCATTAATATTATAGGAATATATAACATACGATATTTAATAGTATAATGATATCTATTAAGAATAGGAAATAGAAAATGAAAAAAATTGTACAAATTTTTAAAAAAGATCAGGCATATATAGTGAGCCATATAAGAGGAATTGTTGGTGCTCTACCTCGGAATCTTTTAAAAGATTCAAAAAGTATTTTTAAAAAGTATAAATATATTGACATAATGTACTCAGTAGATAGTAATTATAAACAAAATAGTCCTTCCATATATAAAAATAAGAGCATAGCAGAAAGTATTCATAGTGATAAAAGTCAATACTTTAGTAATATAGACCTAAAAGATAACGATGTATTTATATCAAGTCCTTATATTCACCACACATCTGGAAATCCAAGTATTTCAGTTGTACAAAGAATTGGAGATATCTATTATGTCATTGACATAAACATGGTACTACTTTTTGAAGAGCTTAAGCTTATCGAATATAACAGTATTCACGAAAAAACTATTAAATTTGTATATATATTTGGTGCTAGTATTCTCGGGTTTATATCATTTTCACTTATAGGATATGGTGCTTATGTTCTTTTTGCTCTTATGTTTTCCCTAGGAGGAAGTGACTTCTTACATGATGTTTTTAAGTCTATCGTCGCTGTGACTATTGGACTTGCCATGTTTGACCTTTCTCGTCAGATTATAGAGCAAGAAGTTCTCTTTAAGTCTTTTCATAAAGAGAAAAACAGAGAGTTCAAGATATTAGGAAAGTTTTTGGTCTCCATTATCATAGCACTTTCTATAGAGACACTGATGGTTGTTTTCAAAATTGTTTTAGACGATTATACAAATATGCTTTCAGCATTTTATTTACTCATAGGAACGACCATTATGTTTGTTGGTTTAGCTTATTTTCAAAAGACAGTGACATCAGCTAAGGCAGATGAATAATAAAATACGACAAAACTCTACCCCAAACCAGATAGGTTTTAAGAAACCTAGTAAAAGGAAAACACTATGAAAATTCTACTAACAGGTGCAAATGGTTACATAGGAAGAAGACTTAAGGAAAAACTTTTAGGAGAAGATGTAAGTCTGCGTTTACTTGCTAGAAATCCAAAAAGTATGACTTCTGATATTAAAGCTGAAGTTTTTCAAGGCGACTCTTTTGATGTAGGTTCACTTGAGAGGGCTCTAGAAGGTATTGATATCGTTTACTATCTTATACACTCTCTTCAAGAAGAAAACTATAGAGAACTTGATAAACTGAGTGCTCACAACTTTTTAAATGCTGCAATAAAACAAGGTGTAAAACGTATAGTCTATCTTGGTGGTCTTGGAGTAAAAGAACATGCAAGCACACACCTTGTAAGTCGTATAGAAACGGGTGAAATACTCTCAAGTAAACCACTAGAAATTGAGACTCTTTGGATACGTGCTGGTGTGATTATTGGCTCTGGTAGTTCTAGTTTTGAGATAATTAGGCACTTAACTGAGAAGCTCCCTGTGATGGTGACGCCCAAGTGGGTAAAGACATTAGCTCAGCCCATCGGAGTAGATGATGTAATTTCGTATCTTGTATCTGCAAAAGATATTGTTTTAGTTGGGAATATTATAGTTGATATCGGAAGTGAAATGATGACCTACAAAGAGATGATGATAGGTTGTGCACATGCTTTGGGTCTTAAAAGATGGATATTTCCACTTCCAATTTTGACGATTAAACTTTCTTCATATTGGCTAAACTTTTTTACTCCTGTTCCTTACAGCGTGGCTCGTTCATTGATTGAAGGACTCTCGAGTGAGGTAATCATACAAAATGATAATGCCGCAAAGTATTTTCCAAGCATAGCTCCCGAAAGCTATGAAAGTGCAGTCAAGCAAGCGATATTAGAGATGGAGAAAAATCAAGTATTTAGTCGTTGGAGTGATGCTGGAGGAGGTAAGGATGCTTTAGAAAAAGAGTTTAAAAATGACACTGCAGAAGCTCTTTTTTTAGATCGTCAAAAATGCTTACTTGATGGTGTTTCAAAAGAGGCACTTTGTAGTGTGTTTTGTTCTATAGGTGGAGATGAGGGGTGGTTTGGATACAGCTGGTTATGGGAGATTCGTGGTACCATGGATAAGATGATAGGTGGAGCAGGGCTGAACCGTGGACGAAGAGACACTTATAGCCTTAGAGTAGGTGAGAGTGTTGACTTTTGGCGTGTTGAGGATTTAAAAAAGAATGAGAGACTTCTCCTCCGTGCACAAATGAAAGTACCTGGAAAGGCTTGGTTAGAGTTTAGAATTAAAGAGGATGAGTTTATACAAACTGCCTATTTTTATCCTAAAGGATTGTTTGGAAGATTTTACTGGTTTCTCCTTGCACCGATTCATTACTTGGTTTTTCAAGATATGATTCGTTCAATCATGATAAAAGCAAAAAAGTTAGACGAGTTATGAGAAATCTATTTGTACTAAATCTGTTAAAACTTTATATGTTTTATATATTCAGCACCTAAAACCTTTTTTATCTGTTTTGGAAAAACTTGTGCCCGCTCATACATTTGGAGTATCTCTTTTTTACCTAGTTCCCCATATTTATCTACTATTGCAAATAGAACCTCGTTGGAAACTAAGTCATACTCTCCGTATTTTGAGTTAGAATCTATTACGAGAGAAGCGATTGACTCAAAACTCTCTTCGTACACATTATATTCATTTAGAGTTATGGCATCTGCTTTAAAGTCAGAGTCTCTCTTATCCATAGGCTCTTCATAGAGCTTGTGAGTCCCTAACTCTATTGCTGTAAGTTTTTTTCCATAAGCACAGCTCGTATCTATACAAAAAAAGTTCTCACCAGAAACTACTTCATCAAAAGTACAGTGACCAAAAATGTTTATGATACTGCTCTTTGGTACTTCATCTCCATGGTAATATCTATTAAGTAAGAACTCATTATAGTACTCTTCGTTATCTCTATGCTCATAAAACTCTAGCGAAAAACCGTGAGTTATGAAATAGTGCTCGATTTCGAAGTAAATAGGCAGAGATTGTATCCACTCGAGATGTTTTTTTATAAGAGGAATATCATTGTTATAACTCTCAATAGTTGCGAGCCCACCATAGCGTTTATCACTACTCCATGGACTATGTATACCTTTTTCAACAGCATCTAAAATATACTTTTCAAAGAGGTGCTCATGGTTACCCTTCACGCATGGATGGTTATTGTTTATAACAAATTCTATAACATCTTTGGAATACTTTCCCTTGTCACATAGATCTCCAACAAAGATAATCTGAGCATCTAGTGGAAGTTGCTTTATAAGCTTTAAAAGTGAGTGGTAAGCACCGTGAACATCACCGATGACATATGTGTTATTATAGCTTTCTACACTCATGATATCTTCACATTTTTTTTATTTATATTTCGCTCAACGATCCATGAAAAGAGAAACATACCAAGGTATGCAATATCAAGGCCAAATACTACGACTATAGAACTCTCTGAATAAAGTTTAGTGAGATAAAACGAGATAACGAAAAAAGCAAGTCCGCTCAAACGAATGTAAAGAGCTAGTCTAAATGCCCCGCTCGCTTTTATAAAGGCTATTTGATATGCGTTTAACATGATGAAGATAAAAAAGAAACTCAAATGTGAGAGATAAAGATATGCACCTGCATACTGCTCTGGAAATAAAAATGCTATAAGCTCCTCACCGAAAAAGTATATGGACACGATAAACACTAAGCTCACTAAAAATGAGAAACGATAAAACCAAAACTTTAGTTTAATAATGGCCTCTTTTTCGTTTTGATAGTATAGTTTACTGAGTTCAGGAAGTAAAAATCTAAATACTGGAAAAACAAAAAGTGTAATCATGTACATTAGTATAGGTTTTGTTACAACTTGAAAGTCACCCACTTCGTCTATTGAGTAGTAATGGTTAAAAAAGAAAATCGAGAGATAGATGAGTATCATTCCTGAGCTAAACTCCAAAGTCGAGATAAGAGACTTTTTTATAAAGCTTTTCATCTCTTCATCAAGGATGACTCTTTTGATAATGGGCTCATTAGGTTTGTTTCTTTTATAGATGTAAATGTATAAAGAAAGTGAAAGCGAACTCATAGAACTCATGATGAAAAGAGATTGAAGACCATGAGCTCCTGATACATAAAACGCCAAAACAAACCAGATGATTGAGAGCAAGGGCTCAATGAAACTGGTTTTGTTCATAACACTATAGAGTCTATACATAGCTAGCTGATTACTTAAGTAGAGGTACAAACTCATAGAAAGAATAGTGGCTACCAAGTACCAGTAGTCTACTTCTAAATTAAAATTATGTTTAACATAGGGGAGCACAAATGCCCATGAGATAAGAATGGCCCCTAAAATAAAGTAACGAAATATCTTTAAAATTCCTTTGTCCTCTTTGAGTTTGGTATATGTTACAACCATGGAGGAGCGAAAGCCGATAAGTACGAGGAGTGAGAAAGAAAATATGTCTATAGCTGTGTAGTAAAGAGCCAGGTCGTTTTTTGCGATTACCGTGGCAAGAAAAATTTTAAGTCCAAACCCCATAAAAACGGAAAAAAGTCCGATACCTATAGAAAAGTAAAAATGTTGTTGAATTGTTTTTTTCATGCTGACCTTACTTAGTTTGTGAAATTATAGTTATTATGTATTTTATCCCTAATAAGATGAGATTTGTAGTCTTGATTTGTCAACTAATACAAAAGGTAAGCTAACATTAAGAGAGTGTGAGTGCTATAATAAGACTAGTACAGTTGCAATACGTGATAAAGGATTTTCAAAGGGAATAGTAAATATCAAGTAAGTTGAAACAATAAGAAGTCGTGAGAAACAGGAATTACAGTCAAATGAGATTAAACATATAAATGAAGTAGATAAAATATCTACTTGCTAATATATCTTGTTTCGTATATATTTACAAAAATCTCTATATTTTCTAAGAATAAATCCGTTAAATAAGGATCGAAATGTTTTCCTTTCTCATTTTTAAAGTGATTGATAATATCTTCGTTTGACCAATTTTTCTTATAACTTGTATTGCTATATAAAGAGTCGAAAACATCTACAATTGCAACTATTTTTGCACTCAGAGGAATGTCTTCTCCTTGTAAACCTTTTGGATACCCTGTTCCATCATATTTTTCATGGTGATAAGCTGCTATTTCTTCGGCAGTTTGCATTAGTGGTTTGTCTGATCCACCTAAAATATCTTGACCGATGGTAGTGTGAGTTTTCATGATCTGATACTCTTGAGGAGTAAGCTTCTCTGGTTTATTTACAATAGAGTCATCTATAGCAACTTGACCGATATCATGTAGAGGTGCTGCATGTGCAAAGAGTTTTGCTTTATCTTCATCAACCCCTGCTAAAAGAGAAAGTTCTTTAACATAAAGTCCCACTCTACTTAAATGACCAGTACTATTCTTTGAACGGTATTCACCTAATGTTCCTAACTTTTCTAAAATTTCTATTTGTGTTTCCTCAAGGTTATGATTAAGAAGTGTTATTTCTTTAACTGCTTCTTCAACTTTATCTTCTAAAGAGTTTTGATATGAAAGTATTTTCTCTTCGAGTTTTGCTTGAAGAGACTTATAACTATATGCCATATATGAGATAAAGATAAGTGCCCATAGAAGAGAAAAAAGTGGAAAGATTTCATAATGAACATACTGAGGAGCTATAAATGTGATAACAATCATCACGGCAGTTATACTCACTGTTAAAAAAAGCCAAAATTTCAATCTTTTTAATGAAGAAGTTATAACTGCAATAGGCGGAATGATAAGTCCCCATAAAACATCAAAACTTTTCTGTTCTCCAATAAGAAAAAAGGCAAAATACAATCCAAAAAGTATTATTAAAATCTGTTCAGATCCCTTCGTACTGTCTTGCTCTTTTTTAAAACAGTAGCTATGATAGAGAGTCACAAAGAATAATACAAAGTAAAGTATAGTAAAACTATCTCTATCATTGATATAGTTTAAACCCATAGATAAGGGTATAAACATAAGCATTAATATTGTAATCGTTTTAATTACTTTGATTTTATATATTTCTGTATTCATCGTGTTAATCCTTAATAATTTTTAATAGAAAATGCTAACTATATTTCATCTTCATCTTCATCGTCATAGATAGTAAACACCTTCGGGTATCCCCATTTCATAAGGCGTATGTCGAGTTCTTTAGGATCAAACTCAGACCTTTTACACATACGGACTAATTTACTTACATGTTCCATTTCTACACCAGACATTTCTAGCTCTTCTTTAATTTCTTCTATTGTCATTACTAATTTCCTTTGGTGAGATTATAAAGTTTTTTCTTTAGTACTGGTGTATTAAATTTGTCGATTCATGTAAAAGTGTAAAAAATATTTAACGAATGGACATAAAACTTGTATTAAAAAACTTATAAACTTAGTAGAATATGGTAATTAATTTAAGGATACTTATAATGTTTACTAGAACAAAAAAACTTGATTCTACATGTCACAAACAACCAAGACCAACTGTATTACTAAGTGTAGCCAATAATATTATGCCTTTATCATGGCATATGCCTGTCTCAAAATCTCCTCTACGTTATGCTATTTGTCTTCGTGATGAGAATAAGTCATATGATTTACTTCATATTAATGAGCAGTTTGCTTTAAACTTTTTGGATTTTTCATATTTAGAAGCTTTTGAGAAGAGTGGTAGTGAGCATGGAGGAGATAAGTTTAAGTTAACAAATCTTACACCTAAAAAAGCACAAACTATAAATGCTACTCTGATTGAAGAGGCTTACATGATATATGAGTGTAAAGTTATAGATATTTTAAATTATGGAGATCATGATGTTTTTATATCTGAAATCACTCTTATTCATAGCAAAGATGTCAAAGATGTAAAACCAACACTTTTTACAGGTGAAGGTTACTATGAAACTACATCACTAAATCCACAAAGAGTTTTAAGAGTAGAAGATGTCTGATTATATTCCAACAGCATTTGATTTTGACCCTAATGAGAGAGGTCACTTTGGTATCTTTGGTGGGAGATATGTTCCTGAAACACTTATGCCCTCACTTATGGAACTTGATGAAGAGTATAAGAGTGTGCGTTTTGACAAAGAGTTCTGGGCAGAGGTAAACTACTACTTTAGAGAGTATGTTGGACGTCCTTCTCCACTTTATAGAGCGGATTCACTCTCAAAAGAGTTAAATGCCGAGATCTATCTAAAACGCGAGGACTTAAATCATACTGGTGCACATAAGATAAACAATACCATAGTTCAAGGTCTTCTTGCTAAGCGCATGGGAAAAACTAAAGTCATTGCAGAAACTGGAGCAGGGCAACATGGTGTTGCAACGGCAACTGTTGCCGCCCTTATGGGACTAGAATGCGAAGTTTTTATGGGTGAAAAAGATGTAAGTCGCCAGGAGTTAAATGTTTTTAGGATGAAGCTTTTGGGTGCCAAGGTTCATCCCGTTACCTCTGGAAGTAAAACTTTAAAAGACGCCATGAACGATGCTATTCGTCACTGGGTTACAAATGCTAGAGACACATTTTACATAATAGGAACGGCGGCAGGTCCGCATCCATATCCACTTATGGTAAGAGATTTTCAAGCCGTTATAAGCGATGAAGCAAAACAACAAATATTGGAGAAAACTTCAAGGCTTCCTGATTATGTAGTAGCTTGCATTGGTGGAGGGAGCAATGCACTTGGGATGTTCGCACACTTTATTAACGAAGAAGAAACGCAGTGTATTGGAATAGAAGCTGGTGGTCATGGACTTAGTAGTGGAAAACATGGAGCAAGTTTAGCTCATGGAAAACCAGGAATTTTACATGGACAACTCAGCTATCTTTTACAAACTGATGATGGACAGATTAAAGAAGCCCACTCAATAAGTGCTGGGCTTGACTACCCTGGAATTGGTCCGGAGCACTCTTACTTAATGGAACAAGGTAAAGTGAGATATGACTCGATTACAGATAGAGAAGCAATGGATGCTTTTGTTTGGCTAAGTCAGGCAGAGGGAATAGTTCCAGCGTTTGAGAGTGCTCATGCTATAGCCTATTTGAAAAAGATGTCCAAAGAAGAACTTGAAGGTAAAACTGTCATAGTAAGTCTTTCTGGTCGTGGAGATAAAGATATGACCCAAGCTATGGAGCTTTTAGAATTGTAAGGATGTAAAAATGAAGAAAATTGTATGGATAGTAGGTGGTAGTAGTGGAATAGGATATGAGTTATCCACTCTTTATTTAAAAAATGATTATAAAGTTATTGTTAGTTCTAGAAATGCCACGAAAACACCCTTGCTTCAAGAACTAAGAGAGAGTTATAAAAATAACATAACTTTAATAGACATGGATGTAATTCAAACGCAGAGTGTAGATGAAGCGACACAAGAAGCATGGAAGGCCTACGGAGAGATAAATCTTTGTATCTATAATGCTGGGGTTTACGAAAGTATGAAAGTAGATGAATGGAAAATCAATAGTTTTGAGCAGATGATGCAGATAAACTATCTTGGAGCAGTTCGAGTAACCAATGCCTTAACTCCATTTCTTATTCAAAATGGCAGAGGTTGCTTTGTGTATAACTCGAGTATCTCAAGCTACTTCGGTCTTCCTTATGGAGGAGGGTATAGCGCTCCAAAAGCAGCTCTTCTTAATTTTTGTGAATCAATTCAGCCGGAACTAGAAGCAAAAAATATTGATATTAGAGTTATTAATCATGGTTTTGTTAAAACGCGACTGACAGATAAAAATGAGTTTGAGATGCCACAACTTTTAGAGGCTTCAGAGGCGGCAAAAATCATTTATGATAGGCTTAGCAATACAAAAGGTTTTGAGATAAAATTTCCTTTTGCTCTGAGCACATTTTTGTATTTCTTAAAAGTGATACCGTACAAGTTAGCATTTTATTTTACTAAAAAGGCCTTATAATGAATAGTGCGCAAAAGTATGCAGATTTTTTTGAAACGATTAACAGTAAAACTCCACTAGAAGAGTACAAAGAGTTTTTTGATGAGAACTCCTATTTTGAGGACCCTTTTCAAAAAGTGACAGGTGTAGTGAAAATTTATAATATTTTTGAAGATATGTATATAAAACTTTTTAATCCGAGGTTTGAAATTTATGAAGTTGTCTCAAATGAAAATATCAGTTATATCAAGTGGAAGTTTCTTTACCAAGTAAATGAAAAATCTTCCGTAGACTCTTTTATTGGAATATCAAGAATAGAACTAAGTGATGATGGAAAAGTTATGGAACATGTGGACTACTGGGATGCAGGCTCAAATATATACGAGAAAATTCCATTACTTGGCTCCATAATCCGTTATATTAAAAGTAAGATACATGTTTAACTCAAAGGTAAAGCTTGCATCATATGGAGTTCCAGCTGTAGCTATATCGCTTTTGGGTCTGCCATTGTACGTATATCTTCCCACTTATTATGCGCAAAATGTTGGTCTTGGTGTTTTTAGTGTAGGGGTTGTGCTCTTTTTTGCTAGAGTTTTTGATATGTTTATCGACCCGCTTATTGGCTACATTAGTGACTCGTATATGAGTAGAAAAGTTATGATGCTTCTAGGAGCTATTTTACTTTACATTACTTTTTACGCACTGACTCATCCAGCTGAAGAGAGTGGTGTCTTATATTTACTTTTTTTATCACTTGGAGTTTATAGTGCATGGAGTTTACTGAGTATTCCATACTTTGCACTTGGCTCGGACATTAGCAATTCCTATCATGAGAACACATTGCTATCTTCAAGTCGAGAGATTTTTAATATATTTGGAGTACTCTTAGCACTTTCAATGCCTTATGTTTATGATGTGGCGGAAGATGCGGGTGCTTCACTTTTAGTCCTTTTTGATACTTTAAGCATTATTCTTCCTATCTCGCTGCTACTTTGTTTTGTATTCTTAAAAGAGGAAAAAAGAATAAAAAATAGTATTGGATTTAAAAAAGTCTATAATTCTTTTATTATAGAAATATTAGACTCTAAAAGAGTCTTTATAGCTTTTTTTCTCAACAACTTTGCCAACGCTATTCCCGCAACTCTATTTTTGTTTTATGTATCTTTAGTTATAAAGTCCGAGGAACTTAGTGGTTTACTCCTTCTTGTCTATTTTGGATCAGGAATTGTAACTCTTCCTCTGTGGATATATCTCTCTAAAAAAATATCGAAAAAAACTGCATGGATGCTCTCTATGAGTAGCGCAAGTCTGTTTTTCTTCTTTGTTATATTTTTAGGTGAGGGCGACATAGTATACTTTACTATTATTACAGTTTTTTCTGGGATGAGTTTGGGTGCTGATATTGCACTTCCAGCGTCAATTCAAGCAGATATTGCACAACGCTCAACTAAAAAGTATGGTCAAGTCTCTGGAACTCTTTTTGGTTTTTTTGCAATGCTTACAAAACTCTCACTTGCGTTCGCCGTAGGAGTAAGCTTTAGTTTACTTGGACTTTTTGACTTTAGTGCAGATGCTCCAAATGCAAGATCATTATTCGTTTTATCGCTTCTATATGGTGTTCTTCCTGTAATATTAAAGATATCAGCTATCTTAGTGCTTAAAAAATACCAAGAAAATTAATGAATCGACAAATATTATATACCAATATCAGTCTTTCTTTCATAGAATACTAAATGAAAATTTTATTATCAATACTTTTAATACTTTTGTATCTTCAAGCTTCTTCTTTGAATAGAGTGGAGTATGTTAATCCTGAGAGATTTAGTGGCCTCTGGTATGAGGTTGCTAGAACATATAACTCTTATCAAGATAGATGTGTTGCATCAAGCGTTGAATACACTTTAGTTGACAAAAATGAATATAAAGTTTTTAACCGCTGTTTTGATACAACAATAGGCGGTGAACTCATAGAGTTTAGCGGGAGTGCTGAGCCTACCGAGGGTGAGACAATGTCAAGTATAGACATGACGTATTTTTGGATATTTACCAAAGAGTATGGAGTATATTATCTTGATGATGACTATAGTAGTGCACTTGTAGCGGATAAGAATTTTGAACAAGTCTGGATAATGTCAAGAACACCCTTTATGAAAGATAATACATTAGAAAAAATAGAAAATATAATAGCAAATCAAATAAATTTAAAAAAATTAATATATACACCACAAGATAAAGAGGGAAGATACAAATGAAAATAGCAGTACTTGGCGCTGGCATCAGCGGTTTAGGGTCCGCTTATCTTTTAAGTAAAAAGTATGAAGTGGATGTTTATGAAAAAGAGTCGCGATTAGGCGGTCATGCAAGAACAACTCAAATAGAGGAAAACGGTAAAAAGTTTGGGGTCGATACTGGCTTCCTTGTTTTTAATCATCCAACATATCCATTATTAACTAAACTCTTTGAAGAGTTAAATGTAAAGATAGAAAATAGTGACATGAGTTTTGGATTTTGGGATAAGGCTAGTAATATCGCTTATAATGCCCAAACACTCGGTGGAATATTTTTTCAAAAAAGAAACCTATTCTCATTTACCCACTACAAAATGATATATGATATTTTTAAGTTCAATAAAAAAGCAAACTTCGATATAGACAACGATACTAAAGAGTTAGATAAACCTTTGGATAAATATCTCAAGTCTTATGGAACAGCTTTTAAAGAGAGATACCTCCTTCCTATGGGTGCAGCTATCTGGTCAACACCTAGTGAGCAGATGAATGAGTTTCCGACTCGTACATTTTTACACTTCTTTAAAAACCATGGACTTCTTGGGGTAACGACACAGCATCAGTGGCTTACGGTTAGTAATGGCTCAGTTAACTATGTTAACAAAATAAAAGAGCATATTTCAGGAGAAATATTTTTAAATAGCGATGTCGTTGGAGTTAAACGCGATAAAGATGGAGTAACATTAATACATGAAGATGGTAGAACTTCTTCTTATGACAAAGTAATTTTAGCTATGCATGCTCCTCAAGCTCTAGAACTACTACAAGACTGCACTCAACATGAGAGCGATATACTTTCTTGTTTTGCATATAAGCAAAATGATGCACTTTTACATAATGATGAAAATGCTCTTTATCCAGATAAAGATATCTATGCTGCTTGGAACTATAAAAATAATGAAGACAGAGATTCTGTAACACTTTCATACTGGATAAATAGACTACAAAATCTAAAAAGTGAAAAAGAGTACTTTGTATCTTTAAATGAAATAGACAAAATAGACAAAGTAATTGAGAGAATCTCGTATGAGCATCCTCAATTTGATAAAGCTGCAATAGTTGCACAGAGTCTAAGAGAAGAGATAAGTGGTGTTAATAACACTTTCTTTGCTGGAGCATATTGGCGTAATGGTTTTCATGAGGATGGTTTGTGGAGTGCAAACGAGATAGCTAAAGAGTTTGAGTGTGCCTTATGAGTCATAGATTTTACGAGGGAGAAGTTTTTCACAAACGCTTTAAAGATGCGGATCATAAGTTTTCATACGATTTTTTTATGCTCGATATTGACGTTAATTCTCTTTCATCCCTTAAAACGAGTTTTTTTTCATATAACTCACGAAATTTATTTTCCTTTTTCTCAAAAGATCATTTTGGAAAGAACGAAAGTTTTTTGCAAAACACGCAAGAGCTTCTAGAAGAGTTTAACATGCAGCCTACAAAAAAAATGCGCTTTATAACACTTCCTCGTATTGCAAACTTTATCTTTAACCCAATAAGCGTTTTAGTTCTGTTTGATGGAGATCAGCCTAATCAGTTGATGGTTGAAGTGCACAACTATAACGGAGGTCGCGTTATATATCCTGTATTGCTAGAGCAAAAATCACAAACGCAGTACATAGGAGAAGTTAAAAAAGACATGTACGTCTCTCCTTTTTTAAAGAGGGAAGGCATTTATAAGTTTAGCTTTGAGTACTCGCAAGAAAAAATGGCATTAGGAGTTTATCTTTATGAAGATGGAGTAAAAACGATGATGACCACTTTTAATGCCACTTCAAGAGAATTTTCAAAAAAGAATGTTCTTTCACTTTTTTGCAGACATACTTTTTTAACGTTTTGGGTTGTAACACGAACCCTTTGGCAATCATTCAGACTTTATTTAAAAGGTTTGAAGTTTAACTCGGTAACACCCGAAGATGAATTTAGGAGGTATTAGGATGAAAGGATTTTGGAATAGGTTAGGTGATAAGTATTTACAGAAGGTTGAACTTGGAACCCTTGAAGTTGAGTATCCAAATGGCTCTATAATGGTTTATGGTAACAATGATACACCTCGTGTTAAAGTAAAAATAAACTCTTCAAGTTTTTTTAGACGCTTGGCATTTTATGGCGATATAGGTTTTGCTGAGAGTTATATGGATGGTGATTTTGATACAGATAGTCTTACGGAACTAATTAAACTTTCTCTTATAAACTCAAAGAACTTAGGTGTAAAGAGTGAGGACTATAAAGAAAATAGGTTTAGTAACTTGATGCCTAATATGAATAGAATAAAGCATCTTATGCGAAAAAACTCTAAAACACGTTCAAAGAAAAATATATCAGAGCACTATGACCTTTCAAACGACTTTTTTAAGCTTATGCTTGATGAGACAATGATGTACTCTAGTGCGGTATTTGGTTCTCATGAAGAGAGTTTATATGACGCTCAAAAGAGGAAAATAGAACACTTAGCGAAAAAACTACGTATAAAGCCAGGTGCAAAGGTTTTAGAGATAGGCTCCGGATGGGGTGCAGTTGCAGTGCATTTAGCTAAAGACTTAGGTTGTGATGTAACAACAGTAACATTGAGTAGTGAGCAAAAAGATTTTTGTCATGATAGATTTCGACTTGAGAATGTGGAAGACAAGATAGACATTTTACTCAAAGACTATAGAGACATAGAAGGAACTTATGACGCTATCATCTCAGTGGAGATGTTTGAAGCAGTTGGAGCAGAATACTTTGACGTATTTTTCAAAAAATGCGAATCTTTATTAAAACCAAGTGGTGTCTTAGCTATGCAGGTCATAACCATACCAGACCAAAGATATGATGCATATTCTAAGAGTACGGACTTTATACAGAAGTATATCTTTCCTGGCGGACATCTACCAAGTGTAAGTAAAGTACTCAGTATAACTACTAGCAATACTCGGTTGAACCTTTTACATATGGAAGAGTTTTCAGAAGATTACGCAAAGACACTTAGACTATGGGATGCGAACTTTAGCACAAAGCTCGATGAAGTAAAAGCTCTTGGATTTGATGAGTATTTTATAAGTATGTGGAAAATGTATTTAAACTACTGTGAAGCTGCATTTATCACAAGAAATATTGGTCTTGTTCAGTTGGTATTTTCAAGAGATCAAAACACAGATTTAAATCGAGGATTAATAGCATGATATTAAAAACAATATATACGTTTATACTTTTGACACTCTTTGTTGGGTGCTCGACTATGGAGATAGAAGATTTTAGCGAAGCAACACCTACGTTTGTTCCCGAGCAGTACTTTAACGGTGAACTTACAGCCTATGGAATAGTTAAAGATAGAAGTGGAAAAATTATCCGTTCATTTAAAGGTGATCTAGTTGGTAGCTGGGATAAAAATGGAGTGGGAACTCTTGATGAGAGTTTTGTATATAACGACGGTGAAACTCAAAAACGTATATGGACACTGACTCCAAATGGAAGCAATAGCTACATAGGAACTGCTGGTGACATAGTAGGCGAAGCCCAGATGAGAAATGCTGGAAATACTGTAATGATAGACTATACTATGCGAGTCCCTTATGGAAAGGATGACACTATCGACATAAATGTAAGAGATTGGCTCCATCTTCAAGAAGATGGTGTTATCATCAATCATTCAAAAATGAAAAAGTTTGGTTTTGAAGTGGGTGAGCTTGTCATCACTATAATAAAAAAATAATATTATGGATAAAAAAATAGGGATTATACTAGTAGCACATGGGAGTAAACGCAAAAAATCAAATGATGAGTTTATACAGCTATGTGACAGCATAAGAGTTGAGAACTTAGATAAATTTGATTTTATAGAACATGCATTTTTAGAGTTTGAAGAGCCAACCATCGAGATGGCTATTAAGAGTGTGCATGAGAGGAGTATAGATAATGTATCTGTCTATCCATATTTTTTAAACTCCGGTAAACATGTGAGTGTTGACTTACCTTTTATAATCTCTGAAGTAGAGACTCTTTATCCAAGTATGAAGATAGAATTATTAAATCATTTTGGTTCATCAAAGAGTATACTCTCCATTATATCAAGTGACTTAGAAGCAGTTTTATAAATAACAATTATATAAAATGACAAAATATCTCTGTCAAATCACTTATGAAAGAGGTATACTTTTAAATAATGGAGGTGTGATATGAAAGTAGCACTTAGTGGAGCTAACGGTTTTGTTGCTTCTTATTTGATTAAAGTATTTAGCGATTATGTAATTATTGAGAGAAATGATAGCGAAGAAGAGATACTTAAGAAGTTAGAGGGCATCGATGCTGTTTTTAACCTCGCAGGTGCTCCAATCATTAAACGCTGGAGTGACTCTTACAAAACAATTTTACTTAAAAGTAGGGTAGATACAACTAGAAAAATAGTAAACGCCATCAATAAAAGTGAAGTAAAATATTTTGTCTCAACATCGGCTATAGGGGCTTATCCTAATAATGCTCCATTTGATGAGAGTTTTGAAGGATATACAGATGACTTTTTAGGTTCTTTAACATCTCAGTGGGAGGATGAAGCTAAGAAATGCTCTAAGCCTACTACTATTGTACGTTTTGGAGTTATACTTGGAAGTGATGGTGGTGCACTTGCTCAAATGCTTACTCCTTTTAAACTTGGCCTTGGGGGTACTATAGGCAATGGCAAGATGATGACTTCTTGGATTGATATAGAGGACCTCGTAAGAATCTATGAGTATATACTAGAGTCTAAAATAACGGGTGTTATAAATGCAACTGCACCTAATCCTGTTTCAAACAATACTTTTACGAAAGTTCTAGCAAATCAGCTTCATAGACCAACTCTACTTCCCCTTCCTGAATTTGTTTTAAAACTGCTCTTTGGAGAGGGAGCTTCTGTCTTAACAGGCTCAAAAGAGGTTTATCCAAAACGACTTCTAGAGAGTGGCTTTGAATTTAAATACAAAGATATTGACTCCTCTTTAGCTCATCTTTTGGGCTAAAGCCATCAACAGACAAATAACTTATACTAAAAGTAGCATCTTTTTTATAAAATCAAATAATATATATTTAAAGAGGTTCCATTGAATTTAGAAAATTATTTTATATCACAGTTTAGTAAGAAGCATATTGGGGATGATGGAGCAGTTATAGATGGTTTTGTTTATTCCAAAGATGCTTTTTTTGAAGATGTTCATTATAAGAAAAAATGGCTCAGTTACTATCAAATAGCACAGCGAGCGATGTTAGTAAACATCTCTGATGCAATAGCTATGAATGCCATTCCAAAGTATGTACTTTTAAGTATAGCTATGCCAAAAACAATGTCTAAAGAGGATATGAGAGATTTAGCAAATGGCTTTAAAGATATAGCAAAAAAGTATAATATAGAGATTATTGGTGGAGATACTATCAGTAATACTAAGCTAGACATTACTATTACAGTGATATCTAAAACAGATAAACCACTCCTTAGAACTAAAGTCCGTAGCGGTTATGCTCTTGCCTATACGGGAGAGTTAGGAAAATCGCAAAAAGAGCTTAAAAAACTTTTTAATTTAGGCTCTATTCATAAGCAATCAAAATTTATAGATATAAAGCTTAGAAGGGATTTTGTTTATAAAACACAAAGATTTTTAAAGGCTGGTATGGACATCTCTGATGGTCTTTATAGCGATTTAAATAAAATAACTACAGCAAATAAAATAGGTCTGAAGTTTAAAAATAGGATAAGCAAGTCTCTAGGTTGTAGTGGAGAAGAATATGAGATGCTTGTAGCCTTTGATATGAGAGATAAGAAAACAATTTTACGTAGGGCAATGCAATCAAGAACAAAAATAACAATCTTCGCGAGTGCTTCAAGAAATAGATATGTAAACAGGTGTAAGGCTCATCACTTTTAAACAAATTATAAACAGACAAATAACTCCTACTAATAACTTCTCTTTTCTTATAAAATAAAATAAAAATTGAGGACTATATATGAAAAGAGCAATCTTACTTATGAATATGGGTGGACCAAATAATTTAAATGAAGTAGAAGTTTTTTTAACTAATATGTTTAATGATAAAAATATTATCGGAGCACCTAAGCCTATACGCTGGATAATATCAAAACTTATAACTTTCACTCGTACGGAATTCGCTCAAAATAATTACGCTCTCATAGGAGGAAAATCTCCTCTCGTTGGCTATACTCAAAAACTAATAGAAAAACTCGAATCAAGCATACAAGATGCAAGCATACATATGGTTATGCGTTATACCCCTCCATTTGCTTCTGAAGTGCTAGAAAATTTACGAGATGTGGACGAGTTCTATGCAATACCTCTATACCCTCACTACTCAGCTACAACGACTCTTTCAAGCTATGAAGACCTATATGAGAGTTTTGATAAGCTTAAAATTAAAGCAAGAGTTCAAACCATATATGACTACTACAATGACAAGTATTACAACAACTCAATAGTAGAGAGAATAAAAGAGGCTTTAAATGGCGAGGACCCACAAGAGTATGAGCTAATATTTTCAGCACATGGGCTTCCTAAGAAAGTTATAGAAAAAGGGGATGTGTATCAAAAGCATATTCGCTATAATGTTTATCATGCGAGAAAGGCACTGATGCATGCAGGAGTTGATTTTTATAATACTCATCTAGCATATCAGTCACGTTTAGGACCATTGGAGTGGATAACACCATATTTAGAAGATAAACTAAAATCTCTCAAAAAGAAAAAAGTGATTTTATTTCCTATTGCCTTTACAGTTGATAACTCTGAGACAGAGTATGAGCTCGAAATTGAGTACAGAGAGATAGCAGAGGAAATAGGTTTGGACGATTATAGAGTAGCAAAAGCTCCTAATGACCATCCAGAGTTTGTAAAGTGTTTAACAAATATCTATGAAGATATGAAGGCGAGTTAATGTTTGAATATGGCATAGTCGGTTCTGGTGTTGGAGGTAGTTCGATAGCTACACTTTTAAATGCCAAAGGTTATAAAGTTGCACTTTTTGAAAAAGAACCATATCTTGGAGGGTGCAGTTCAACATTTTCTCATAAAGGTTATTCTTACAATACTGGAGCAACAACACTCGCAGGCTATGAAGATGGATTTATAGTTAAAGAGGTTTTTGATGAGATAGGTTTTAAACCAGAGCTAATAACAACAGACCCTGCTATAGTTATAATGCAAAATGAGAAAGTAACACCGCGTTATAGTGACTTTGAAAAGTTTTTTCAAGTACTAAACACGAACTACCCATACTCTCAAAATAGAAAGTTTTGGGAGTTGATTTATGAGATAAATAGTGAGTTTTACAAGATGAGTGGTCACTACTACTCAAATGCAAACATATTTGCTAAAGTAAAATCTTTGCTAAGTTTTATACCGCTTTTCCTTAAATTTCAAAAATATTTACGGATAAATGCCTATGACTTTATAGATAATTTTTTTGATAGGATTGATGATGAGTATTTACAGTTTTTAGAGTCTCAAATTCTTATAGTTGCACAAGCTCCAACTAAAGAGATAAACTTCTTTACAGCTGCACTCTCACTAGGATATACATTTAATGAAAATCATTATGCTATTGGTGGACTTGGTGCAATTTTTAATGGTTTAACAAAAGATATAGAACATGTATATAAAAACAGTGAAATTAAAGAGATAAAAAGACTGCCAACACATTTTGAACTCCACACCAAAAATAATATTTATGAAGCGAAGAAAATTATACTAAACTCTACAGTGTATGACAGTGCAAAGTTATTTGAAGATAGGGATATTAAAAGCTACTATAAAAAGTATGAAAAGCTTAATAATTATCAGAGTTCCTTTATGCTTTATCTGACTATTAAAAGTAAGAAAAAGTTTGAACATCATTACCAGATTATAAAAGAAGAACTTTTTCCTCACTCTCTTTCAAAAGCAGTATTTGTCTCCTTTTCAGATGAAAATGACAATACTATAGTAGCTAAAGGTCATTATAGTCTTACGATTTCTTTGCATACAGATTTAAGAATCTGGCAAAATAAAGAGACTTATAAAGCTCAAAAAAAAGTACTTCAAGATATACTTGTTCAAACAGTTTTAACTAGCTTAGATATTGAAGAAAGTGAGATAGTACATAGTTTTTGTGCTACTCCTTTAACATTTAAAAATTACATAAATAGAACTCAACTCGGAGGAAATGCAATAACTATGAAAAACTTTCTTCCTTTTCTTCCATCAAATGACTCCCCCCTAAATAGTGTTTATCATGTTGGAGATAGTGTTTACGCAGCTCAAGGGTGGCCAGGAGTTATGCTTGGTGTGAAAAATCTAAAGGGATTGTTAGATGTATAATATTGCCCTCCATATAAAATCCCATGATTGGATTTACATACTTATTATAGGTGTATTATTTGGAATGTTTATGTCCTCTTTAGGTTATATACTTTTGGAATACCCTTGGTTAGATGGTACTATCTTTGGAGTGATTTTAGGATTTAGTATTACACTTTTTTCTTTGGTGTTTGTATCGTATATGAATAAGAATATCTTGCCAAAACTCAAAGAAGTCTATTGGTTGCCACTTTCAATACTTTTTTCATTTCTATCGGGTTTTTTGGGAACATTAGTTGGTGTTTATATCGCTGATACTCTTCATCTTGAATTGATTCCAGCCTTTCATGAAGAGATAATTGTTATTGCTATTTTAATTGGTATATTAACCTATATAGTGGGTGCTCTACTTTATCGGTTTGTAAAGATGAGAAATCAAAAAGATGTTATAGATAACGAATATGTACAGAGTCGCTTGCGTTCACTAGAAACACAACTTAACCCTCATTTTTTATTTAATGCTCTCAACTCCATAGCTGAGCTAATTCACCATGATAAAGACAAGGCTGAAATGGCTATTTTAAAGGTTTCATCTTTTTTAAGAAATACGATGAATGAGCAGGCTCTTGTATCTTTAAAAGATGAGATTAAAAATGTAGGTGAGTATATAGAACTTGAAAATATACGTTTTTCTGATAGAATTCACTTAGAGATAGTTGGAGAGCTTCCTCGTTGGAGTGTTCCTAAATTCTCTCTGCAACTTATAGTGGAAAATGCAATTAAACATGGATTTGTAAGTAATAAAGAGAGTTTAAATATAAAACTTTTTTTTGATATGAGACAAAAAATAATTAAGATAGAAAATGATGGACTAGCGATGCAGAAAAAGAGTTTTGGAGTTGGCTTAAGTAATCTTAACCAGCGTTTAGAACTTTTATGTAAAGGCTCTTTGAGTGTTGAGAGTTTAGAAAGATCTATGTTTTATATACATTTAGGAGATTGCTGTGAAAATATTAATAGTTGATGATGAAGAGTTAGCAAGAGCAAGACTTAAACGCATGCTCACTACTTTAGAATATGATGAGATTGAAGAAGTAAGTAGTGCAGATGAAGCGATAAATGCCTTTAAAAATGACTCATATGACCTTGTTTTTTTAGATATAAATATGCCACAGGTAAGTGGACTAGAGCTTGCATATGAGCTAAAGTATTTGGATGAAAATGTAGCAATAATTTTTCAAACGGCATATGAAGAGCATGCACTTAAAGCTTTTGATATTGGTGCAGTTGGCTATTTAGTTAAGCCTTATAGTCTTGAGCAGGTAAAAGATACCATAAATCGTGTAAAAGCTACTGCTAAATCAACGGCAGTGCCAAGAGAAGATAAAGAAGAGTTACGAATCTTGAGTAAGGTGGGTGATAGTTATCTTCTTTTAAAGCCTGAAGAGATTTTTTATGTAAAAGCCGATCTCTCAGAGGTAATGATACGAAGTGCGAAGGGTTTTTCTTACTATGCTCAGAAGATTTCAGACTTACAGGCAAAACTTGAAGCATATAACTTTGTTAGGATTCATCGCTCTTACCTTATAAATATAGATGAGATTAAAGAGATAGAAACAATAGAGCAGAGTAAACTCCGTTTTAGTTTTAGAAACTGTTCTGATAATATAGAGTCTAGTAAAGATGGTGCAAAGGCATTTAGAGAGCAGTTTAAGATATAGTTTGATATAAAATAAGTTACTAACTTAACTTTCGCACCTAATATTAATCAACAAATAGCATAATAAAACCAAAACCACATACTACAGAGCAATTAAACTCATAACTCTATACAAAATAGTGAAACATATGAAGGTGTAAAT
>Ga0233442_1001021_pt1 | contig 23333 bp, 18 predicted proteins | sample SI_123_September_3_FD_182789 | JGI IMG/M metagenome (GOLD analysis project Ga0233442, IMG submission 182789) | Seawater microbial communities from Saanich Inlet, British Columbia, Canada - SI_123_September2016_150_MG | ecosystem: Environmental > Aquatic > Marine > Inlet | place: Canada: British... | reverse complement strand
TACTATTAATTACTAAAATGGATTTCAGCCATTATTTAGTAGCAAGGTTTTATATGGGAAAATTAACGCTAACACTTCAAATAGAAGATCTTTTAGAAAAAGACTGTTCCGACTTTGAACTTTCTAAACTTTTTAAGAAATATATTAAAGAGTATTATGAAAGTATGCCTGAGATTTTTCAAGTGAATCAAGGTAAGGACTTTTTAGTAAAACATACTAAAAAAATGGATGATATCATCTCATTTATGTATAAAACAGTGGTAAGAAGAATTTTTGGGAACTATCTTCCTATGTTAAATTCTATACCAATTTCAATAGTTGCACTAGGGAGTTATGGTCGAGAGCAGCTATCTCTTCATAGTGATATTGACCTTATGATTGTGTATGAATCATGTGCAGGGTATCACACCAATGATATTATTGAAAAATTACTCTATTTAGCGTGGGATGCGGGTCTTAAATTAGGACATCGTGTTCATGAAGTCAAAGATATTTCAAAAGCTGCAAGTGAAGATATTACCATTAAGACTGCTCTTTTTGAATCTCGTTTTATTTTAGGTTCACGTTTTACGTGGCACGCCACACAAAGAAACCTAACTGCATTACGTCACAATGAGCCTAAAGAATTTATATTGGCTAAAATTGAAGAGGCACATACACGTCGAAAAAAATATCCTGCTTCAATGCAACCTAATGTCAAAGAAGGTGTAGGAAGTCTTAGAGATTCTCATCTTCTTTTTTGGATTGCTCATGTTATTTATGGAGTTCATAATATTAAAGAACTTCAAAATATTTTGTATTCTGAAGAGGAGTACAAAGATTATAGAACCTCATTAGAACTTATTTTTAGAGTTCGCAATGCACTCCATTTTATTAGTAATAAACAACAAGATCAACTCGTTTTAGATGAAATGCCAAAAGTAGCACGTTTATTAGGATTCAGAGATGAAACCCACTTAATACCAAAAGTGTTACATGCTCAATTTCGTATTAATAACTTCACTCAAGTGTTTGTTAAAAAGATGATTCGTCCTTACCTTACCAACTCTTATTCACTTCAAACCATTAAAGAGGCTCGTATCGAAAGAAACTTCTATGTTTTAGAAGGGAGACTTTATACTTCATATCATCAAAAATTTAAAAGTATCACACTCCTATTAGAATTTTTAAATCGTTTAGAGGATAAAGTGTGGCAATTTGACCCTAGTTTTGTTTATCATTTTTCTAATGCTATATTTACAGAGACATTAACAACAAAAACCTTTGTACAACTACGAAAACTTTTTTTAAAAAGCAACCTCTATCCTTTTTTACAACTTTTTTACGATGCAGGGATTTTACATAAACTTATTACTCCTTTTCAAAAAGTATTACATTTACCTCAGTTTGATGGTTACCATAACTACCCTGTGGATATTCACTCTATAAAATGTGTAGAAGCCTTAGAAAATATAAAAGACCCTTACATACAAGAACTTTACGCAAATTTACATTCAGATGAACGTCTTTTACTCAAAACTTCCGTATTGATACATGACACAGGCAAAGGTCGTAAACAAGATCATTCTGAAGTAGGTGCTAAACTTATTACTGCTTTTACTAAAGAGTTAAAGTTTAGTGAAATGAATCAAAAACGTGCGGCACTTTTAATTAAACATCATGTTCTTATGAGTAATGTAGCCCAACGTGCCAATATCTACAATGAAAAAGTATTATATAAATTCATGTCACAAATTGGGAATAAGTACAATTTAACATTACTTTATATTTTAACATATGCTGATGTTAATGGAGTTGGACGAGAAGTGTACAACTCATTTACTGCAAATTTACTTCGTGAACTTTATGAGTTGTCTTTAGAGATAGAGAGTCAAGACAATCGGATATCTGATGCTTCTCGTCGTCTTAAAATTGAAAAGAGAATTCAAAACTTAGACAGCTTTAAAAATCAATCTCGTATGATGCAAAAAAAGATTCTTACCATTGAATCAAATCTTTTTTACTTTAAACATACACCAAAAGATATAGTTACTATTGCAACAACTATTAAAGATATTAAAAACTACAGCTATAAAATTACTAATGAGAAAACATTAAGTATAGAAATTTTCAGAAAAGTACCTTTTAATCTCAGCTTTTTACTGAGTTCACTCACTTTTATGGATGTGGCGTCAATGGAAGTTGTTACTCTTTTTGATAATACAAAATACTTTAAAATTGAATTTTTCGAATCTGTTTTTGAAGATAATATTGAGCATATACAAACAATAATTGATTTATCATTTGACATGAGTCAAGATATTATTATTGAAAAGCCTGTCATCAAACAAGGAGAAGCCACTTTAGATTGTGAACACTCCATGACTTATGCGGAGCTCAGTGTTTATACTCAAAATCAAAAGGGATTACTCGCTTTTATTGTTCATACTCTTGATAGCTTAAACATAGATATTACTACTGCAAAAATTTATACTACCAAAACACGTGCTAGAGATAATTTTTTAATAGACAAAGAACAAGATATGTGTCATAATTCCGAAAAACTTTTATCACTTTTAACAAGTTAAAAAAATTACTGTTTATTAAAGGCAAAAATCATGTGTGGAATTGTAGGATACGTAGGAAAAAAAGATGTTAAAACAATACTCCTTGATGGACTTCAAGAGTTAGAATACCGAGGTTATGACTCTGCTGGAATTTTTGTACTTGAAAATAAAACAGTCTCTACATTTAAAGCAGTAGGTAAACTTGAAAACCTTCGTCAAAAATCAGACTCTTTTGAAACCGTCTCATCAGGTTCTATTCGTGCAGGTATTGGTCATACACGCTGGGCTACACATGGTAAACCTACTGAACTCAATGCGCATCCCCACTTAGGAGAAAGCTCTGCTGTGGTTCATAATGGTATTATTGAAAATTATGTAGAACTTAAAAAAGAGCTCCAAAATGAGGGAATAACATTTTTAAGTCAAACCGATACTGAAGTTATTGTTCACCTTTTTGAAAAGTATCTTCAAAGTGAAACTTCTGAGTTTAAAGCTTTTGAAAAAATGTTATCTCGTTTACAAGGTGCGTATGCTATCTTATTGGTAACAAAATCTCAAGATGAAACTATCTTCTTTGCCAAGCATGGTTCGCCTATGATTTTAGGTCGAGATGGCGATAACGAAGTCTTTTTTGCCTCATCAGACACTCCTCTCATTGGTTATGCTTCTGAAGTTTATTATCTTCAAGATGGTGAGTATGGTGTTGTAACTCCTACTTCTATCATGATAACAAATGAACAAAAAACAATTATTACTCCAACATACCAAGCTATTGCAACTAATAAACTTTCTGCACAAAAAGAGGGCTTTCGCTTTTTTATGGAAAAAGAGATTTATGAACAAGCAGATATCATTAGCGATACCCTTTTAGGACGTGTTGCAGATGAAGAGATTTTATTTGATGAAATTGATGCTTCTATTTTTAAAGGTATAACTGAGATTAAGCTTTGTGCTTGTGGAACCAGTTACCATGCAGCACTTGCTTCGAGCTATTTATTTGAACGTTATGCTAAAGTTAAAACTTCAGTTGAAATTGCAAGTGAACTTCGTTACAAAGAGCCAATTTTAACTCCAGATACTCTTTTTGTTGTAATTTCACAAAGTGGTGAAACAGCAGATACATTAGAGACGTTAAAAATGGCAAAAAAAGCAGGACTTAAAACATTAGTTATCTGTAATGTTGACAACTCGTCTATGGTTCGTTTAGCGGACGCTACAATTTTAACTCGTGCAGGTATTGAAAAAGGGGTTGCTTCGACTAAAGCTTTTGCAACGCAAGTCACTGTACTATGGATGTTATCTCTTTATGTTGCAAAACTCCGTAATAATATGGAACAAAAACAGATGAATGAACAACTTGCACATCTAAAAGCATTACCAACTGTTTTAAAAGTTGAAAATAGCGTTCATGAACGTATTACTCGTCTTTCAAAACGCTATCTACATGGTCACGGTTTTTTCTTTATTGGAAGAGATATCTTTTTTCCACTTGCTTTAGAAGGTGCACTAAAACTTAAAGAGATTAGTTATCTTCATGCCGAAGGTTATCCATCAGGAGAGATGAAACATGGCCCTATTGCTTTAGCTGACCCTGAACTTTTCACTATTGCATTAATGCCCAAAAACTTACTTTATGATAAAACAAAAAGTAATGTTGAAGAGTTAAGTGCCCGAGACTCTACTATTTGTGCTATTAGTCCATTAGAATTTGAAAAAGCCGATGACTTTATTAAAACTACAACACAACCTCATTACATGTTAGAATTTTTTGAAATGATGATTGTTCTTCAAATTTTATCTATGGAAATTTCAGTTCGACTCGGAAATGATGTAGATATGCCAAGAAACTTAGCTAAGAGTGTGACAGTAGAATAGATGAGTAATATTAGTAATTCTACCGACTACTTAAAGGCAGTTGAACAGCTTAATTTGTATGCACACCACTACTATGTTTTAGATGATGCTATTACTACTGATGAAGTGTATGATAAACTCTATCATGATACTTTAGACTTCGAGCAAAAATATCCTGATTTTCTAGTATTACACTCTCCTACTCAACGTGTTGGTGACATGGTGTCAGAAGGTTTTATAAAAGCACCTCATAAAGCAAAAATGTGGAGTTTAGAAGACCTTTTTAATTTTGAAGACTTAGAAAAATGGGAAGAAAAAATATCTAAATTTTCTGATAATTTGGCCTATTATTGTGAACCAAAATATGATGGGGCTAGTCTTAACTTAGTTTACCAAAATGGTATCTTAACACAAGCTATTACTCGTGGTGATGGTGTTATTGGTGAAGAAATTACCCAAAATGCAAAAACTATCCGTTCTATTCCTTTAACTATTCCTTACAAAGAGCCTATTGAAATTCGGGGTGAAGTGGTCATTTTTAAATCAGAATTTGAAAAAATAAATGTTCAACGTGCCTTAAATAATGAAGCACTTTTTGCGAACCCTAGAAATGCTGCAGCAGGCTCACTCAGACAACTTGATTCTGCAATTACTGCTTCACGTAACTTAGTGTTTCTTCCTTATGGTATTGGTCAAAACAGCCTTGAAATTTCACTTCTTAGTGAACGTATGGACTTTGTATATAATCTTGGCTTTAGAAAAGCTCCAATGCGACAAAAATGTGCCACTATTAAAGAGATAGAATCTTTCTATCATGATATGAAAAATAGACGTGATGAATTTGAGATGATGCTTGATGGAATGGTAATCAAAGTCGATGCTATTGAAGCACAAGAAGATTTAGGGTTCACCGTAAAAAATCCACGTTGGGCATCGGCATATAAATTCCCTGCTGTTGAAAAAATCACTAAAGTCAAAGCTATTAATCTTCAAGTAGGACGTTCAGGAGTTATTACTCCCGTTGCCATTGTAGAACCTACAGATATTGATGGTGTTGTTGTCGAACGTGCAACGCTTCATAACTTTGATGAAATTGAGCGTAAAGACATTCAAATAAATGATACGGTGATTATTTTAAGAAGTGGTGATGTTATTCCCAAAATAATTAAAGTATTAACACAAGAACGTGATGGAAGCCAAATTATAAAAGAGCGCCCTAAAGCTTGCCCTATTTGTAATAGTGAGCTTTTAGATGAAGGGGCTTTAATAAAGTGTCAAAACCTCTCATGTGATGCACGTGTCGTTAATTCTATTACCTATTTTGCTTCAAAGCCTTGTTTAAATATTGATGGTTTAGGCGAAAAAATTGTTAAAGCCCTTTATGATGCAAAGTTAGTTCAAACAGTGAGTGATTTATTTACTATTAGTAAAGAACAACTTTTAGAACTTGAAGGCTTTAAAGAGAAAAAATCTCAAAAGCTTATTACTGCAATTACAAATGCAAGTGGCTGTGAATGTTGGCGTTTTTTTAATGCTTTAGGTATAGAGCATATAGGAGAAGTAGCGTCAAAAGACCTCTGTCAAAGTTTTAATACTCTTTTAAAAGAGAACAATTTATCTGAAATCACCAAAGAAAAAATTATTAAAATTGATGGTTTTGGTGAAGAGATGGCAAACTCTTTAGTGGAATTTTTGCACGTTAATACCAAAACTATTTTAGCCTTAAAAGAAGTTCTTAATCCTAGTATTCCTGAAGACAAAGCAGAAGTTAAGGAGAACTTTTTTAAAGATAAAACCATTGTTTTAACGGGAAGTATGAGTGAGTCACGTGGTACAATTAAAACTATGCTTGAGTCATTAGGGGCAAAAGTATCAGGTTCAGTTTCTAAAAAAACAGACTACTTAATTTACGGTGAAGATGCAGGAAGTAAATATGATAAAGCCGTCTCTTTAGGTGTTGAACAGCTTACCGAAGAGATAATGCGTACAAAACTGAGCACCAATTAGTATCATGATAGAAATCTCAACAGAAAAGTATACAGATATCACCTCAATTGCTATTGGTGGTTTTGATGGTATGCACATTGGACATCAACATCTTTTTGATGCTTTAGATGAATCGGGTGCTATTTTGGTAATTGAGACAGGTTATGCTAATTTAACACCTAAAAAAGAGCGTGAACATTATTCACACTACCCTATTATCTACTTTGAACTAAATAAAATTCGCCACTTAAATGATGTTGGTTTTTTTGAACTTCTCTTAAAAACCTTTCCAAAACTCAAAAAAATTGTTGTAGGTTATGATTTTCACTTTGGAAAAGACCGTTGCTATAATGCAAATAGTCTTGAGAAGCTTATGCAAAGAATTGATGGACAAGTTGTTATCATTGAAAGAGTTTGTCTTAATAATGAATCAATTCATTCTCATAAAATTCGTAAAAAACTTTTAGAGAATAAACTAGTTAGTGCTAATCAAGAGTTAGGACATCACTATACAATTGAAGGTATTATGATAAAAGGTCAAGGTATTGGTGCAAAAGAGTTAGTTGCTACCATTAACCTAGAAGTAAATGGTTTTTTACTTCCAAAAGACGGAGTTTATGCAACACTAACTTCAATTAATAATGAAGCGTTTTCCCACCAATCCGTTTCCTTTATAGGAAACCGTAGTTCAACAGACAATAGCTTTGCTATTGAAACTCATATTTTAAATACTAAAATTTCAGCGCATGATAAAGTTCGTATTAGCTTTATCTCCTATATAAGAGATAATAAAAAATTTGATACTTTAGAACTTTTAAAACAGCAAATTCATGACGATATAAAAAATGCTAAAAAAGCACTTAACCCTTTAAAACTATAAACAAATTTCATATAAAGATATTTAATGGCACTCATTGACTTAATAGACGTTCATAAACATTACGACGCACAAAAAATTCTTCAAGGTATTAACTTTCATGTAGATGAAGGGGAACGTATTGTAATTGTTGGTAAAAACGGTAGCGGAAAATCTACAATTATGAAAATAGTTCAGGGCTTAATTGACTTTGATGAGGGTGAACGTATTATGCGTCAAGGTCTTGAAGTCAAAATGTTGGCACAGGTTCCTAAATTTAACCCTGAGCACACGGTTAGAGAAGCAGTTGAGGCAGGTCTTCAAGAGTTGTATCAAGCAAAGATTGAATTTGATGAACTCTCTTTGAAACTGTCTGATGACTTTGAAAATCAAAGACTTTTAGATGAATATGCTCGTGTGCAAAATTATCTTGACCACCATAATGCATGGAATTTGGATGATAAAATTGAACGCATCATGATACATTTTAAACTCAAAGAGTATGAAACAAAAAATATTGAACTTTTAAGTGGTGGAGAGCAGCGCCGAGTTGCATTAGCTGCCCTACTTCTTCAAAAACCTGATATTTTACTTCTTGATGAACCTACCAATCACCTTGATGTTTACATGGTTGAGTTTTTAGAAGAGTTAATATTAAAAGAAAAATTCACCATGGTATTTATTTCTCATGATAGATATTTCATTGATCAAGTTGCCACCAAAACGGTTGAAATTGAAGATGGTAACATACGGGAATATCGTGGTGGATATAGTGATTACTTAGCACAAAAGCAAGAGTGGCTAAGAACACTTCAAAAGCAACATGACAACCTTTTACGACAACTCAAAGGTGAAAATGAGTGGTTCGCTCGTGGTGTTCGTGCACGTTTAAAAAGAAATGAAGGGCGTAAATCGCGTTTAATGGATTTACGTGAAACCGCCAAAACAAATCCAGCGCAAATTCGTAAAATGTCAGTTGAAATTGAGCGTGAAGTACAAGCTTTCAACCGTTCAAAAAGTGTTAATAAACAAAAAATGCTTTTTGAAGTGGAAAATCTTTATTTACAAATGGGAGATAAAAAGTTAATTGAAAACTTTAATACTCGTATTTTACAAAAAGATGTTATTGCTATTGTTGGTCCAAATGGAACAGGTAAGTCAACACTACTAAAAGTGCTTCTTGGACGTATTAAACCAACATCCGGTGTTATTAACCAAGGGGAATTCAAAATTGGGTACTTTGATCAACATCGTGAGATGTTAGATGATGATAGAAATCTAATTGAAACTTTTTGTCCTCATGGTGGAGACCGAGTTGAAGTGCGTGGAACTAACATGCATGTTTATGGTTATCTTAAAAACTTTCTTTTTCCACGTGAATTTCTCAATAAAAAAATTGGTGTTTTAAGTGGCGGTGAAAAAAATCGTGTTGCTTTAGCCCTACTTTTTACTAAGCACGTTGATTGTATGATTTTAGATGAGCCTACAAATGATTTAGATATTCCTACCATTAATATTTTAGAAGAGCAACTTCAAAACTTTGCAGGAGCTGTTATTTTAGTGTCTCATGATAGATTTTTTGTGGATAAAATTGCAAAAAAACTCTTTATTATTCAAGAAGATAGAACTATTGAAGAATCTTTTCAAGACTATTCAGAGTACTTAGACTATGAAAAAGAGATGAAAGCGCTTTCAGAGATGGAACAAGAGTTTGCCCGAAGTGTTAAAAAAGTATTTACTCCCGAAGACGCGTTACAAGCTATAGAGTTAGCCACATCAAAAGAGCCAAAGCCTAAACAAAAAATTGTTAAACTCTCTTACGAAGAGAAAAAATCTTTAGAAACTCTTCCAAAAGAGATCGAATCTCTTGAAGAAAAAATTGAAAGTTTACAAAATTGCCTTGCTGATCCTAAATGTTATGAAGACAAAGGTCTCACTGCTATTGCTAAAGAGCAAGAGGAAATGGAAGTATTGTATGAGCAAAAAGTGGAACAGCTTTTGGAAATTGAAGAGAAAGTTGAATTAATAGCCAACCAATAAGCTTTTTATAATTAATTTAAAGCTATAATTCCAAACATTTTTACAAAAAAGGACACATATGTTAGAAGGTATCGTTAGAAAGAGTACCGCAAAAAGCGAAACAAATGCTTTACGTCGTGATGGTTATCTAATTGCCAACATCTACGGAAAAGGTTTAGAGAATGTTAATGCAGCATTCAAATCAAATGACTTTACTCGTACTGTTCGTAACAAAGAAGCAATTGCTTTCCCAGTAACAGTAGATGGTAAAGAAACAAACGTAGTTGTACAATCATATGAAACTCACCCAGTTTCTGGAAACTTATTACATGTTGATTTAATGGTAGCACAACCAGGTATTGTTGCTCAATACATGGTACCAGTTAATCCAGTTGGAACTCCAGTTGGTCTTAAAAACAAAGGTATGTTATTTGTTTCTAAAACTCGTCTTGCTGTTAAATCAGCAATTGAGAACTTACCAAATGAAATTACTATTGATGTAACTAATTTAGACCTTGGTGATTCAGTACTTATTCGTGATTTAGATGCAATCGAAAATGTACGTTTCAACAACACTGATCGTGTTGCTGTTTTAAGTATTATTAAAGCTAAATAATTATGCTTATTGTCGGACTTGGGAATCCCGGTTCGGCGTATGCTACTACACGCCATAATATCGGTTTTATGGTTATTGATGAACTTATAAAAAAGTTCAATGCTACTCCAATTAAAAAATCATCGTTTCAAGGTGAACTTTATAAATTTCAAGACCACTATTTATTAAAACCTACTACATTTATGAACCTTTCGGGTGAATCAATTGTTGCAGTTAAAAACTTCTATAAAATAGATAATGTTGTTGTAATTCATGATGACTTGGATTTACCATTTGGTGCGCTACGTTTTAAACATGCAGGTGGACACGGTGGACATAACGGACTCAAATCTACAGACTTTCATATTACCAAAGAATATATCCGCGTACGCATGGGAATTGGAAAACCAGAGCATAAAGGCGAAGTTGCCTCTTATGTTCTTAGTAATTTTTCTGATGAAGAGAACCAACATATCCCTGAGTGGATTGAAGCAACTTCTAAAGCAGTGAGCTTACTTGAAAAAGAGAGCTGGATTGATGTTGCTTCATTGCACTCTCGAAAAAAGTTAAAAGCTCTCTAAATGCTTCTGTTTAGATATGTCGCATTTCACTATCTGAAATACTTTTTAATTATCCTATTTGGATTGGTCTTTTTTATGGCTGGTTTTGACTATATGGATAATGCTCATAAACTCCCTGATTCTGCAAACTTGGTACTAATTTACGTTGTCTTTAAATCTTTTTATGCTATTGATATGCTACTTCCTCTTGCTCTTATTTTTGCAATGATAGGGACAAAAATATTTCTTATTCGTTCTAATGCATTGGTGGCATTTTACGCTCTTGGCTACTCCAAAACGGATGTATTACGACCCTTTATTGTTGTTTCAGCACTGGCTACTGCTCTTTATATTGGACTCCATGCCACCTCTTTTGCACGAGCGGATGAATTTTCAGATAATATTAGACGCTCCTCTACATTTTTAAAACCTACTACAAATCTATTTTTTACTTATGAAAATAAATACATCTATTTTGGAACACTTTATCCCCTTCAAGGAAGAGCTGAAGATATTCGTGTTTTTAGTGTTAAAGAGAACTCTTTACAGCAAGTTTTAACTGCTAAAGAGGCCTATTACGCAGATCACTATTGGACAATTAAAAATGCAGATATTATTCAAAAACCTCATGAGTTCACATTAACATCAGATGGTATTAAAAGTTTTAAGAAAGATGAATTAAAAATTTTAAAAGATTTTAGACCAAAAATTTTAGACCAAGTTTATGAGGGGAAAGTCAACTACACAATTTTAGATGCTATTGACGCTTATATATTATTAAAAGAACAAAATATTAATACAGATCGAGTAAAAAGCTCACTTATAAAAAATATTTTTCACCCTCTTTTTGTACCCGCATTAATTGTAATAATATTTTTCTTTGTACCTATTTCACCCCGTTTTTTAAATGTTACCCTGTTTAGTTTTGGTGCAATTTTAGCCACACTTCTCATTTGGGGAATTTTATTTATGGGTGTTGAGTTATCAAATAATAAAACTTTATTACCTGAAGTTGGAATTATCTTACCTATTTTAATTATCTACATTGCCGCCTATATATGGTGGCGTCGTAATCGAATTTCTCACTAAAAAAATCAAATAGCAAGTTATAAGCATTTTTTGGATAAAATCATCCAATTTTAAACAAACCAGTAAGACTGGTTTTTGGGAGATTTCATGTCAACATCTATTGATTTTAACGCTTTAGTAGAAAAATATCAAACACCACTTTATGTCTATGACTTTAACCATATGAAAGTTCAATATGAATCTTTAAAAGCAGCATTCAAAGCGCGTAAATCAATTTTGGCGTATGCAGTTAAAGCGAATTCAAACCTTTCTGTTATTCAAAATTTTGCAAAAATGGGTGCGGGTGCCGATTGTGTTTCTATTGGTGAAGTTCGTCGTGCACTTTTAGCAGGAATCCCGAAATATAAAATTCTTTTTAGTGGTGTAGGCAAGCGTGATGATGAAATTAAAGAAGCTTTAGAAGCAGATATCTTATATATTAATGTAGAGAGTGATCAAGAACTTTTACGTGTAGAGATGATTGCAAAAGAGTTAAATATTCAAGCACGAATTAGTATCCGTGTTAATCCAAATATTGATCCAAAAACACATCCTTATATCTCAACAGGTCTTCATGATAATAAATTTGGTGTTGATATTTCAACAGCAAAACGAATGTACATTCGATCAAAAAACTCAGAGAACCTAGACCCAATAGGAATGCACTTTCACATTGGAAGTCAATTAACTGAACTTGACCCTATTCGTGAATCTGCAATCATTGTTTCAGACCTTTTACGTTCACTACAAGCTTTAGATATTGAACTTAAGTTTTTTGATGTTGGAGGTGGTCTTGGAATCCAATATGATAATGAAGTTACTATTGATCCCTATGAATACGCACAAGCAATTCTTTCAACATTAACAGGTCTAGATATCACTGTAATTTGTGAGCCTGGACGATTTTTAACAGCTAATGCAGGTTACTTTGTTACCAAAGTACTTTATGAAAAGTTCAATGAAGCAAAACGTTTTGTAATTGTTGATGGCGCTATGAATGACCTTTTACGTCCTAGTTTATATAATGCGTATCATAAAATTGAAGTTTTAAACAAAAGTAATGACGAAACAACAAAAGCAGACATTGTTGGTCCGGTATGTGAATCAGGTGACTTTTTAGCTAAAGATTATGAACTACCAACACTTGAACACAATGATTTAGTTATTGTACACAGTGCCGGTGCGTATGGTTTTGGTATGGGGAGTAACTATAATACTCGTGGTCGTTCTGCAGAAGTTGCAATTGAGGATGGAAATGATCGACTTATTCGTCAACGAGAAACCTTTGAAGATGTAATAGCTCTAGAAAAAGAGTATCTATCATGATAACTACTACAAGCACCAAAAAAGAGCCTGAGTGGCAAACTTTAGATGATTGTCGTAATGCAATTGATACTATTGATAATACACTTTTAGAACTACTCAATGAACGTATGAAAGTTGTTGAGCGTGTTGGTGAGATAAAAAATGATACGGGTGGTGCTATTTATAGACCTGAACGTGAAAAAGCGATTATTGAACGTCTTACTCAAAAAAGTTTAGATGATGGTGGTATTTTAAATAACAGTGCCATTGAAGCACTATTTTTAGAGGTATTCGCAGTTTCACGTAACCTTGAACTTCCTGAACGTATTGCTTTTTTAGGACCTGAAGGAAGTTTTACTCATCAAGCAGCAGAGTCTCGTTTTGGTGCAATGAGTGACTATTTGTCTTTAGGTTCTATTCACTCTGTCTTTAAAACATTAGAAGCAAAACGTGCTAAATTTGGAGTAGTTCCCATTGAGAATTCACGTGATGGTATTGTAGGTGAAACTCTTGATTTATTAGCAAAAAGTTCTGTCAAAATTGTAGCTGAACTTTATATGCCAATTCACATGTCATTTGCTACTAAAAGTCGTGATATAAAATCTATTAAAAAAATCTATTCTAAAGATAAAGGTTTTGGACAGTGTCGTGAATTTCTTATTGAACAAGGTCTTGAAAATTTAGAGCTAATTCCTGTTGAATCAACTGCAAAAGCAGCAATTTTAGCAGCTAATGAACCTTATTCAGCTGCTGTTTGTAGTCACATCGCAGCTAAGTTATATGGGGTTCCAACACTTTTTGAAAATATTGAAGATATTCATGATAACACAACGCGTTTTTTAATTTTAAGTGACTTTAAAAATGGCATTTCAAACGAAGATAAAACTTCTATTTTAGTGCGTCTTAAAGATGCCAATAAAAGTGGTGCTTTAGCGCATTTCTTAAAAGATTTTGATGACAATAAAATTAATTTATCTAAAATTGAGAGTCGTCCGGATAAAGATAATGATAGATTCGGATATTGGTTCTTTATTGACTTTTTAGGTCATATTGATGAAGAGTATATTCAAAAAGTAGTGCAAGAGCATAATCAAGAGATAACGTGGTTGGGCAGTTATGTCCAAGGCGAACTTTAAATATAAATAACTAGATACTAAGTAAAGATATATAATGAACTTTAATAAAAAACTTGAAAATATTAAAAACTATGAAGCCGGTAAACCTATTGAGTTAGTAGTGCGTGAGTATGGAATTGCTACTAAAGATATTGTTAAACTTGCTTCAAATGAAAATCCTTATGGATGTTCTGAAAAAGTAAAAACTGCGGTTAGTGATATTATTTCAAATATGGCACTTTACCCTGATGACTCAATGTTTGAGTTAAAAGAAGCTTTAGCGAAACGCTTTGATGTTAAAGAGTCCAACTTAGTTATTGGTGCGGGAAGTGATCAAATTATTGAGTTTGCTATTCACGCAAAAGCAAACTCAAAGTCTAAAATTCTTATGGCAAGTGTTACCTTTGCCATGTACGAAATTTATGCTCGACAAGTTGGAGCTCAAATTGTTCGTGCAAAAGCAGCACATCATGATTTAAATGAGTTCTATGAACTTTACAAAGAACATAATCCTGATATTATTTTTATTTGTACTCCAAATAATCCTACAGGAGATGCGCTTAATAGAGATGAACTTTTTGATTTTATTAAAAAAATAGATTCTGATACTTTAGTTATTGTTGATGGTGCCTATATGGAATATACGGCATTTAAAGATAAAAATAAAGAGGTTACTGCAAAAGAACTTATTGAGACTTTTGATAATGTTTTATATCTTGGTACTTTTTCGAAAGCATATGGATTAGGAGGAATGCGTGTTGGTTATGGAATTGCACCTATATCAACTGCTCAAGCACTATATAAACTTCGTCCACCATTCAATATTACCACACTCTCACTACAAGCTGCAACGACAGCATTAAGTGATGAGGCTTTTGTTAATGATTCGATTAAAAAATGTTTTTCAGAAATGGGTCGTTACGAAGCATTTGCAAAAGAAAATAATTTTAAATATATTGAAAGTTTTACTAACTTTATAACATTGGTATTTACCGACAATCTTCAATCTTCTGAAATAGCACAAACGCTACTTGAAAAAGGAATGATTGTACGTGATTTAACAGGGTATGGTCTCAACGCCATTCGTGTAACTATTGGAAAACCCCAACAAAATGATAGATTTTTTGAATTAATGCAAGAAATTTTATAAAAATAGTGTGTAATACTCGAAACAATGGATTTTAATGGATTTTAAAGTACTCTTTTCTCAACTTGTTACCCTTTTTAGTAAATTAACTAAAAAACAAAAAATAGTTATTGGTGCTACCATAGCTATTCTAGTGGCATTTTTAATTTTTTTAGTTATTTACACTTCAGGTGATAGTCGAAAAAATTCTTATGCTGTTCTTTTTGAATCTCTTTCACCTGAAGATTCTCAAAAAGTTATAGAGCAACTTGAAAAAGACAACATCCCTTATAAAATTCCAAAAGAAAATACAATTAGTATACCACGAGACATGGTATATAAAGAGCGTATGAGTATAGCTTCTTTAGGAATTCCAAATAACAAAGGTGTTGGATTTGAACTCTTTGATAAGCAAGAGTTTGGAGCAACTAACTTTGATCAAAATGTAAAATTTCTACGTGCTGTTGAAGGGGAATTATCACGAACGATAGAATCTCTCGCACCTATTGAAAGAGCAACTGTTACACTTGCACTTCCTAAAGAATCCCTTTTTGTTTCTAAAGAAATACCACCAAGTGCTTCCGTTATGGTTCAACTTATTGAAAGTAGAATTTTAAGTTCGAAACAGATTCGTGGTATTAAAAATTTAGTGGCAGCAGCAGTTCCCAAACTTACTATGGAAAATGTAACTCTTGTAAATGTTGAAGGAGAAGCCTTAGGTGATGACAGTGAATTTGCACAGATGAGTGAACTTTCATCAATGCAACAGCACTTTAAAACAAAAGAAGAGAAGAGAAAAGAAGAGAAAATTATTACTGTATTGTCTCCTTTTATTGGTGGAGACAACCGTGTTGTTGCTAAAGTAACTATCGATTATGATTTTTCTCAACTTAGTTCTACCTCTGAAAGTTTCGACCCAGAAAACGTGGTAAGAAGTGAGCAAAATACAGAAGAAAAACGTGAAGGTTTTGCACCTAAAGAGATTGGTGGTGTTCCTGGTGCAGTAAGTAATATTGGTCCTGTTCAAGGTTTAGAGTCTCAGCAAACTACAGAAAAATATGAAAAAACAAATACCACAACTAATTACGAAATTTCAAAAACAGTCTCCTCCACTAAAGCAGAATTTTCTCGTTTGAAACGTATCACTGCGGCAGTCGTTGTTGATGGAAAATATAAATTTAAAAAAGATGAAGCTGGTGAAGATACTGATGAACTTGAGTATATTCCTTTGGATGAGAGTCAACTTGATGCTATTAAATCTTTAGTCCAACAAGCTATTGGTGTAGATGATACGCGAGGGGACTTAGTAACAGTTCGAAACTTTCAATTTGAATCTTCTGCAAAATCTATGCAAGGTGCAGGTGGTGCTTCTAAATTTGTAACATTTTCTGAAACCTACTTAGCACCTTTTTCAGTGTTGTTTAAATATCTTTTTGTTGCCCTTATTTTATTTATTGCTTACAAAAAGATTATCTCACCATTTGCAGAGCGTATGCTTGAGTTTTCAAAAGAAGAAGAAGAACTTGAAAAACCTTCTCTTAACCTTGATGACGATGAAGAGGAAGATCTTGTTGAAAAAGTACAAGCCATGCGTAAAAAAGTTGAAGACCAGCTGGGTGTTGGCGATAACTTTAATGAAGATGAACTTAAATATGAGGTATTATTAGATAAAGTAAAAGGTATTGCGGAAGACTCACCTGAAGAAGTTGCTGCACTTCTGTGTACATTAATTGAAGAAGAGAGTGGTGGTAATGGTCAAGATGTCCAAAAAGCAATGCAAGCAATAAAAGATGGAGCATAATAATGAACTTATCACCTACTCTACAAGCACAATTTGATGAGATGTCAATGGCAGAAAAAATTGCCATATTATTACTACAACTTGGTGAAGATATAACCGCTACTATTTTTGCAAATATGTCTGTTGATGCGATTACAGAAGTTTCAAAATTTATTGCTGCGAATCGATCAATAGACAAATCTATTGCAACGGCTGTATTGGAAGAATTTCATGCTATTATTCAATCGAATCAATATCTTACCACTGGTGGTCTTGATTATGCTCGAGAAATTTTATATAAAGCACTTGGACCTGATGAGGCTAAAAAAGTTCTTGATAGACTTTCAAAATCAATGCAAAATACGCAAAACTTTGCTTATCTTTCAAAAATCAAGCCACAACAACTTTCAGACTTTATTTTACACGAGCATCCACAAACTATTGCTTTAATTTTGGCTCATATGGAAGCTACGGCTGCTGCTGAAACCCTTGGGTTTTTCAGTGATGACTTACGAGCTGAAGTTGCAATGCGTATGGCAAAACTTGGGGATATATCTCCATCAATTATTAAACGTGTTAGTGCGGTTCTTGAATCTAAACTTGAATCTCTTGCTTCATATAAAGTTGAAGTTGGTGGTCCACGTGCCGTTGCAGATGTCTTTAATAGACTTGGAACTAAAGCCAGTAAAGCAACACTTTCTCAAATTGAGCAAATTGATGAAGAGTTAGCATCTTCTATTAAAGAGATGATGTTTACTTTTGAAGATATTGTCGATTTAGATAATAATGGTATTAGAGAGATTCTAAAAGAAGCAGATAAAAAAGATCTTATGTTAGCACTTAAAAGCTCACCTGAAGACCTTAAAGAAAAATTTATGTCAAATATGTCACAACGTGCTTCTGATGCTTTCTCTGAAGAGATACAATTTATGGGAGCAGTTAAGATGAAAGATGTTGAGGGAGCTCAACGTAAAATTGTTGAAACAGTTCAAAAACTTTCAGAACAAGGTCTCATTCAAATGGGTGAATCTGATGAGATGGTTGAGTAAAATGAAAAAGCAGGTAATGTAAAATGAATGTTGTGACATGGATGTTGTAATTTCAACAAATGCCACGCAAGGGCATATCATTAATCGTTATCAATTTAAAGCACTTAGTGCAGCAGGTTCGAGTAGTAACCAAAGTGATATGAATAATATGAGTGATGACGAATTTGTGCCACTAACACAAAGTTATCATGATAACAATACAATAGACCCTGCTGCAGTAATTAATCCTTCAGATAAAATGGAAAAGCTAAAACAAGCTGAAACACTTTCACAACCTGATATTTCTAATGAGAATCATGAAAATATAGCGGTACAATCTGACAATGAAATGACAAAAAACCTTATGAAACAACTCGAAGAGGTTACATCTAATTATATTAAAGCACAAATGAAACTTGAAGATATTCAAGAAGAGATGCAACAAAAACTTGATATTGCTAAAAAAGAAGGATTTGACGAAGGGGTTCAAACAGGAAGAACCCAAATTGAAAATGATTTAGATAAAGCAACACAGAGTGGAATTAATCAATTTTCCACAACTATTTCAACACTTGAAACATCAGCACAAACCTTTGAAAGTGCCTTAATAAATATACAAAATGACTTGATTCATGCCGCATTAGATATTGCCAAAGAAGTTATTAATATTGAAGTAAATGATAATGGATCACAGATTGCCTTGGCTTTATCCCAAGGACTTATTGACGATTTAAAATCTGCTTCAAAAGTGACATTAAAAGTCAATCCTACAAATCACGGGTTTTTATCTGAAAAGCTAGGATTATTAGAACATGTCACCATCATGAGTGATAATGCTGTTAGCCCTGGTGGAGTTATTATCATTAGTGATGCAGGTAATGTTGATGCAGAAATTCATAAACGTTATGAAAAAGTAAAAGAAGCAGCCTTAACCCCTACTTCTGAAGAAAATTAAAAATATAAACTTTACAAAGTGAATTAATGAATATTAAAGAACAGAGCCTTACTGAATTAGAACACAGTTGTCAAAAAATACGTGATCGTATTTTAGAAGTTGTTAGTGTCAATGGTGGACATTTAAGTTCAACATTAGGTGCTACAGAACTAATTGTCGCAATGCATAAAGTATTTGATTCTCAAAAAGACCCTTTTATATTTGATGTTTCACACCAAGCTTATGCCCATAAGCTTATAACTGGACGATGGGAAGAGTTTTCAACACTTCGTCAATTTAATGGTCTTTGTGGCTATACAAAACCTAGTGAGAGTGAACATGATTTTTTTGTTGCAGGACATAGTTCAACTTCTATCTCTTTAGGTGTTGGTGCGGCTAAAGCAATCTCCCTTAAAAATGAGCAAGAGAGTCGAGTACCGGTCGTAATGATTGGTGATGGTTCTATGACTGCTGGAATGGTTTATGAAGCATTAAATGAATTAGGGGATAGAAAGTATCCTATGATTATCATTTTGAATGATAATGAGATGAGTATTGCTAAACCTATTGGAGCTATTAGTCGTATGTTATCGTCTGCTATGGCAAGCCCTTTTTACCAAAAATTTCGTAAAAAAACAGAACAATTTGTTGATAATTTTGGTGAAAGTGCTCACTATATGGCAAAAAAATTTGAAGAGGGATTTAAACTTATTACTCCAGGTATTCTCTTTGAAGAGATGGGAATTGAGTATATTGGTCCTGTTGATGGTCATAATTTAGAGCAACTTATTTCAACATTTGAATTGGCTCGTGATTTAAAAAAGCCTGTTATTATTCATGCTCAAACGCTAAAGGGCAAAGGATATAAAATTGCTGAAGGTCATCATGAACAATGGCATGGTGTAGGCCCATTTGACTTAGAAAGTGGTACAAGTAACAAAAAAAGTTCTAGTACTAAAAATGCTACACAAATATATACTGATGCATTAATGAGTGTGGCACAAAAAAATAGTAAAATTGTTGGTGCCACAGCAGCAATGCCAAGTGGAACAGGTATGAGTCTTTTACTAGAAACCTACCCTGATAGATTTTGGGACGTTGCTATTGCAGAACAACATGCTGTAACTTCAATGGGAGCATTGGCTGCTGAGGGATTTAAACCCTTTTGTACTATCTACTCTACATTTTTACAACGTGGCTTTGACCAAGTTATACATGATGTTTGTCTGATGGATTTACCCGTTGTTTTTGCACTTGATAGAGCGGGAATAGTCGGAGAAGATGGTGAAACCCACCAAGGTGTATTTGATATTAGCTTTTTACGTCTTATCCCAAATATGACACTTTTTGCACCTCATAACGAACACTCATTTCATCAAGCTGTAGGATTTGCAGCATCGTATAATCATCCTTGTTCCATTCGTTATCCTCGAGGAAACTTTATAGAAAGTGAACTCCCTTCGTCACAAGAGTTTGTCTTAGGAAAATCACAACTTATGATTTCAGAACCTACTAGTAATATTTTGTTTATAGGATATGGAAATGGTGTTGGTCGTGCCTATCAAACATTACAACACTTAGGTAAAAAAGTATCTCTTTTAGATTTACGTTTTGTTAAACCGCTAGATGTTGAGATGTTGAAATCATTAACTAATAAACATAAACAGTGGTTTGTTTTTAGTGACAGTTCAAAAATGGGTGGTGTAGGAAGTGCTATTTTAGAATTTTTATCAGAAGAAAAAATTTCTGATATTTCCGTTACCTCATTTGAGTATGAAGATGCATTCATTACTCATGGAAATACGCTAGAAGTAGAAATAAGTTTAGAACTGACACCCGAACTCTTAGCTAAAAGAGTTATTCAACAGTTAATGTAATTATTTTTTCATAATAACTGAGGCCATACGCCCAGTTATCCCCTCTTTGCGATAAGAAAAAAACATTTCTGTTTCACAAGCTGTACATCGATTTATAATTTCTATATTTATTTCATGTAGACCGCATTCTAAGAGTTGTTTATGTAAAATAGTATTTACATCTAAATAATAGTGTTCATCAAAAGTTTTTATTGCGTGAGCATACCCTAGCTTTTTTGCTTCATCAAAAATTTCTCTATTAATCTCATAACAACATTGATGAATTGCTGGACCTAAAACTGCAATTATATTTTCAGGTTTACATTTGTAGTTAAAAATAAATTTTTGTATACTCTCTTTAATTATATTTTGAAATGCCCCTGCACGTCCGGCATGAATAGCTGCTATAACACCCTTTTTTTTATCATACAGAAGGATTGGTGTACAATCAGCACTCATTACCATTAAAGCAACATTTTTTTGATTGCTTATTAGAGCATCGCATGTTACAGGAGCTATTGTATTACTATCTATTATTTCAACACTATTTGAATGCACCTGATTCATAAAAATAGTATGGTCAGTTTGAAAATAATCATTAATCATTTTATGATTTTTTTGAACATGCGATTTATCATCACCCACATGAAATCCAAAATTTAAACTTTTATAGGGAGTATTACTAAAACCAAACTCACGAGTTGTAAAATAGTACTTAATACCAATCTCTGCATCTAATAACTTTGATTGTATCATTTTTAATTGACCATAATTTTTGTAAGTAGTTTCATACTGTTTTCTTTAAAAGAGAACTCTTTTATCATGATAGATTTTATTTCATCATCAACAGGAGAAATAACGACTACTGTACGTATCTTAAGTAGTTTTGCATTATCAAGAATATAATGTAGCAATTCATAAATATAGTTTTTTGAATTTTTTAAATTCAAAATAGAAAAATCATTAATTGAGAGGTATTTTCCATAAAAAAGATTACTTTGAATGGTAATACCAATAAAAGCAACAAGCATATCACACTCAAAAACACCAAACATTTTATACTCTTGATGACGCATTTCATAAACAGTGTCTTCAAACTCAGAGTAACTTAGTTGATAAGGCAACTCTTCAATTAATTCGTAAACAGTATCAAGTTCAGTTAGTAAAAGTTCACGTGTCTGCACCGTATTAATTCCTTGTTCAATATTTGTATAGAAAATTATAACTAAAAATTGGAACAAGAATTGCTATTTATCTTTTGTAATTTTGTACTTAAGGAGTCTGTTATGAAAACAGTAATGGAAAAAGTCGATGTTGTAATGAAGTTAAAAGAAAAAATTGCTGATGCACGTTCACATAACCATCCTATGGCATTACAGCTACAAAAACTACTTGATAATATCATGGCTGATAGAAGAGAAACAGCAGCTATTTAAAGTTTATTGACACTTTAAGGTGTCTATAAACTTAAAACCGTATAATTACGTTCTAAATTCAGATGGACAGTTGGGTGAGTTGGCTGAAACCACATCCCTGCTAAGGATGCGTACTGGTAACGGTACCGAGAGTTCGAATCTCTCACTGTCCGCCACTGAATTCGGATTTTAGGCACTTTCAAGCACTTTTCAATAAATTAGAAAATTTCTTACCTACCCAAAACTACTTATACATATCAATTGATAAATCAAAATTATTATTATACGAATCAATATAATTTACATAAACATCATAAACCATTTGAGTATTAGCATGCCCTAGTAGTTGTGACAATTGCAATGGTGTTACTAAATTATTATAAAGCATATTTGTAGCGTAAGTGTGACGTGTATTGTATGGTCTTCGATATTCAATCCCTAATTCTTTTAATGCAGGCTTCCAGTGCTTATCTTGAAAAACACTTGTATCACGATACGGTTTATTATATTGAGTGACAAAGAGATACTCACTGTCATGTTTACTGTATAGCTCAATAATGAAAGGTTTCAATAGTTCTATTATTGGAATCTGTCTTATACTAAGTTTTGTTTTTGGAGTACTTTCACCAAAACGAGAACGTGAACGCTGCACATTGATAATCATATGTTCAAAATCAATGTCTATTTTTTTAAGTCCTATTATTTCACCTGTACGCATTCCAGTGTAAAAAGCTATTGCAAGGTAGAAACGATAGTTATCATTTTTAGCTAGTGCCATGATGCTCTTAACTTCATCAGCATTAAAGGGTTCAATCTTAGGAGCTTTGTAAGATGGTAGCCTTACATTGCGTACAGGATTCTTATCTATGACTTCATCAAAAAGAGCTTCTTGAAATATGCCACTAAGCACACTTAAATAAATACGTTTAGATTTGGAACCTATATCAACTAGTTTATAAAGCCACTTTTTAACATCAGACGGTTTAATCTCCTCTATGTTCATTTCTGAAAAAGTAGGATTAATTCTATCTAATACAATTTTTGTATATTTATCTAATGTAGAAACTTTTAATTCATGAGCTTTAAATTCTAAATAAAGAGATGAGTAATAACTAAAAAGTGTCATTAGAATATTTCTGCACTATCTGCATAATCAGTATAATTCAATTTATTACCAACAATTAGTTTTTTATCAATAAGCATATTAGTAACATAAGGCTTAATGAAAAATACGGGGGTCTAAAAAGTACTTGAAAGTATGTTATATTGGTAGTAAACAAAGGTTTATTT
>Ga0233442_1001015_pt1 | contig 23399 bp, 24 predicted proteins | sample SI_123_September_3_FD_182789 | JGI IMG/M metagenome (GOLD analysis project Ga0233442, IMG submission 182789) | Seawater microbial communities from Saanich Inlet, British Columbia, Canada - SI_123_September2016_150_MG | ecosystem: Environmental > Aquatic > Marine > Inlet | place: Canada: British... | reverse complement strand
TATTATCATGATAACTACTAATGCCATTACTAGATAGTAAGGCTTTTTGACAAAAAATGTTAAAAGGTAAGTAATTGCTAATGTAATTAAAATTAGAGGAACATAGATAATAAAATATTTTATTATAAATGTCGTTTCTAATCCCGAACTGGAAAATTTTAAAATATCAACAACTAATAATCTACGGTTAAAAGTAAGAAGTGTCTGCATATCAATATAAATCAGTAACATTGTTAAAATACTAAGTACAAGAAAAAGATAAAAAAGTATTTTGGAACCAAGTTTTTGTGAAAAATAAAAAGCAAGAAAAAAAAGCAATACAATTAATAAATCAGATTGAAGAGACATAAATGCAAGTTCTTTGTATAGCTCATGGGTCTCAACCCATTTATAAAACTCTGATGATAAGTAAAAAGATTTTATAAATGTAAAAGAGAGTAAAAAATAAAAAGGTAAATAGTAATTCAAATAATTACCCTTTTGTAGTATGCACAAAGACTCCATTAAAATCAACAGGAGGCACTTCAATATAGTGTTCACATCTTTCAATATACATATTATAAATATTTTTATTTGTTTTATGCTCCCATGTCTGAATATCTTTGAATATTTCTAAAGCTTCAGAAAATAGTGCTTCTTTATACAGTGCAATAGCTTTATGATAAAGCTCTAATTCATGTTTTAATTCATCATAAGTAGCTGGAGCATAAAGTGGGGTGACACCTTCATCAAGTTTTTCAAAATCATGAACTTGCCAAATTTCAATGGGAACGCTTTTACCTTTAACGGTTACTAAATCTATAAATCTATAAATATAATCACCCGTTAGTCGCTCTTTGGTGAAATTAGAGATATTACATTTTGAGTTATAATACTTACAAAGTGATTCTAAACGTGCACCAAGATTAATAGGATCTCCAATACACGTATAATCTGAACGATTTGATGAGCCCATTTCCCCAACAATCGCAACACCGGTATTAAGCCCAATTCCAATTTCAATAGGTTCAACACCATTTTTATCAGACATCTCAACTACTCTAGAGAATTTGTCAATTTTACGTATATCAAGATTTAACTGCTTTAAAGCGTGAATCTGTCTTAGTGTTGCAATTAAGGCTCTATCCGCATGATCAGGAACATTACTTGGTGCATTCCAGTATGCCATGATAGCATCACCAATAAACTTGTCTACAGTTCCTTTTTCTTCAATAACAATATCTGTCATTGGATCCATATAGGTATTCATAAAGTCAATTAAATCTGGTGCATTACCAATAGCTTCAGAGATATTGGTGAAATTTCTAACATCAGAGAAAAATACGGTGATCTCTCTTTCTGTTCCTGACAATGCGTCGGTATCTGCGTGTTTTAGTAAATCTTCCATTACTGCTGGAGATACTTTGGATGCGAATTTACCTTTAATAAGATTTTTTTCACGACCTTCTAAGAAATAGTTAATCATAAGTGAAAGCATATATACAAAAACGGGTAGTGTTAAGACATTAAATAAAATATTGTGTACTTCATATTCATAAAATAACATATAGTAATTAAATCCTATTAGTGAAGCCATATAAATTATAAGTGTTACCATAGATGCCCATGCTGATTGAAAACCTATAATAACAGATAATGTAATTCCAACTAGAAATAGAAGTGCAATATCAAAAGCAAAGGAACCAAATTTTCGAGCAATAAGGTCTCCTTCTAAAATATTGTCAATAACATTGGCATGAACTTCAACTCCAGGATAAACAGACTCAAAAGGCGTTGCCCGTAAGTCATAAAGTCCTGCCGCAGAAGTTCCTAAAAGGATATATTTTCCTTCCACATCTTTGGGGTCAAAATTATTATTAATAATATCAGTTGCAGAAATATATTTAAAGGTTCGAGAAGGTCCTCTAAAATTTACAAAAAGTCGTGCATCTCTATCTGTAGGAATAAAAAGTTCACCGAGTTGAATGTTTTCAACACCATTGCCTTCAATAGTCGAGTAGTTGACATTTACTATAGACTCTCCACGTGAAGCCCTCATCATTTCCATAGCAAGTGAAGGGAACAGTTCATTTTTATGACGGATAACAAGAGGAACATTACGAATAATTCCATCTAAGTCTGGCACGGTGTTAAAAAATCCACTAGAAAAAGCAATGTCTTGGATTTCATCAGTATTTACAATAACACTATAAGCTTCAAAAATTCCTGTTGTACTACCTTTATTTCTTTCTATAAAAGATGCGGGTAAAAGAGGTGCTTCTTTATCAAAAATAGCGTTATCATCTTCTTTTTCAAGTCGAAAAACGTAACCTACAATAGTTGGTGTCGTTCCTACTGTTTGTGCAAAAATTTCATCAAAATCTTGGACATTATCAGTAGGCATACCAAGCTCTTTTAATACTTTTGCAGGATTAGAATTATCGTACTCTGCAAACACAATATCCAGTCCGATAATCCCAGCTCCTGCATCGGTGAGGTTTTGTAAAATTTGAGCGACTTTATAACGTTGCCATGGCCACTGTCCAAACTCTTTTAAGCTACGCTCATCGATATCAACAATCACAACATTACCTGAAGGTTCAATAGGACCACGAAGTATAAACATATAATCTCTTAATGTATTATCTAAAGATTGCACTTTATTTGACAAAAATGTACTCATTATGGCTAATATAAGTGCTACCATGAACCCTGTCGCAAATTGAATAGCAAAACGTCTAAAATTATTCATAACATACCTTTTTATAATGATTAAATATTAGAAATGATGATAACCTTTTTTTATATAAATTAATCTTTAAAATTTTCTAAATTTGGTATAATCAGTTAAAAAATGAAGTTAAGAATAGGAAGTATCATGATAACTGCAGAGTCCTATGAAAATTTAGAGCAAGAACTTGAAGATACTAAAGTAAAATTAAAAGTTGCAAATCAAGCAAAAGGGCAATTTTTAGCCAATATGTCACATGAGATTAGAACACCAATGAATGCTATTGTAGGGTTTTCAGAACTTTTAGAAAAAACAGAGTTAACGACAGAACAAAATGAGTACTTAAATGCTATTAGTTCTGGAGCAACAACATTGTTACGCCTTTTAAATGATGTTCTTGATATTGCTACGATTGAGAGTGGAAATCTAATTATTCAAAATGAGATGGCTGATATTTATAAAATATGTGAAGATATTAAAGCGATATACACTCAAGATATAACTAAAAAAGGTCTTAACTTCTCAGTTGAGTACGATAAAAACATCCCTTCTTTATTACTTTTAGATGAAATGCGTTTGAGACAAATTTTTACGAACTTAATTAGTAACGCTGTGAAGTTTACTCTTGAAGGTGAAGTTTATGTTAGCGTTAATTCATATTATGTCAACAAAGATAGCGTTAATCTTAAAATAGAAGTTAAAGACAGCGGTATTGGTATAGCAGCAGATGAGTTAGAAAATATTTTTCTTCTCTTTGAACAGCAAGACTCTGAAAATACAAGAGAATTTGGTGGTGTAGGTCTTGGTTTAGCAATTGCACAAGAGTTGACCGAATTGATGGGCGGTACTTTGAGCGTTGTTTCTGAACTCGGAGTAGGTTCAGTATTTACTGTAGAGATTTTTAATGTAAACATTGCTAATAATAGTATTAATTATGTTCAAAAAGAAGCCATAGTAAAAAAAGAAGTTCTTAAATGTAGTGATGATGATCTTGATAAAAAATGCTATAGCGATGATGAAAAAGAAGTTATGAAGTGCTTTATAAAAGAGATAGATACCGCTATTATCCCTGAATACAAGATTGTAATAGAACAACAAAATTTTGAATCTTATGAAGTGTGGGCAAATAAACTTTTAGCACTCTCTAAAAAGTATCATGATAAAGCCTTAATAAGGTTTTGTGAAACACTTTTACAGAGTCTTGAAGTTTTTGATATTGAGACATTAAATAGTACGCTTCAGCAATTTGAAGCTATAATTCAACAATTAAAGGAGCGTGTGGCATGAATCTTGCAGCAAAACCAGAGTTAAAACAAAATATTTTAATAGTTGATGATACTCCGATTAACATTCAATTGATTGCATCTATTTTAAAACCTTTAGGTTACGGTTTAATTTTTGCGACGAATGGTCAAGAAGCCCTTGATGTTGTTAAAAAGTCACGAGTTGATCTGATTCTTTTGGATGTAATGATGCCATTTTTAGATGGTTTTGAGACGTGTATTCGCCTTAAAGCTGATGTTGAAACTAGAGATATTCCTGTTATTTTTATTACGGCAAAAAATGATATTGAGAGTATTGGTAGAGCTTTTGAAGTTGGTGGTGTTGATTATATTTCTAAACCATTTAGAGAAGTTGAATTAGTGGCCCGTGCTCGAACCCACTTGAAAATTTCTCGTCTTGCTAATCGCTTAAAAGCACAAGCCAAAAAAATGGAAAACCTTGCTAATACTGACCCTTTAACCAATATTGCGAATCGAATGCGATTTAATGCAATTTTAGAACATCAACTGGGTGTTTCAAAACGCTATCAAAAAACATTGTCTATTATCTTCTTTGATATTGACCATTTTAAACAGATAAATGATAATTTTGGGCACAAGGCTGGGGATAATGTTCTTGTCGCTTTATGTCAGTTGATTTCAAAGCATATTCGTACAAGTGATCTTTTTGCACGTTGGGGTGGAGAAGAGTTTTTAATTTTAGTTCCAGAACTCTCTTTAACACAACTCATTTCACTTTCAGAAAAGTTACGTCTTCAAGTAGATCGTTTTGTATTTCCTGATGTAAAACATATTACATGTAGTTTTGGTATTACACAAATGAAATCTGATGATGATCCTAAAGGACTTATCAATAGAGCTGATGAAGCACTTTATGAAGCAAAAGAGAGTGGTCGTAATAAAGTAGTTGTACATTAGTATTTTATAATTAAGAAAATATTAGACACTTTTTAGTTTTAATTCTGATGTAAAATCATTAAGGCAAAAGTGATAATATTCCATATCTAAAATTAGGATTTTTATAATGAGTGAAATAAAAAAGATTGAGAGTGTTTGTACCTATTGTGGTGTTGGCTGTGATATTGAAGGTCATGTCAAAGATAATAAAATTGAGCATATTAGTGCATCACCAAATGGTGTAGTCTCTGAAGGTAACTTATGTATTAAGGGGAAATATGGTTTTGACTTTGTAACAAGTGAAAATCGTGTTACTACGCCATTAATTAAAAAATCTTTTTTAGAAAAAAATCTTGAAATATTAAGTGCAGTTGCCGACTCACTAGTTAAAAAAGATGATACTTGGTATGAATTTTCACTTGATGCTGCAACAACAGCAGTAACTATGAAGCTAAAAGAGACAATCAAAAATCATGGTCGTCACTCTATTGCTTCTATTGGTGGTGCACGAACTTCTTGTGAAAGTGCGTATTTATGGCAAAAATTTACACGACATACTATTAACTCTCCACATGTCGATAATTGTGCACGGGTATGTCACTCTCCAAGTCTTAAAGGTATGCGTAAAACTATTGGTGAAGGTGCTGCAACTAATCCATTTAATGATATTTATGAAACTGAATTTATGGTGGTAATGGGCTCGAATACAACAGAAGCGCATCCTATTGTTGCCAATCGTATGGTGAAAATGGCACAACAAAAACATAACTTAGCGGTTATTGAAGTACGTGATATTAAATTGGCAAAATTTTCAAAGTACAATGCAGTTATTCCTCATGAAGCAAATCTTTTAGTTTTAAATATGATGGCTTATGTCATTTTAGAAGAGGAACTGTACAATAAAGAGTTTGTTGCAAAACGAACAAAATGGTTTGATGAGTATAAAAATAAAATTTTAAATGACCCGTATGCTAATCCTGAGTATTTTAAAAATTTAGAGGGTTATGCACATTTAGCAAAGATGATTCCTAATATTGCAAGAGAATACGCACTTAAAAAATCAATGTTCTTCTGGGGACTTGGAATTACTGAACATACAGATGGCTCGTACGCAGTTATGGCAATTACACATCTTGCGTTATTAACTGGAAATATTGGTAAAACAGGTGCAGGACTTATGCCATTACGTGGTCAAAACAATGTTCAAGGCGCTTGTGATATGGGATGTTTGCCCTATTATAACCCTGATTATCAAGAACCAAAAGAAGTAGGTTTAATGACGCCTCAATTGGTTGATGAAATGTTAGAAGGACGTCTTAAAGTAGTTCTTAATATGGGTGAAGATATTACTCATATTCACCCTAATATTAATAAAATAGAAAAAGCAATAGAACATCTTGATATGATTGTTGTTCAAGAAGTTATGATGAATGACATTGCTCAAAAAGCTGATATTGTTATTGGTGTTCGTTCTGCTTATGAAAAAACTGGAGTATATGTTAATGCTATGCGCCGACTGCATTTATCACAGCCTCTTGTGAAATCTGACTTGCCTGATGATTGGGAAGTTATTAAGATGTTTAACAATAAAATGGCAGATGAAAATAGTGAAAATTACTATAAGTACGAAAGTTCTAAAGATGTTTGGAATGAAGTTCGTGAAGTAGCCCATCGACGTTTTAGTGGTGCAAGTTATGAAAAAATGGAACGTCATAGAAGCCGTGGACTACAATGGCCTGTGTATCATGAAGATACTCCGGTACTACACCTTTTAGACTTTAGAACGGATGATGGACTGGGTCACTTTAGTTATCATGGATACAAACTTCGTGGAATGGTTGAAGAGATGCTAAATAATCAACTTGGTTCTGATGGTGGATATCACTTAACAACAGGTCGAACGCTTGCTCATTACAATAATGCAGCGCAAACGAAAGAGAGTGAAAAATTAAACAAACGTTACGATGAAGATATCTTATTGGTTTGTGAAGATGATAAAAAAGATTTCACTTCTGAGTTTGTTGTTTTAAAAACAGAGTTTGGCGAGACAAATCCTTTACGTATTAAATTTACAGATAAGGTGAAAACACAAACTTTATTTACGACGTTTCACCATTCTAAGTCTCGAATTAATGCCATCTTTGGTGATAAAAGTGATGAATTGATTTTAACTGCAGCATTTAAATCAATTAAAGTTGAAATAATAAATCAATAAAAATGAGTCGAGCTAAAGGAGATATTGCAGAGGCACAAGCATATCAGTATCTTCAGAGCTTAGGCTTTATCATGATAGAAACAAATGTCTACTCTCGCTTTGGAGAGATAGATATAATTGCTACAAAAGATAGTGTACTACACTTCATAGAAGTGAAATCTGCACGTAGCATTGAATTAGCACTTCAAAACCTTACTCCTTCGAAACTAAAAAAAATTATTAAAACTTCAAATGTATATATGAAAAAAAATTGTGTAGAAAGTGATTACTGCTATGACGCAGTTATTATTGCTGAAAACAAAATTGAATTAATAGAAAACATAACACTATAAAATAAGATTTAAGAGTAATTATTTTGATTCTGTTAAATAGGACAAAATTTATCTTGTTTAAAATTTCATAAGAACTTTTAAAGACTTTCATAGCTATAATACTCCTAACTTAAACAGGAGAATTTCATGGGAAAATATATTGACTTAAATAACGAAAATTTTGAAGCGACAACAAAAGAGGGTGTAAGCCTTGTTGACTTTTGGGCTCCATGGTGTGGACCATGTCGTATGATCGCTCCAGTAATTGAAGAATTAGCTGAAGCTTACGAAGGTAAAGCAAATATCTGTAAAGTAAATACAGATGAAGAACAAGATATCGCTGTTAAATATGGTATTCGTTCAATTCCTACTGTTATGTTTTTCAAAGATGGCGAAATGGTAGAGCAAATGGTTGGTGCTGCTTCAAAACAAGCTTTTGAAGAAAAACTTAACGCTCTTTTAGCGTAACTATTATTTAATCAATACCTGATGAAAAGAGCCGGTAAAGCCAGTCTCTTTTCACTCAGTACTCTTCTTGCTTCATTTTTTGGCACAGCTATGATTGCTATTGCCTTTGCGTACTTCAACTATAAATTTTCTAAATATCAATTTATTAATTTTAAAGAGTGGATTTTTTATGAAAAAAAAGATCTTTTCAAACCCACTGAAGATAAATATATTATCATTCTATATAGTTCAAAAAAGAAAGAAATTTCTAAAGTATTGAATAGTGCAAAAACAGAGTACCCCATAATAGCGCTTGATTATTATCAAACTGTTCCTAGTTTAGATACAAATAGAAGTAAAATTGTTTATATCAAGGCAGGTACAAACAGTGTTTTAAAGTTTGTACAGCGTTTCAATATCTATGAAGTCCCATCAATTTTTATTATAAAAAAAGTTCAAGAGGGACTTTATAAACAAGATAGTATGATACGCACACTTGATACAATAGATGATATAAAAAAAGAAATAGAAAAAATTTAAATAAAATCTAAGGATACAACATGGCTCTTGATTTAGCAATTATTGGTGGAGGACCTGCGGGTTTAACTGCTGGACTTTATGCAACTCGTGGTGGTTTAGAAAATGTAACAATGTTCGAAATGGGTATGCCTGGTGGACAGATTACTCAAAGTTCTGAAATTGAAAATTATCCTGGTGTAACCGGTGAAATTACAGGTATGGACTTAATGATGCCATGGCCTGAACAGTGTCAACGTTTTGGGCTTAAACATGATATGGTTGAAATACTACAAGTGACTAAAAGTGCTGATGGTATGTTTACAATCAAAAAGGGTGATGGAACTGAAGAAGAAGCACATGCTGTTATTGTATGTACCGGTTCAACACCACGTCGTGCAGGGTTTAGTGGCGAAGATGAGTTTTTTGGTCGTGGTGTAAGTACCTGTGCTACATGTGATGGTTTTTTCTACAAAGGTAAAGAAGTTGCTGTAATTGGTGGTGGTGATACTGCTTTAGAAGAAGCACTTTATTTAGCAAAAATTTGTGCTAAAGTTTATTTGGTTCATCGTCGTGACACATTTAGATCTGCTCCTAATACCGTTGAACGTCTAAAAAATACTGCTAATATTGAATTAGTTTTAAATGCGACTCCCGATGAAGTATATGGTGACAAAATGGGTGTAACAGGAATTAAAGTTAAAATAAATGATGGTTCTATTCGTGATTTACCTGTTCCTGGTGTATTCACTTTTGTTGGAAATAACGTAAACAATAGTGTTTTAAAGCAAGAAGATGGAAGTTATTTATGTGACTTAAACAATGCTGGTGAAGTTATTGTTAATCTTAGTATGCACACTTCTTGTGAAGGACTGTTTGCTGCTGGAGATTTACGTATTGAAGCTCCAAAACAAGTTGTTGCTGCTGCTGGTGATGGTGCGGTTTCTGCTTTACAAGTAATTTCATATGTAGATGAGAAATTAAACTAAAAATAGTATAATTCCAAAAATATTTCCTCTTTTTAAGTAAAGAGGAGATTTCAACATCAAAATAGGGTATTAAGATGATAAAAGTAGGCGTATTTGGTGCAAGTGGACGTGTAGGGCAACTTCTATTGGATGATTTAAAATTGGATGAAACCATTAGTTTATCATCAGTATATGTACGTAAAGAGTTAAATTTTTCAATTGATCCTTCGGTATTAGTGACGAATGACTTGAAAACTTTTTTAAATGCGTGTGATATTGTAATAGATTTTTCACTTCCTGATGCAACACAAGCTTTATTAGAAGTGGCGTTAGATACTCCTAAACCTATGGTATGTGGAACAACAGGATTTAGTGTTCATCAAGCAAATTTACTTAAAGAAGCTTCAGAAAAAATGCCAATTTTATATGCAACAAATATGTCTTTAGGTGTTGCAATGCTTAATAAACTTGTTAATTTGGCGTCTCAGAAATTAGATGGTTTTGATATTGAAATTGTTGAAATGCATCACCGTCATAAAAAAGATGCTCCAAGTGGAACAGCACTTACTTTGGCAGAATCTGCTGCAGATGGTCGTAACCTTACTTTAGATGATGTGCGTATTAGTGGTAGAAATGGAAATATTGGTGAGCGTACTGAAGATGAAATTTCAGTAATGGCACTTCGTGGTGGAGATATTGTAGGTCGTCATACGGTAGGTTTTTATAATGATGGTGAATTTATTGAATTAAATCACACTGCAACAAGTAGAAATACTTTTTCAAAAGGTGCAATTCGCGCAGCAAAATGGTTAGTTGAGCAAGATGCTGGACTGTACTCAATAAACGATTGTTTAGATTTGGCATAAGGATAAAATAAGTGGATAATATGGATAGAGATTTAAATGAAAAATGTGCAGTTGTTGGTATTTTTAATCATGAAGAAGCTTCAAAGTTAGCGTATTTTTCACTTCATGCTTTACAGCATCGTGGACAAGAAGCCGCAGGAATTAGTAGTGCAGATGGTAAAAAACTTCACACTATAAAAGATCGTGGTTTAGTTATGCAAGTTTTTAATGAAGATAAGTTAACAACGCTAAAAGGTAGAGCTGCCATTGGTCACACTCGCTATTCTACAGCAGGCGATGACTCTATTTTAGATGCACAACCTGTTTTCGCTCGTTATGATTTAGGTGAAATGGCTATTGTTCACAATGGTAATTTAACTAACGCTGATGAAGTTCGTCAAAAGCTTATTGATAAAGGTGCGATTTTTCAAACTTTTATGGACACTGAAAATCTTATTCACTTAATTGCTAAAAGTGATGAAATTAAGCTGGTTGACCGTATTATCGATGGTGTTAAAAAAATTGAGGGTGCTTTTTCATTAGTTTTTTTAAGTCGAACTAAAATGTTTGCAATGCGTGACCGCTTTGGATTTAGACCTCTTAGTTTAGGTCGTCTAGCAAATGGTGGCTATATAGTTGCTAGTGAGACGTGTGCATTTGATTTAGTTGGTGCGGAGTTTATTCGCGATGTTGAACCCGGCGAACTTCTAATTTTTGAAAAAGATAAAGCACCACAATCAATTAAAATATTTGAACCAACACCTAAACATTGTATTTTTGAATATGTTTATTTTGCACGACCAGATTCTAATGTATATGGTAAAAATGTTTACCAAATGCGTAAAAACATGGGAATTGAATTGGCGAAGGAACAACCAATTGAAGCTGATTTAGTAGTACCTGTTCCTGATGGTGGAGTTCCAGCGGCTATTGGTTATGCACAAGAGAGTGGAATACCTTTTGAGATGGGAATAATGCGTAATCATTATATTGGACGTACTTTTATTGAACCAACTCAAGAGATGCGTGATTTAAAAGTTAAAATGAAACTATCTCCAATACACGATATGATTCGTGGTAAACGTGTTGTTGTTGTTGATGACTCTATTGTACGGGGAACAACGTCTCGTCGTATTATTAGAATGTTAAAAGAGGCTGGTGCTGCTGAAGTACATATGCGTATTTCGTCACCTCCTACTACTGATCCTTGTTATTATGGTGTTGATACTCCTGATAAAGATAAATTAATTGCTGCAAATATGAGTAATACTGAAATAGCTAACTATATTGAAGCTGATTCATTAGCATACTTAAGTAATGATGCGCTTATTAGAAGTGTTGGTGGTGACGAAGAGAGTTATTGTACAGCATGTTTTACCGGTAAATATATCGTTTAATTACAATTTTAAAGAGAGATTATTTGGCACAATTAAAACAAGTTTATACATTTGGTAGTTATTTGCAAAATAAGTTTGGACATAAAGTTCATAAAGTTGCAGTCTCTATTTCAGGTTTTACGTGCCCTAATATTGATGGAACCGTTGCTAAAGGCGGATGTACATTTTGCGAAAATGACTCTTTTAGTCCTAGTTTGGATAAAGTTCAACCTCTTAAAGGATTTCATCTTAATTTAGAGTCTACTGAAAATCCTTTTTTAGAAAAGCAACTTCTTCAACTTGAAATGCAATTTGATGCACTCTCAAAACGCCAAAAACGTGAATATGGTGTTGATAAGTATCTTGTTTATTTTCAATCATTTACAAATACTTATGCTCCTCTTGAAACATTAAAAGCCCTTTATGAAAAAGCACTCTCTTTTGAAAATGTTATTGGTTTGAGTATTGGAACACGTTCTGATTCTGTGAATGAAGAGACATTAGAATATTTGGCTGAGCTTTCTAAAGATAAAGAGATATGGATTGAATTTGGTATTCAATCAATTTATGATGAGACCTTGGAACGTATCAATCGTGGGCATGACAGTGCAAATGTAGAGCATTGGATAAAACGTGCTAAACATCATGGAATTAACGTTTGTGGACACCTTATCTTTGGTTTACCAGGGGAAGATAAAGAGATGATGTTAAACACTGCTCGTGAGTCATATAAGTGGGGCATTGATGCAGTTAAGTATCATCCTCTTTACGTAGTTAAACGGACAGCACTTGCAAATGAATACTCACGTGGTGAGTTTACTCCAATTGATGAAGAGACGTATCTTGAAGTGTTAGCAGAAGCTATTGTAATGAAACCTGAAAATGTTAATGTTCAACGAATAACTGCAGGTATGGATGATGATGCCTTGATTGCTCCTGATTGGTGCCGTAATCGTAACAATCAGTTACGTAACATAAATAAAAAGTTAAAGCCTCTAGGCTTAAAATATTAATATTTTCTATAAAATATTATAAACTTTATTACTGCATAAAAAAGTATTACTCCTAAAAAGAGAAGAAGCCATTGTGCAATATCTAATTTTTTTGCTAATGCAATGGTTTTTTCTATATAAATATTATTAGTAATGCTTTGAGTTGACTCTTCCCTATTTTGTTTCACTACAGTAATTTCATCATCTAATTTTAATACTTTATTTGATGTGATTACTTTAGTAATGTTTTTTTCACTTGTGAGTGTTTTTTTTGGAACTGCTGTTGGGATATTATCTATGCTAATATTAATATCTTGATTTAGGTGATTGCTATTTTCAACTTTTTTTGCAGGGATATAGTTATTATAAAAAGCATCAGGATGATTTTTTTTAATGATGTTGTATGTCTTTAACAGTAGTTTTTTTCATAAAAAGGTTCTGCAACAAGAATATAATATTTTCCTGAGGATCTTATTGAGAGCGATATCTCTTTTCCGTCTGGCATGTGATCGAGGTTGTTTTCTAATGCTAAATAGGCTAAATCTTTATTGGTATGGCTAGAGATAATAATTTTTTTAGCGTATTGAGCATAAGAATTTATACTTAAAAAAGATAAAAAAAGATAAATTTAAAAATTACTTTCATGCTAGATATTAATGACAATAGAGTTTAGTAAAGTCAGAAGTATGAGCAAAGTATCCAGGATAAGGGAGCGTAACTTGAAAATATTTTGATTTACCTGCTTCAAGATTTTTTGCTACAATAAAGGTTTTAAGAAGTTTTTGCGGACGATTATCCTGTTTTTGTTGAAGACTTCCTCCACCTTCAAAAAAAGAAAAAAATCCACTAGGCTTATAAAAGTTACCGCCCTTGACATTACCCGTAGCGTGGCCTCTGTTTACAAGCTCTAGTTCGAACTCTACTTTTCCAATAGTATAGTCACCAATATTTTTCACATAACCACTGTAAACAATAGTTTCATTACGTAAAACTCTTGTGTTTTTTAGTCCTATAATTTGTGCTTTTTTTGTATATTTATCTATCGCCATCATAGAAAACCCGAAAATTATAGCCGCTACAAAGAATACTGTTAATATTATTCCTGCTCTAATAGTTGGGCTTTTCTCTTTAAATGAGACAAAGACACCCGCAAAGAATATTACTATAGAGATAAAAGTTATGAGATAGTGCCAGAGTGTAAAGTAGGTCATTTGCAGTATCCTTTAACGCTAATATTATAATCTTTTGAATAGTAAAAGGGTTCAATAAAAAATTTGAAGTGGTACTCTTCTCCACTTGATAAGTTTAAATCGACATTATGTGTGGTTTTCTTGAACGGATTAATAGGATAAATCATGTCTAAAACTATATTGTGAGATACTTTATAAACACCCGCTCTAATTTTACAAGAAGAAAATCGTTTTTTTGATTCATTATTTAGTATTCCACTAACAAGTATTGCATCACTGAACTCTAGTTTTTGTGTCTGTAAAATTTCTATGCTATTTTTAAATAGATAGGCATGCATCTGCTTATATCCAAAAACAGGAGTAATAAAAACAAAAACAAGAGAAAATAAAATTAGCAAAACAGAGGTTGTAGTATGTTTGCTTAAAGCAATAGCTAGTATTAAAAAGAGAATAAAAAGTAGAATTATAGCGCCAAAAAGAATAAAGTCATAAACAATGAGACCATCAATAAAGGCAATAATTTTGTACTTCATAGAATTACTTTTGAGTCAATTGTGAATTTATTTATCTAGAATTTTTTTCAGCAATTCCACTCATATTGAAGCGACGTGCTAACTCTTGTTTGATTCTATCAGGTGAGATGTTTTTATGTCCAAGTGCAACTAAAACATGATACGTTAAATCTGCTGCTTCATAAATCATCTCTTCTTCATCATCATCTTTTAAGGCAAAACAGAATTCACCTGCTTCTTCAACAACTTTTTTAAGAATAGTATTTTCACCTTTTGCAAAAAGTTTTGCAGTCCAAGAAGATTCAGGATCTGCATTTTTACGTTCTAAAATTGTATGGTATAACTCATCAATAACACCATACATTGCCGTTGTTTCAACTTCTACATCACTCATACTATCACCAGTGGTTAATTCTGTAAAGAAGCATGATTTACGTCCTGTATGACATGCTACACCATTTTGTTTTACTTTTATTAAAAGAGTATCATTGTCACAGTCAATAAAAAAAGATTCTATCTCTTGGATGTGGTTTGAACTTTCACCTTTTTTCCAAATACGCTGTTTAGAACGTGAAAAATAGTGTGCTATTTTAGTTTCAACAGATAGTGTTAGCGCCTCTTTATTCATATATGCCATCATTAATATTTCATTAGTTGTCTTGTCTTGTACAATAACCGGTAAAAGCTCTGATTTTTCCCAATCAACACGATTAATAATAGTTTGAGTTTCTTGCATGAAGGTTCCATTTTATAAGTTAATGAAGAAGTCTTTTAAAGACTTCTTCATTAACCTCTCTCATAAGAGAGAAGTGTAATACTTAATGTGACGTTACACGTTTTTGAGCATCTTTAGTGTCAACCCAGATATTTGGAGTTGATCCACCAGGTGTTAAAAATATTTTAGCATCTTTGTTCACACGAAGTGCGTCATTAAATTTACCTTGAACTTTAATTTGTTCAAGTTCTAAAAGTTTAGTTGTTAGTGAAGCACTAATAACTTTATTTGCTTTTGCTTTTGCATCCGCTTCAATAGTAATGGCTTCAGCTTTACCTTTAGCTGCAATTTTAACTGCTTCTGCGTGACCACGAGCCTCTTCAGCACGTTTAAATGCATCTTGTTTTGCACGTTCAACTTCTTGTTGTGCTTGTTCAACTTGTTGTTTTGCTAATTGAACACGTTCAATTTGCTCTTTAACTTTTGCCGGAAGTACAATTTCACGTAACTGAACAGATTGTAAAACAGCAGGTGTATTTTCTAAAGATTGAATACTTTCTCTCATCCCTGCTTCAATTTGTTCAGCAATAGTATTACGGTTAATAGGTAGTGATTCTGCTTCATATTTACCAACAACATTACGAACCACATCACGAGCAACAGGATTAATAATTTTTTCTTCCCAACTAAAACCCCAGTTAGAGATAGTTTGTGCTGCAAATTGTGCATTTAAACGGTACTGCATAGTTAATTCAATTGAAACGGGAAGACCACGTTTATCAAGAACTGTAATTGCAGGTTTAACAATGATACCTTGACCTGTTGAAGCACTACGCTCAATTCTATTTGCATAGTTAATAATACGGACACGAGTATCAACTACATATACTTTTTGAACAATAGGAACTAAAAAGTGAAAACCTGGGAGTAAAGATTTCTCTTCATACTTACCGTAGTTAGCTAAAATACCACGTTCACCCTCTTCAATAATAACCCATGGTTTTGCTACAAATAATAGTACAAAAATAGCTGCAATTACATAAAGAAGACCTGCTTTAGGTCCACCCATATTAAAATCCATCTTTGGAGGAGTTGGACCTTTAAATCCACCGCCACCGCCACTGCTTTTATTCTCATTTTTCTTTTTATTAAAATAGTCATTCATATCTGATGCCATGTAGTATTCCTTATAGATTCATTTATTTCCCGCAATCTGAATAAAATCTAGATTGCTACACCCCAAGGTACTTCCTAGTGGGACGTGCTAGCCGCTGAGGCACTGAAGCTACGCCTAATGGCGAGAGCCTTATTAATTTTTAGTCGATATAAGTAAGATAGTGTTCATAGTCTGGATTTCTACCAAAAACAATATCAAAATATCCACTTTGTATTTTCTCTGTAATCTCACCACGAGCACCATTTCCAATAGTACGTGCATCTACTTCACGAATTGGAGTGATTTCTGCTGCGGTTCCTGTTAAAAATGCTTCATCCGCGATGTATACCTCTTCACGAGTGATACGGCGACGCTCTATTTTAATGCCCATATTTTCAGCCATTTCAAGAACCATTTTTTGAGTAATTGATGCTAATGAATTATCATTTGGTGGAGTAATTAATACACCATCTTTCATCATGAAAAAACATGCACCACTTGCTTCGGCCACATACCCTTGGTCATCTAACAATAATGCTTCATCGTAACCACAATCAATAGCTTCAAATTTTGCCATTTGAGAGTTTAAGTAGTTCGCTGTCGCTTTTGCTTTACCCATGTTTGAAGAGTTTGCAGGACGTGTCATAGAAACAACTTTTAAACGAATCCCTTTACGCATTCCTTCTTCACCTAAATATGCTCCCCATTCCCAAGCGGCAATAACACTTTCAACAGGGCACTCTTTATGATAAATTCCCATAACGCCGTAACCTAAAAAGATAAAAGGGCGAAGGTAAACATTATCACCAGTAAACTCATTTTTACGAATTAGTTCAATTTGCGCTTGATTTAACTCTTCAATTGTGTAAGGAACATCAATAAGTGTCATTTTTGCTGACTCTAAAAGACGTTTTGTATGGTCATTTAAACGAAAAATCGCATACCCTTTTTCAGTTTTGTATGCTTTTGTTCCTTCAATTACACCATTTCCATAATGTAGGGTATGTGAAAGTACGTGAGTTTGAGCTTCTGCCCAAGGTTTAAATTCACCATTCATCCAGATGTATTTTGCTGCATCCATTAAAAAATCTCCATTGTTATTTTGTATAGTTTATAAATTTTTTTGTATTTTAGCTAAGTGTAGGTTTGATGTAGTTGAGAGAAAAGAAAATTAGAGCTGAATTAGCGATGTAATAGTAGCTAAAGCTACTATTTTTTATCAAAATCAGGAGTATTAATCATCCAAATAGAAAAAATATCGAGATAATCCCAAAATGATTTTACATATTCAGGAGTAACACCCTCTTCAATAAGTGCAGGAAGAAGTTCTGCATGAAATTCTAACCAACGTCTTCGTGATGCCTCATCAATACGAAATGGGGCATGACGGCCAACCATACGAGGTGCTCCACGACTTTTATTAAAGTAATCATCCCCACCAGAAATTTGAATAAAAAAATCTGCTGCATGTTTTTTTGCTGCTTCAAAATCATCCTCATCATTAACAGGAAATAAAAATGCAATATCACTGGTACGAATCATTTCATAATGGTCATCGACAAGTTTACGCATACGTGCTTCACCTGCTTCATGTAAAAAGCCGGGATGTGGTTTAGTAACCGGAGGACGAACACCTAAAACACCATCTGTAATTTTAAATTCCATAATAAGCCTTAATATTAATTATTTGTCACTAGTATAAACTCTAAAGTTTAAAAAGAGTTAAATTGATACTAGATGTGATAAAATAGATAAAGTACATTGTATAAAAGGAGCACTATTATGGAATATGTTACTCTTTTTTTTGAAGCATTATTAAGTTTAAGTGCGGCGATGGCACCTTATATTTTATTTGGTCTGTTGTTCGCTGGAATTTTACACGAACTGGTACCAGAGAGTGTTGTAACAAAACATTTGGGTAAAGAGAGTATCTCTTCTGTTCTCAAATCAACTATTTTTGGTATTCCTTTGCCCGTATGTTCTTGTGGTGTTGTTCCTTTGGCAACAAGTATTAAAAAGAGTGGGGCAAGTAAAGGTGCCACGCTCTCTTTTTTAATATCAACACCAATTACGGGAGTTGATTCTATTTTAGCAACATATGGAATTTTTGGTTGGATTTTTACAATTTATAGAGTAATAACATCTATGATAATTGCAATTATTGCAGGAGTGTTAACAAATATTTTTGATAAAGAAATAGTGGAAGAGATTGGTGAGGAACACAGCTCATGTTGTTGTACTACTTCATGTGTAACCCCCGAAAAAAAACATACGTTTTCACTCAAAAGAGCTTTAACCTATGGTTTTGTAACTCTTTTAGATGATATCTCTAAAGCACTTTTTTGGGGACTTATCATTGGTGCTTTAATTACTATCATGATACCGCAAGATTTTAGTGACATACTAATAGAGTATTGGTGGTTATCCTACTTAATTGTTATCGTTATTGCCGTGCCTATGTATGTCTGTGCAACAGCTTCACTACCTATTGCTGCAGCACTTATGCTCTCGGGTGTGAGTGCAGGTGCTGCATTTGTTTTTTTAAGTGCTGGTCCTGCAACCAATACCGTGACGATTGGTGTTGTTAAAAAAATGTTAGGAACAAAGTCTTTAATTATCTATTTAGGAACGATTGTTTTAGGAAGTATATTTTTTGGATTAGGTCTGGATTATGTTTTTACCGTGTCCGATATTAATCCTGCTTCTTTAATACACATGGAAGAAGAAGTGGGTGTTATAGGGATAATAAGCAGTGCCATGTTGTGGATGTTTTTAATTTATTTTCTTAGTAAAGATTTAATCAGTAATAAACATGAACATTCCCATGAGTATACTGTTTAAAAGTTAAATTTAGATGTGTCCAAATTTAGTATATAAATAACAAATAATAGATATTTACTCCCATAAAAGAGGTAATAATTAAGCCTAATGTGATGATTTTAGCTCGTTTTTTGTGTTTTTTATTTTCGAGACTATGAGCTTTAAAAGATTTATAACTACTCATAAGTAAAATGGACCAAGCAATGACACTAAGAAGTGCAATAATAATATGCACCACCAAATAGATATTCATAAAAGTTTCATTTACATTTGATAGTTCTAGAAATTTGACATATCCCCCATCAAAGCGAACACCAATTTCAAACAGAAGAACCATAATAATTGTCATAATATAAATTATAATTTGTGAGGTGTAATGTTTTTTAATCTCTTTTTTAACAGCAAAATAGATAGAAAATAGGAGAAGAAAAGGAAGTATTGCAAAATAGAGTGTCACAATATCCATATAAAAAGCAGCCTTAGTGCCTAAAAATCCTAATTCAAACATTGGTTATAATTCCTTTAAATTTTTCTATTGACTAAGGAGTACTGAAATCATGATAAAAAAAATCTTCTATTTAATTTTGGCAATTGTAACACTTTTTTAATGACTTTAATATTTTACCCTCAAAAAGTTTTATCTACTTATGCTGAATTGTACACATTTAGTAATGCGACCAAAGATGCTGATGCAATAATTATACTTTCAGGTAATGTTAAAACACGTCCTGAAGCAGCTGCCCAGCTTTATTTACAAAAATATTCTAAAAATATTTTTATTACAGATGCGAAAGAAGAACATAAAAAACATCAAGATATATTAGGTTCAAATAGACAAATAGCTATGGATATATTAAAAAAATATAGTATTGATGTTAAAACCATTCCCAGTGTAAAAGAGGGTGCAACTAGTACGTTTGATGAAGCCTACGATGTAGTAGAGTATCTGAAGAATAATAGTGAGGCAAAGCATTGGAACCATATTATTGTTGTAACTGATACTTTCCATACTTCACGAGCGCATTACGCTTTTGAGAAAATTTTTAAACAAGAGATGATTACTCCTATCCAAATAGAATTTTTTGCAGCACCCAATAATGTTTATACTACTCAAAATTGGTATACAACTGAGATGGGTGTAAGTGCCTATCTCTTAGAACCTTTAAAATATATATTTTATATTTTTCATAATGGTAATACTACTATTGTAAAAGAGCAGTAAATATTAAACATTCAACTTGACCAATCAGTTAAGTCAAATAAAATTGAAATAGAGTATAATTTGTAAAATAAAAAGTAGGAGTTGTTTATGGATGCAAAAATTTTTTTCGGTTCACGTCAAAGTGAGACTAGCTCATGGAGTGAACGTCATAGTCCTTTTAGTGGAGATGTTGTATCTCGGGCTCCTATTTGTAGTGCAGATGATGCGCTTAAAGCATTAACCATCGCACAAAATGCTACAAAATCTGCAAAATCTTCTACATTAGCGCAGCGTTGTAGTTGGCTTTTAGATGTGGCTGAAAAACTTCGTGATACTAAAGAAGATATAGCAAAAACTTTGACTGATGAAGTTGGTAAGCCTATTACTTATGCACGTATTGAAGTTGATAGATGTATTGAGACGGTAACACTTGCGGCAGAGACCATGCGAACGATGCACGGTGAAACTATTAACACGGACGCTATGCCAAGTGGTAAAAAGACACTGGCTCTTTTTCGTCGTGAACCTGCAGGCGTTGTTGTAGCAATTACGCCTTTTAATTTCCCACTAAATTTAGTAGCACATAAATTAGCACCTGCTTTAGTAGCAGGAAATACAGTGGTACTAAAACCAACACCTGAAGCACCACTTACTGCATATAAATTTGCAAAACTTTTTATAGAGAGTAAGTATGCTATTAAAGATGCATTGAGTGTTGTTTATGGTGATGCAGAAGTGGGAAGTGCGTTAATCACTAGTGATATTCCTCGTGTGATTAGCTTTACAGGAAGTGTTCCGGTTGGAAATATTATTACCAAAAGCGCAGGTATTAAAAAAGTAAGTTTAGAACTTGGTGGAAATGCAGCAACTTATATTGATAGTTCCGCTGATTTAGCGTATGCTGCTCAGCGTTGTACTTTAGGTGCTTTTGTAAATTCAGGACAGGTCTGTATTTCACTGCAACGTATTTATGTTAATGCAGATATTTATGATGAATTTGCACAATTAATGGCAAAAGAAACATCTAAACTTGTTGTGGGAAGTCCTTATGAAGATGATACTTTTATGGGACCACTGATTGATGATGATTCAGTAGGTCGCGCTGTAAATTGGGTTCAGAGTGCCATTAAAGAGGGTGCACAGTGTCTTACTAAAATAGAAGCAAATGGAAGAATGTTCGCTCCATGTGTCATGTCCGATGTTACTGATGATATGGCTATTGTCTGTGAAGAAGTATTCGCACCAATTGTTTCATTAGTTAAAGTAGAAAACTTTGATGAAGCGTGCGTAAAGATGAATAACTCTCCATACGGTCTTCAGTCATCAATTTTTACAAATAATTTATCACTTGCGAATCAAGCTATTGATGATTTAGAAGCAGGTGGGGTTATTATTAATGATATGCCAACACTTCGTTTTGATATCCAACCTTATGGTGGAGTGAAATTAAGTGGAGTAGGGCGTGAAGGTCCTAAGTTCGCTATTGAAGAGATGACGGAAATTAAAAGTATTATATTTGCTTAAAAAGAAGGCTATTGTCTCCGCTTGTCTTTTGGGGGAGCGGTGCCGATATGATGGTAAAACAAAATATCATGATAGTTTAATAGAATTTTTAAAAGATTACGAAGTGATCCCCTTTTGTCCTGAAGCACCCCTTTTTGGAACACCACGTGAACGTATAAATGTGGTTGGAAATAACATAATAACCGATAGTGGTGAAGATGTGACGGTACGTTTAAAAGATGAAATTAATACTTTTATAAACTATCATGATAGTTTATCTGAAGAAGATATTATTATTTTAAAATCGAAGTCACCCAGTTGTGGTTTGGGAACAACACCCATCTTAAATGAAAATGGTGATGTGGTAAAAAAAGGTGATGGTATCGCTGCGAAGATATTTAAGCAGTATTACAATAATAACAATATTTATGATGAAAACAATTTTAATATAGAGGAAAACAGATGTCAGAAGAAGTAAAAGAGATAGAAGTAGTTGAATTAAATATAGGCGATACTGCCCCAGAGTTTTGTCTTCCTAATCAAGATGATGTAGAAATTTGTTCACGTGATTTAAAAGGAAAATGGGTTGTTTTATATTTTTATCCTCGTGATAATACTCCTGGATGTACAACTGAAGCGTGTGAATTTACTGAAGCAGCACCCGATTTTTCATCTTTAAAAAGTATTATATTGGGTGTTAGTGCTGACAGTACTAAAAAGCATCGTAACTTTATTGAGAAAAAAGAGTTAGGGATAACTTTGCTGAGTGATGAAGATACATCAATGATGCAAACTTATGGTGTGTGGAAGTTAAAAAAGAATTACGGTAAAGAGTATATGGGAATTGTAAGAAGTACTTTTATTATTGACCCTGATGGGAAGATTGCTGAAGTGTGGAATAATGTTCGAGTTAAAGAGCACGTGGCTAAAGTACAAACACGTTTAGCAGAACTTCAAGCCTAATCATTTACTCTAATTATAGATGAAAAATTTTCATCTATAATAGAGTTTTTAACAAGAGGATTAACATAAGCATCTTTTTGTAATTCTACAAACGACTTGTTACTTTCATTTTGTAACTTTTCATTTTGAAAAAGATACTCAGGTACAAATCCACTCACCAATATTTTCCAATTAAAAGCTAAATGTGAGCTGTTAGAAAAGGTATTCGTCCAAATTGTTGTAGTGCAGTTTGTGGTTAGTGTGTTATAAAATTGTGCTCTCTCTTTTAAACTATTAATCTGTTTAACATACTCTAAAAAAAGTGTTTTAGCATCTTCAATATCACCTTTGATTTTATATCGATAAACATCTTCTTTAGGATTGTTCCTAATGTTGGTTCTTAGTCCAATTAAATCACGTTCATCGGCTACAACATAATAAAGTTCATACTGACGAAAAAAACCTTTAATAGTAGAATATTCTTCATTTTTCTCTTTTCGAGTCTCAATAGAAATAGCAAGATGTTTATTAGTATTATTTTTATCTTCAAATGAGAAACTTAAAAAAACATGAGCTATCTCTGGTCCCATCCAATACGAACAGATAATATCTACTCCATTTAACGTGTTACTATCAAATGAATCATTATAGTATTGTGGAGTGTAGTCAGTTTCACTTTTATAATTAAAGTTACGAATGTTATAAATAGTCAGTCCTGAAAAACCAAATAATCACCTAAAACAAGGGCTTTAGAAGCACTTTAATAGTATAATTTCGACATACAAAAATAGCTCAAAAGC
>Ga0233442_1001006_pt1 | contig 23488 bp, 25 predicted proteins | sample SI_123_September_3_FD_182789 | JGI IMG/M metagenome (GOLD analysis project Ga0233442, IMG submission 182789) | Seawater microbial communities from Saanich Inlet, British Columbia, Canada - SI_123_September2016_150_MG | ecosystem: Environmental > Aquatic > Marine > Inlet | place: Canada: British... | reverse complement strand
CTGAATGAGACATTAGTCCAAAGTTCAGAAAGTTTCGATAAACAAGCTATGGTGAATGTTATCTTGAAAAAGGTCGCTTAGATGGAAGAACTTATCGCAAAAAAGTATATAAAAGCTTTAACAGATGACTTTGATATTGAATCTATTCAAAATAGTGCAGATATTTTTTCTGTGTTAGCAGATTCATTTACTGATGAAAAATTTAAAAGTATTATTATTAGCCCACTTGTGAGCAGTAGTGATAAAGAAAGTATTTTATTAGATGCTATTAAATCAGCTTCATCAGACAAAATAAATAATTTTATCAAACTTTTGGTTGAAAATAAACGTCTTGATATTATTCCTGCAATTGCAAAAGAGTTAAAAAAAGATATTGCAAATTCTACTAAAACTTATACTGGTATCATTTATAGTGATAGTGATATTGAGTTAAAAGTTTTAGAGGAATTAAGTCATGGTTTAAGTGCAAAGTTTAATTCTACAATAACATTATTATTTGTTAAAAATGATTTTAATGGTATTAAAGTAGAAGTAACTGGACTTGGAATAGAAATTAGTTTTTGTAAAGATAGAATCGATAGTCAAATAATAGAACATATAATTAAAGCAATTTAACTTGATAAGAGGAGAACAATAGTGGTAGCAAAAATTCAAGCTGATGAGATCAGCTCAATAATTAAAGAACGTATTGACAACTTTGAACTAAGTGTTGATATTAACGAAACAGGTAAAATTGTTTCTTATGCTGATGGTGTTGCACAAGTTTACGGACTAAGCAATGTTATGGCTGGTGAAATGGTAGAGTTCGAAGACGGTACACAAGGTTTAGTAATGAACCTTGAAGAAAGTAAAGTAGGTGTTGTTATACTTGGTGCTGGTACTGGACTTCGTGAAGGTGTGAGTGTTAAGCGTCTTGGAAAACTTTTACGTGTTCCAGTTGGTGATGCACTACTTGGTCGTGTTGTAAATGCACTAGGTGAGCCAATCGATGGTAGAGGTCCAATAGAAACAACAGAAACTCGTTTTGTTGAAGAAAAAGCACCTGGAATTATGGATAGAAAATCTGTACATGAGCCTTTATCAACTGGTATTAAAGCAATTGATGCTCTAGTTCCAATTGGTCGTGGTCAACGTGAGCTTATCATTGGTGATAGACAAACTGGTAAAACAACAGTTGCTCTAGATGCTATCATTAATCAAAAAGGTAATGGCGTTGTTTGTATTTATGTTGCCATTGGTCAAAAAGAATCTACAGTAGCACAAATTGTTCGTCGTTTAGAAGAACATGGTGCTTTAGAATATACAATTATTGTATCTGCAACTGCTGCTGAAGCTGCTGCACTTCAATTTTTAGCTCCATATACTGGCGTTACTATGGGAGAATACTTCCGTGATAGTGCCAGACATGGTCTAATCGTATATGACGACTTATCTAAGCATGCGGTTGCATACCGTGAAATGTCACTTATTCTTCGTCGTCCTCCAGGTCGTGAAGCATACCCAGGTGATGTTTTCTATGTTCACTCTCGTTTACTTGAGCGTGCTGCTAAAATGTCTGATGAAAATGGAGCCGGTTCTTTAACTGCTCTTCCTATTATTGAAACACAAGAAGGTGATGTTGCGGCATATATTCCAACTAATGTTATTTCAATTACAGATGGTCAGATTTTCCTTGAAACTGACTTATTTAACTCTGGTGTTCGTCCAGCAATTAATGTAGGTCTTTCAGTTTCTCGTGTTGGTGGTGCTGCTCAAATTAAAGCTACTAAGCAAGTTGCTGGTACTTTAAGACTTGATCTTGCACAATATCGTGAGCTTCAAGCATTTGCACAGTTTGCATCTGATCTTGATGTTACATCTCGTAATCAACTAGAGCGTGGTCAGAGAATGGTAGAGGTTCTTAAACAGGGACCATTTTCTCCACTTTCAGCTGAAAAACAAGTTGTAATTATATTTGCTGGTAATGCAGGTTTCTTAGATGATATGGATTCTTCAAACGTAGTGCGTTTCGAAGCTGAAATGTATCCATTCCTTGAAGCATCATATCCACAAATCTTTGAGAATATTAGAAGTACTTCTAAGGTTGATGATGATACAAAATCATTACTTATGAAAGCTCTTGAAGAATTCAAAGCTAGCTTTATTGCTAACTAAGGAATACTAAAATGGCAAACCTAAAAGATATTCAAAGACAGATAAAGAGTGTTTCAAATACTCAGAAGACTACAGGAGCGATGAAACTTGTATCGACTGCAAAGCTACGCCGTGCAGAAGAATTAGCAAAACGTTCTCGTCTTTATGCTCAAAAAATGAATCAGGTGATTGCCGAAATAGCTGGACGTATAGAATGTAATAAAATTGGTGGAATTGAAAATTGTTGTTTTCAAAAGAATGATAATCCAACAATGGTAGACATTATTTTTGTTACTGCTGATAAAGGTTTATGTGGAGGTTTTAATATTCAAACAATTAAAGCTGTTAATAAACTTTTAAAAGAGTATAAAGAACAAAATGTAAAAGTACGTTTACGTGGAATCGGTAAGAAAGGTGTAGAATTTTTTAAATATAACGAAGTTGAACTGTTTGATGCTGTTATTGATTTAAGTTCTAAACCAGATAAAGCAAGATCTGATGAATTTATTAAAACTTCTGTAGAAGATTTTAAAGAAGGCAGAACAGAAGCTCTTCATATAGTTTACAATGGTTACAAAAATATGATAACTCAAGAGTTACATGTTAATAAGATATTACCAATCGATACAGATGGTTTTGATTGTGATGATGTTCAACACAGTTCTATGTTAGATGTTGAAGCTGAAAATGAAGAAAAAATGCTTGATGCTTTAGTAACTAGGTATGTTGACTATAACATGTATTATGCATTAATAGATTCTCTTGCTGCAGAGCACTCTGCTCGCATGCAAGCGATGGATACTGCAACAAATAATGCAAAAGATATGGTTAAGTCACTTAAAGTAAAATTTAACAAAGCTAGACAAGCTGCAATTACCACCGAATTGATAGAAATAATTAGTGGTGTTGAGTCTATGAAATAATGGAGAATAATATGATTGGAAAAATTAGCCAGGTAATGGGCCCGGTTGTTGATGTTGATTTCGATGGTTACCTTCCAGTAATTAACGAAGCAATTGAAGTTAAAGTAAGTTTAGAAGGTACTAAACACCGTTTAGTACTGGAAGTTGCAGCTCACTTAGGTGATGGCCGTGTAAGAACAATCGCTATGGATATGAGTGAAGGTCTTGTTCGTGGAATGGCTGCTACAGCTACTGGTTCTCCGATTAAAGTTCCAGTTGGAGATAAAGTGCTTGGTCGTATTTTTAACGTAATTGGTGAGACGATTGACGGTGGAGATCAGATTACTGATTCTGAAACTTGGTCAATTCACCGTGCTCCACCACCACTAGTAGATCAGTCTACTACTACTGAAATGTTTGAAACAGGTATCAAAGTTGTTGATTTACTTGCGCCTTACGCTAAGGGTGGAAAAGTTGGACTATTTGGTGGTGCTGGTGTTGGTAAAACAGTTATTATCATGGAACTTATTCATAATGTTGCTCATGGTCATGATGGTTTATCAGTTTTCGCTGGTGTTGGTGAAAGAACTCGTGAAGGTAATGACCTTTACTACGAGATGAAAGATTCTAATGTACTTGATAAAGTTGCACTGTGCTACGGTCAAATGTCAGAGCCTCCAGGTGCACGTAACCGTATTGCACTTACTGGTCTTACAATGGCTGAGTACTTTAGAGATGAGAAAAAGCTAGACGTTCTTATGTTCGTTGATAATATTTTCCGTTTTGCACAATCTGGTTCAGAAATGTCTGCACTTCTTGGTCGTATTCCATCAGCTGTTGGTTACCAACCAACTCTTGCTCGTGAAATGGGTGCATTACAAGATAGAATTACATCAACTAAAGATGGTTCAATTACTTCTGTTCAAGCGGTATATGTACCTGCAGATGATTTAACTGACCCGGCTCCAGCTTCTGTTTTTGCTCACTTAGATGCAACTACAGTTCTTAACCGTAAAATTGCTGAAAAAGGTATCTATCCTGCAGTTGATCCATTAGATTCAACTTCAAGATTACTTGATCCACAAATTTTAGGTGAAGATCATTACAATGTTGCTCGTGGTGTACAAACTACACTTCAAAAATATAAAGACCTTCAAGATATTATTGCGATTCTTGGTATGGATGAGCTTAGTGAAGATGACAAAAATGTTGTTTTACGTGCTCGTAAAATTGAGAAATTTCTTTCTCAGCCTTTCTTTGTTGCGGAAGTATTTACAGGTGCTCCTGGTAAATATGTTAAACTTGAAGATACTATTGCAGGTTTTAAAGGTATTTTAGCTGGTGAGTATGATGATATGAGTGAAAACTCTTTCTACATGGTTGGTAGTATGGAAGAAGCTAAAGCTAAAGAAGCAAAAAACAAATAAGCATTATGCTTATTAAAGGACTATAATGGATACATTAAAACTTGAAATCCTAACTCCTAATGGTGAAATCTTCAATGGTGAAGCTCTTAGTGTAGTTCTTCCTGGTGAAGAGGGAGAGTTCGGAGTACTTGCTGGACATGCATCACTTACAACACTTTTAACAAGTGGTGTAGTTGATGTTGAAAAAAAAGACAAATCAGTTGAAGCTATTGTAATTAGCTGGGGTGTTGTACAAGTAGATGAAGAAAAAGTTATAATTTTAGTAGAAGGTGCAGCTCCAATTCGTGGTAATAACGAAGCAGAAATTGCACAGGCTCTTGATGATGCGAAGAAACTAATTAAAGATGTTGCTGACTCTAGTGCAGCAATCGCTGTTGTTTCATCAAAAATAGAATCAGCAGCTCAAAGACTACTATAATATATGTTAAACAGTTTAATAGATTTTTATCTTAAAAGCCATCCTGTGACTATAGGTGTATTGATTCTTTTATCAGTATACTTTATAGTCTTAAACTGGGTATTTTTTTATAGATACTTTTCTATTAATAACTGGCTCACTTCTGAAAGTAATTCGTTAGAATCGTTATTAATGGGTTCAACTACAGTTAATGAAGACTCTTTTTTAAATAATTTTATAAAAACAAGTAATGTTATTTCAAAAGAAGTACTTGGTCTAGGAATGATTGCTGCTACAAAAGAGGCTACTAAAGGCCTATCTATACTTTCTATATTTGCTTCTACAACACCTTTTATTGGTCTTTTTGGTACAGTTGTTTCTATTTTAGATACATTTTCTCATATTGGGCAAACTAGTGGAAGTATGTCTGTTATTTCTAGTGGTGTTTCTGATGCTCTTGTGGCAACAGCTGCTGGTATATTTGTAGCGATTTTTGCTTATACATATCATCAAGTTTTAAAAAGAAAATCTTTTGAACTTATATCATATCTTCAGATGCAAAGTGATGCAATAATAGCTCGAAAGGTGTAACTATGTTATATGATTGGGATGAAAAACCAGAACTAAACATTACTCCTCTCGTAGATGTGATGCTAGTTTTACTAGCTATACTCATGGTTATTGCTCCAAATATAGTTTATGAAGAAAATATTAAACTTCCTCAGGGTTCAGTCTCAAAACAACTCTCTAAAATTTCACCTGTACATATAGTGATAGATAAAAATTCAAATGTCAAGCTAAATGGAAACCAAGAACTGATGAATGCATTTATGGATAACTTCTCTAGCTATGCACAAGATTTAGATAAAAAAGCGACAGTTCTTATAAGTGCAGACAGAAGTCTAGACTATGGAATTGTTATGTCCGTTTTAGCAGCTGTAAAACAGGCTGGTTTTATAGAAGTATCATTAGCAACAAATGGATAATAACAGTAATTTTTACTTCAGTGGATTTCTCTCATTTTCATTTTTTTTCATTTTCATTTTAATTTTTTCATTATTATTTAGTAAAGAAGTAATCCCTAAGACGTTCGCTTTGAAAAAAGCTAACTTTATCTCTGTTTCTTTCAGTAGTATAGATCTCAAAAAGAGTAGTTATACTCCTCAAGTCGAAGTAAAATCTCCTAAAGTTAAAAAGAAAAATGTTGATATAAATAATTTATTTAATGATGTTTGGACTCCTAAAATAAAAAAAACTGAGCAAAAAAATATTCAAAAAAATTCAAGACGACTTTTGGAGATTCAGAAGAAGATTAAAACAAAAAACAGTAATACTGTTAAAGCAAGAGATAAAGCTAAAAAAAATAATTCAACTGCTGATGAAGTAAATGAATATAATGCTAAAATTCAAGCAATTATTCATCAATACTTTAGTGTTCCTCCTAATTCACAAGGATATAGAGCAAAGAGTGTTATTACAATAAGTGCCATTGGCAAGGTTATTGATTTCAGGATTTTGACCCACTCTGGACATGAAGAGTTTGATAATGAAGTTGATAAAATTAAAAGTAGAATTATAGATGTTATTTTTCCATTGAGCCCTGAAAAAATAACAACAAGAACTATCATTTTACTTATATCTGAGGAAGAAACTTGAAAATACTATTTTTAATACTTATGTTATTTGGACTCTTATTTGGTGGTGATGCTACTATTGAGGTTATTAAGAAAGTTGATGTACTACCATCTTTAGCAGTGGAAGATGCATCTATAAGTTATGATGACTCTTTTAAGTTGAAGTTTTTTAAATCAATTATTGCAGATTTGAATGTACTATCAATTTTTAATGTTGATGGATTTTATCGAGAAACACATTACAACAATACAAATGTTGTAGCTTCCAATAGAAATAAAAAGTATGTACTTAGATACAAAATGTTTGAAGATGACGGTGGAGCTTTAAATGTGCACATTAAACTCTTGAAAAATAATGAAATTGAGTTTTCTAAAAACTACAAAATAAGTCGACAAAGTATTTATATGTTTATCTCGCATGCGATAGCTTTTGATATAAATGAGTTTATGGGTGCTTCCTCTGTAGAATGGATGAAAAGAAAAGTTATATTTTCTCGTATTGTAGGTCCAAAAAAAAGTGAGATTATTATATCTGACTATACTTTAGCTTATCAGAGGGTTATTTTAAAAGGTGGATTTAATATTTTTCCAAAATGGGCTAATAAGTCACAAACAGCTTTTTACTATACAGCATTAGACCCTAAAGTTCCCACACTTAAGCATTTAGACATAAAAACATTAAAAATAAAGAGTGTCATTACATCTGATGGAATTATGATTTGTTCAGATGTTAGTCCAAATGGAATTACATTGCTTTTAACTATGGCAAAAAAAGGACAACCAGATATATATTCGTATAATATAAAAACAAAAAAGTATATACGCGAGACTACCTATGGTGGAATTGATGTAAATGCTCAATTTATGAATAAAGATACTATTGTTTTTATATCTTCGCGACTTGGATATCCAAATGTTTTTTCAAAAAAACTAAATACCAATGAGATAGAGCAAATGGTTTATTATGGAACAAGTAACTCAGCTTGTAGTTCGAATGGAGAATATATAGTTTACAAAGCACGTGAAAGTTCAAATGCATATGATATAAATACATTTAATCTTCATCTGATTTCAACTAAAACAGACTTTATTAGAAGATTAACAGCTACGGGGGTAAATGAATTTCCAAGATTTTCTAAAGATGGGGATGCAATACTTTTCATTAAGAATTATAAGGGACAGAGTGCAATCGGAATAATAAGGGTCAATCATAATAAAAACTATCTTTTCCCACTTAAATATGGAAAAGTTCAGTCAATGGACTGGTAGCAATTATAGTAATATTGACATTTTTTAGGTATAATAGCGATAATTTTTAAAAACAATTAAGGAAATCAAATATGAAAAATATAGTTCTTTCAAGTGTAGCAACAGTACTTTTATTATTTACTGGATGTAGCCAAAGTGAACCAGCAGTAGATATAAAGTCTAACACAGAGACAATAGCCGTTGTGGAGGAAGTGAAAAGTGTAGAAACTGAAGTAGTTGCGAGTGAAGAGAGTATGGTAAGTTTATCATCAAATGAAAATGCAAGTTCAAATACGAACTTGAGTATGTCTGAGGTTGAAAGTAAATTACCCGCTATTTATTTTGCATTTGATAAGTTTGAGATAGATACTGCAATGCAAGTAAAAATTTCTGAGGCAGCTGATCTTGGAAAGAATGGGGCTAAATCATATAGTGTTAAACTTGAAGGTAACTGTGATGAATGGGGAAGCGATGAGTATAATTTCGCTCTTGGTTTAAAACGTGCTAGCAATGTTAAAAAAGCATTAGTATCTGAAGGTATTGACACTTCTCGTATATCTATGGTAAGTTATGGTGAAAGCAATGCTGTATGTAGTGATAAAACACAAGCATGTTGGGCTAAGAACCGTCGTGTAGATTTTAAACTTCTTCCATAGTAGTATGTATTATGAACAAGAGTAAAAATCTTCTTTTACTCTCTCTAGTCTTCCCTGTAATTATTCTCAGTGCTGAACCTTCTGCGTTTGGTGCTGGCAATATTGATAGTTCAAATCCTTATGGACTCACTTCAAATGAAAAAGTCATACTCGCTACTAAAAATAAACTTAATAAAGTCTCGATAAAGAGTAGTAATCAAGCCAATAGACTCGACTCATTAAGAGATAGGATAGATGGTTTACAGAGTGTTCTAGAGAGTTTAAGTAGAAAAGCACATAATAATAAAATTCATTTAAAAGATCAAGATGTTAAGAATAATTTAACTCGAACTAATGTTAAGGAATATGAAAAACGATTAAGTGAATTTGTAGAACGAAATACAAAAAATATTCAAGAGCAAAAAATACTTCTATCGCAAATGGTTTCACTTGTAGATGAAATTAGTCGAGAGTATGTTTCTAAAAAAGAGTTCAATGCTTTAGTTAATGATGTAAATAAATTTAAATCTCTAATAGTAAAAGAGCTAAAAACAAAAACAAAAACAAGTTCTAAGAGTAAACTGTCATCGTTGAGTTCAATAGAAGTATATAATCAAGCAGATAAATACTACAAAAAGAAGTATTATACAGATGCTATTAAAAATTATGAATACTTAATTAAAAAGAACTATAAACCTGCTTTCGCACATTATATGATAGGTGAAATGAACTTTAAGAGAAAAAATTATGCGAATGCTATTTCGTATTTTAAAAAGAGTTCGGCACTGTACGCAGAGGCTAGCTACATGCCGAATTTAATGCTACATACCGCACTGGCAATGAAAAGGACAGGAGACAATAACCATGCACAGGCTTTCTTTGAAGCGATTATTGTTAAGTATCCAAATTCAGTTGAATCAGATAAAGCAAGTTTATATATTCAGCCGTAATATATAATTTTATGATAAAATCGCAAAAATAATTAAAGGACATAAAAATGGCAATAGAAGCGAATCAAATAGTATCAATAGAATACGAAGTACGTGATGGTGATAAAGTAGTAGATAGTAATATGGGTGGAGACGCACTTATTTTTATGTTTGGAAAAGGTCAAATTATTCCAGGTTTAGAAAATGGAATTGTTAATATGACTGCCGGCGAAAAAGCAGATATACTAGTTAAACCAGAAGATGCTTATGGTGAGTATAGCGGAGAAGCAACTCAAGAAGTTCCAGTAGACCAATTTGCAGGAATTGATTTAGCACTAGGAATGACTCTTTATGGTCAAGCGGAAGATGGTGGAACTACACAAGTAACTGTTAAAGAAATTGGTGCAGATACAATTACTATTGACTTTAACCATCCTTTAGCTGGAAAAGAATTAATGTTTAGTATAAAACTAAACAGTGTTAGAGATGCTTCTGAAGAAGAAGCAATGACAGGTGTACCTTCTGAAAACAAGAAAGAAGAGGGTGAAAGCTGTGGTACAGGCTGTGGATGCCACTAGTTTCGTAACTGCTTCTGAAGCTTCTTACCAAGCGAAGAAGACAGCTACACTTTTAAAAACACTTAATGTCAATGCTCTCATTATGGGAGAGGTTGGCGTTGGTAAAAAAAGTTTAGCTATTTTTATACTTCCAGATGCACCTATCTTAGATGCATCTAACTTTGATGAACTTCTTACTAGCATAGAAAGCTGTGATGAAATTATCATAACAAATATTGACAATTCACCAAATATTAAAAGACTTATAGATACAATTAACGAAAGTAGTATTCGTGTTATAGCGACTTCAAAAAGTTTTTTTACAAATGACTTTATTAATGATTTATTTAGTGTAAAATTTACAATTCCACCTCTTATAGAAAGAGAAGAAGATGTAGCACTTTTAGTAAAATCATTTGTAAAAGAAGCAGCTCTCTTATTTGGATTTACTAAAGAGTTTAATATGGATAATTTTCATGCAGACTTGAGAGAAAATTCGAAATCTTTGAGAAAACAAGTTACTATGACATATTTGATGCAAGATATCGGTGATAGCGAACTTATGAGCATTATGGAAAATTATTTGTACGATAAAATGGGTTCAAGTAGTGACTATAGAAACTTTTTATATCTTTACGAAGTTCCTCTCATTAGAGCGGGACTAGCAAAATTTAAATCTCAATTACAATTATCAGATAAATTGGGTTTAAATAGAAATACCTTAAGAAAAAAAATATCTGATAATAAACAATATTTAGAGGAGTAGGTATGAGAGTAATTTTAAATCTATTTTTAATGATGTTATTATGTACCGTTTCACTGCATGCACAACGTGGTCTGAAACTCAAGCAGATGAAAGAAGAACAGCGAATAGCACTTGTTATTGGAAATGTTAATTACCAAAGTCTATCCAAACTTAAAAATCCCATAAATGATGCTCGAGCGATGAAAAATGCTTTAAAAAAGCGTGGTTTTAGTGTTATGTATAAAGAAAATGCTTCTAAACGCGAGATGAAGAAACTTATAAAAGAATTTACATATAAGCTCAAACGTGGTGGAGTAGGACTTTACTATTTTGCTGGACATGGTATAAATGTAAATGGTCAAAACTACCTTGTTTCTATAAACTCAGACTTAGCAAGTAAAGAAGATGTTGAGTATGAAGCTTATGCCTTAAACCGCATAACTAAGAAGATGCAAGAGGCTAAAAATCGTTTAAACATTGTAATACTTGATGCTTGCAGAAACGACCCGTTTTCTAGAAGTGCTGGCGGTGGTTTGGCTCCTGTTGGAAATGCCAAAGGAATTTTTGTGGCCTATGCGACGGAAGCTGGAGATGTAGCGGCCGATGGTAGTGGTAAAAATGGTGTTTTTACAAAACGACTCATAGAGCATATGAACGAAAAGGGTGCTACGATAGAGAGAGTCTTTAAAAATGTACGTACAGATGTTCAAACAGATACTAATGGAAGACAGTCTCCTGGAGTTTACAACCAGATAACAGGTGACTTTTATTTTACACTTCCAAATACAAATACGAACGGATATAAAAAAACAAAACAACAAGTTAAAAGTACAAAAAAATCAAGCTTTAATTTTGGAGACAATGCTCCATCTACTTTCTCACTTACAATAAACCAAACTCCATCTGATGCAAGAGTAAGCATAACAAATATAAGTCCAAGATACTATGATGGTATGGCTTTAGAAGCTGGGTCTTATAACATAAAAGTAAGTAAGACTGGTTACTACTCTAAAACTGGAAAAGTTGATTTACAGAGTGATTTGAATATTGAAATAAGTTTAAAGAAGAAACTTGTGTCAAGAAAAGTAGTGGAGAAAAAAACAGGAACAAAGGATGTAGTTGTTTTAAATGGTTTAATGTGGCAAGATAATCGAGATGCTAAAACTTTAAGAGAAGACTGGGGAGGGGCTAAAGATTACTGTAGCAATCTAAAGTTAGCTGGATACTCTGACTGGTATCTTCCAAGTATGGATGAACTAAAAAGTATCGTTGATAAAAGTAGAACACCAAGTATAAAGAATGAATTTACTAATGCTACTTCTAGTGTTTATTGGTCTTCTTCGTCGGATGTTTCGGATTCTAAGAGTGCTTGGCTTGTGAACTTTAAGTATGGCTATTCCTACTACTACGCTAAGGCGAATGAGTATTATGTCAGGTGTGCTAGGGCAGGACAATAAGATACTTTGATTATTTGCTCTTTTCCATCGTCCTCTATGGAAGTATATACATCAATAAGTAAAGTATGTATTCCTAAGCAAAGCATGGGTAGTAGAAAAATTAGTTATAATCTCACAAAATAATGAAGGACAAATATGAGTAAAATTGCAATGATATTCGCAGGACAAGGTAGTCAAGCTGTAGGAATGGGTAAAGATTTTTATGAAAACAGTGAAGTAGCACGAGAGATGTTCGCTAAAGCTGGAGAGAGAATAGGTGTTGATTTTAAAGAATTAATTTTTGAAGAAAATGAGAAATTAGGTCAAACAGCTTACACTCAACCTGCAATTCTACTTGTTCAGATGATAGCTTACAAGCTTTTTACTGATGCTTGTCCAGATGTAAAAGCTGAGCTTTTCTTAGGACACTCACTTGGTGAGTTCTCTGCACTATGTGCTTCTGGTGCTATAGATTATGTTGACGCAGTTGAGTTAGTTCATAACCGTGGAGCTTACATGCAAAAGGCATGTGACACTGTTGAAGCTGGAATGATGGTTCTTGTTGGACTTGATGATGCTTCAGTTGAAAAAGTATGTGCTGATGCGCAAGCAGATGGTAAAAAAGTTTGGCCAGCTAACTATAACCAAGATGGTCAACTTGTTGTTGCTGGTATGAAATCAGACTTAGTTTCATTAGAGCAAACTTTTAAAGATGCTGGTGCAAAACGTGCGATTTTACTAGATATGTCTGTTGCTTCTCATTGTGAGATTTTAGCACCTGCTCAAGCACCACTTGCTGAGTTAATGGAAAGAATGGTTAGTGATAATTTTTCTGCTCCCATCATCTCAAACGTGACAACTGCTCCATATAGTACTAAAGCAGATGCAGTTGCACTTCTTAAAAAGCAACTTGTTGAGCCAGTTAAGTACAAACAGTCTATATTAGCTGTAGCTGGTGATTTAGATATGGCAATTGAGTTCGGTAACGGTATTACTCTTAAAGGTCTTAACCGTAGAATAGCTAAAGAGCTTACAACTTTAAACATTTCAGATATGGCATCTTTAGAAAAAGTAAAAGAAGAAATCTGTTCATAGTATGAATGTAACTCTAGCACAGATCTCTCCAAAACTAAATCGTTCAAACTTGGATGAGATATTAAGAATAATAGAGCTTCATAAAAGCTCTAGTGACTTGATTGTATTTCCTGAGCTCTCTTTAAATGGCTACTCACTTCAAGACAAACTGAGCGAAGATGCTTGGCGCTTAGAAGAGCTTGATGCTTTAAAAGATGCAAGTAAAGAGATAGATATAGTTGTTGGTGGAGCTATTAGAGAAGCTAATAGTTTTGTAAATGCAGCCCTTTATTTTTGTGAAGGAAAATTACTTTCTAAACACAACAAAGTACATCTTCCTAACTACGGTATGTTTGAAGAAGCTAGATACTTTGAAGCAGGAAAATTTTTTGAGAGCTTTAAAGTGCGAGATACTAAAGTGTCAATGTTAGTATGTGAAGACTTATGGCATAAGAGTGTACATGAAGAACTTATAAAAGAAAATCCAGATTTGATTATAGCTCTTGTTGCATCTCCAGCCAGAGGTTTTAGTGATGATGGTTTAGATATCGAGAAACAATGGCAAACAATTATAAAAACAGTTGCATCAGAATGTAAGGCCAACTTAGTTTTTGTAAATCGTGTTGGTTTTGAAGATGGCCTTGGTTTTTGGGGTGGAAGTTGTATAGTCAATGCAAATGCAGAAATAGTAGAAAAACTACCTCATTATGAAGTGGTTACAAAAACATTTAAATTAGGAGAGTAGTATGAATAAAATAGCAATCATGGGTGCAATGCCAGAAGAAATAGCTCCAATTCTAGAAATAGTAGGAGAGTATAAAACAACTGAGTATGCTGGAAATGTATATTATGAAGCAAATTATAAAGGTACGGACTTAGTTGTGGCACACTCGAAAATTGGTAAAGTATTTTCAACTCTTACTGCATCTTCAATGATTCAACACTTTGGATGCAATAAGCTTCTTTTCTCAGGTGTAGCAGGTGGGATTAACCCATCTTTAAAAATTGGAGACTTGATAGTTGCCACTAAACTTTCTCAACACGATTTAGACATCACTGCGTTTGGTCATCCAATGGGATTTGTTCCAGGTGGTTCTGTATTTGTAGAAGCTGACAAAGGTTTGATTGCACTTTCTAAAGAAGTTGCGCAAGAGCTAGGAAAAACAGTTCAAGAAGGGATTATTGCAACAGGTGACCAGTTTGTACACAATCAATCTATTAAAGATGAAATTGTAAAGAACTTTAATGCTGATGCTTTAGAGATGGAAGGTGGAAGTGTCGCTGTTGTTTGTGATGCTTTAAATGTGCCTTTCTTTATTTTACGTGCTATAAGTGATACAGCAGATACAGACGCTAGTTTTTCATTTGATGAGTTTATGGAATCAAGTGCAGTTATATCAGCAGAATTTGTTATGAAAATGGTAGATAAAATAGTTAGTCCATTAAATAACACCAAATGAATAAAATCCATTTGACTCCGTTAACACTATGTTTTCCTAAGCGGAAGGCTCTTCATGCGTAGTATAGTACCATCTAAAAAGATTATGTCTAAACTTGGTAAAACAAATGCGGAGTTTACTCTTATAGAAGAGGGTGATAAAATACTTGTTGGACTTAGCGGTGGTAAAGACTCACTCACTATGATTCATGCTATGAAAGAGCAACAGCGTCGTGCCCCTTTTAAGTTTGACTTTATTGCTGTTACTATTTCATATGGTATGGGTGAGAACTATGATGCACTTGCAGAGCATTGTAAAGAGTATGAAATAGAGCATATTGTTAAAGATACTAGAACTTTTGAGCTTGCAAAAGAAAAAATTCGTAAAAATTCATCATTTTGTAGTTTCTTTTCAAGAATGAGACGTGGTTATATATACTCTGTTGCCGAGGAGTTAGAATGCAACAAAGTTGCCCTTGGTCATCACTTAGATGATGCTGCAGAGAGTTTCTTTATGAACTTCATATATAATGGTCAGATGCGATCATTAGCTCCTAGATACACTGCAACGAATGGTTTAGTAGTTATTCGTCCTTTAATTCAGATGAGAGAACGTCAACTCACTGCATTTGTTGTAGATAATGACTTAGTCGCTATAGGTGATGAAGCATGCCCAGCAATGCGTTTTGATGTTAAAATGCCTCATGCAAGAGCAAGCACTAAAGTGATGTTAGCTAAGATGGAAGAAGAATTTCCTAGTCTTTTTACGTCTTTAAATGCAGCCTTTAAAAATATAAGTGTTGATAGTTTTTTTACACAAGAGCCATTTGAGGAAGTAGATGAAGTGGTTAAGTAACCTCTTCATCATAGATTACTACAGTTCCCGCAAGTAGATCATGAAGTCCTCGTTTGTCTTTTCTAAACGCAACCATAATAAATCCAATGAGTAAAGCGAATGTTGAAGCTATATAACCAAAAGAACGAGTTATGGCTTGTTTATTATTTATATCTTTAAATGTTTTAGCATCTACAATTTTTATATGAACAAACTTTTTTCCAGGTGTAGCCCCTTTATTTTTTTTCCAAAAAATAAGAGTGATTAATAAAACTGAAGTCTCAAATAGAAGTTCCCACTTTATGGATGTTGTAGGTTGCTTGTCAAGGGCATGTGAATTTCCACTCATGGCCATTTGCACATTTTGTACATACTGAGAATAGTCAAACCAATTTCCATCGCTGATAAAGTATATAACTATTGCAATAGGAAGTGCTAAGAAAAATGTATCAGCAAGAGATGCTAGGAAACGTATCCAAAAGCCTGCATATCTAACATCTTTTTGTGAGAGTGAATTATTTGTATTGTTCAAGATTTAACTCCTATGGATGAGGATAGAAAGACATCTACCCCCAAGAGGGGGTTTATGTATATAAAAGAGGTTTGATATTAAACGTGGTAGTTTGGAGCTTCTTGAGTGATGATAACATCATGAACATGAGACTCTTTAAGTCCTGCCGATGTGATTTCAACAAATTCTGCTTTCTCCCAGAACATCTCTATTGTTTCACTTCCACAGTAACCCATAGATGCACGAAGTCCACCCATCATTTGATGAACGATTCCAGCTATTGAACCACGAAATGGAACACGACCTTCAATCCCTTCAGGAACTAGCTTATCAGCTGCTGTTCCTTCTTGAAAATACCTGTCATTTGAACCTTTTTGCATAGCTCCAATGCTTCCCATACCACGGTATGATTTGTACTGACGACCTTGGAACATTATAGTTTCACCTGGAGATTCTTCAGTACCAGCAAGAAGTGAACCTGCCATAATACATGAAGCACCAACTGCAAGTGCTTTAGAAATATCACCAGAGTATCTAATACCACCATCAGCGATAACGGGAACACCATGTGGACGAGCCGCCCCTGCACATTCGTCAATAGCAGAGATTTGAGGTACACCAACACCGGCAACGATACGCGTAGTACAAATACTACCTGGACCGATACCAACTTTAACTGCATCTGCACCCGCTTCTATAAGAGCTTCAACAGCTTCTTTAGTTGCGATGTTTCCAGCGATAACATCTACTTCCATTGTTTCTTTTATCTTTCTAACAGTATCAAGAATACCCTTAGAATGTCCATGAGCTGAGTCAAGAACTAAAACATCACAACCAGCATCAACAAGTGCTTTTGCACGGTCAAGTTGTCCAACACCAATAGCTCCACCAACAACAAGGCGACCAAAAGCATCTTTGTTAGAATTTGGATATTCTATACGTTTTTTGATGTCTTTTATAGTGATAAGACCTTTTAAAAACCCATCTTCATCAATAATAGGAAGTTTTTCTATTTTGTTCTTGTGCATAATATCAGCTGCATCATCAAGGCTTATGCCCTTAGTTGCAGTTATTAAAGGCATGACACTCATAGCTTCACTTGCAAGTCTTTTCATATCTTTTTCAAAACGCATATCACGATTTGTAAGAATTCCTAAGAGTTTATTATGACCATCAACAACAGGAACACCGGAGATTTTAAATTCGTTCATAAGCTTTTCAGCATCAGCTAAAGTAGCATCAGGATGAACAAATATAGGATCAATAATAATTCCACTTTCACTTTTTTTAACTTTTGTAATTTGTTTACATTGTGTTTGAATGTCCATATTTTTATGGATAATACCAATACCACCAAGTCTAGCCATGGCAATAGCCGCTCTATACTCAGTTACAGTATCCATAGCTGCTGAAACCATAGGTATCTTAAGGCTAATGTTACGTGTAAGTTTTGTTTCTAGTGATACTTCTTTTGGAAGAACTTCGGAATATTGAGGTACTAAAAGTACATCTTCAAATGTCAGTGCGCGTTTACGAATTCTCATGGTCGTCCTTTAAAATTTGTAGATTATAGCTTTTTTGTGGTTAAAAAGAGGTAAAATCATAACCATTCTTTAAGTGTTTTAGGTTTCCCAAGGAAGTATCCTTGACCGTAAGTTATTCCTATTTCTTTAAGAGCATCTACATCTTCTTGTGTCTCTACATATTCGGCAACAGTCTCCTGCCCTTTGAGCTCACTTATCTCATGTATATATTTTATTACAGCCTTATCTATAGGATCCGTATGCATATCTTTTACAAAACTACCATCTATTTTAACGACATCGAAAGGCATGCTTTTTAAGTACTCAAAAGATGCCATTCCCGTTCCAAAATCATCTAATGCAAGGCCAATACCAATATTTTTTAACCAGAGTATAAACTCATTTGCTTGTGCAAAGTTACCAACGGCTGATGTCTCTGTGACTTCAAGTTCTAACTTCTCCCATGGAAAGTTAAAGTGAGTAACGGCTTCTTTTATCTTCGCTTGAAAATCTGGGTTTGTTAAAGAAGACCCTGCAAGATTTATATGTGCAGAGTGAAGATTTTTGATATGCTCTGGATTTTTTGTAACCTGTTCAAGATAAGTCCATAGAACCCAGATATCTATCTCTGTCATTAGTTGATATCGTTGTGCTGTAGGCAAGAAATTATCTGGTGGCACAAAGTTGTTGTTTTTATCCCACATTCTGATTAGAATTTCATAACTGACTTTGCTAGTTTCGTATTGAAGTGGAACTATGGCTTGTGCAAAAAGCTCAAATTTCGAAGGGCCAGAGGATAGGGCCTCTTTAACATAACTTGCAGTCTCAAGCTCTTGCTCAAACCTTTTAGCTATACCATCATCAGGATTAAATATATGAAATTTATTCCTTCCTTTTTCTTTGGCACTGTATAAAGAAGAGTTAATAGCTTTAATAAGTTCTGTAAATGTGTATTCAAAAGGTTTAAAGTGTACAAATCCAATACTTGCGGAAACACTATAAACTTCTTGTCCAGGAGTAAAACGAAAATCGCTTAACTTGGTAAGACTTTTGTTTAAAAAATCTAAACCAGACTCCTTACTAGAATCTTTAAGTAAAACCATAAAACCATCACCATCAACTCTTCCAAATGTAGTGCAATCAGGAAGAATTTTTGAATACTCAAAGACAATCATTTTAAGAAGTTCATCACCAGCCTGATAGCCAGCAGAATCATTAATAAGTTTAAATTGGTCCAGGTTTAAATAGAGGAGGTTATAGGTCAGGTTAGATTCATTTTTTAAAACTTCTTTGAGTTCTTCTTCTATAAAAAATCTATTATGAACACCTGTTAATTTGTCATGCTCTGCTTGGAATTGTAACTTGCCCGAAGCATCTGAGACCTGCTGCATAAGAGTGTTATAACCGTTAAAAAGTTTTTTAATCTCGTTGTTAGAAGAGGTTTGTATAGATACTATTTCATTATGCGTAGGATCACTATTTTTCATAGCTTGAAGTAATATTGTGAATGGTTGTGTAAAACTTTTACTTAAAAATTGACTTATTATAAAGCCTAAAAGAAGTGCAAATGGTAGTGTCTTTAGAATTGAAAATACAATGGCATCTTGTTTTTTCTTATATTCTTGAAGGTTAATATCTATAAGTGTGTAACCATAGATATAAGAGTCCATTGCAAGGTGATGTTTTACATAGAGATTTTCATCAGTAAATATCTCTTGAGTTGTTATCATCTGAATTTTATTGAGCTGAAGGTTCTTAATTGATTTATAAGCATAAATAGTTTGGTTCATATCGTTAAGCAAAATAAGACCATTTATCTCATCAAACGCGGAGAGTCGGCTTTTTATATCGGTGATTGCATCAGCTGAAGGGGAGAGGATAAAGCGTAAAAAATCTTGGTTTAATGATTTTGTTACTTTTTGGACTTGTATAATTGCATTGTCTTTGTTCTGTGAATTTTGCAAGTTTAGAATAACCAAAAGAGTACTAATCTCAACGATAGTAACAACAAGTGTCATAAAGAGAATGAGTTGCCATTTTATACTTAGTTTATTCCACATTTACAAGATCCTACTTTTGTGAGGGATTAACAATTGGAAGTTTAAGGTCATTTCCCCACTCTTTCCATGAAGCATCGTAGTTTGATACATCATAGTCAAGTTCACGAAGTGCAAAGTAGTTTGTAGCAGAGATTTTACCTAGGGCACAGTATATAACTACTTTTTTATCTTTAGAAATATTCTTATATATGTCTTTTAGTATTTCTACATCTTTCAGTATAGAAATATTTGAACTTTTATCTATGTTGTGAGAAGCCGGAATATTAGTTGCCTTTGGAATATGTCCAAACCTTTGAGCGACTGAAACTTTTCCAATATAAGCTTTTGTAGGACGTGCATCTATAATTATATGATTGGGATTTTTAGTTGCTATTTGTGTAGAAAATTTTGTAGCAAGCCTTTTATTGTTAATAACTGTTATGTAGTCACTTTGGACAACACTTGTTACTTTTGTCGTAGTTTTTAAACCTTTTTGCAACCACTGCTTATAGCCAGCAGTTAAAAGTTTAACATTTGTAAATCCATAAACTTCAAGTGCCCAAAAAAGCCTTGCTGCATCAAAAAAAGACCCATTGTCATAGATTACGACATTGTCTTCTATGTTAAGACCTGCTAACTGAATAATATTTTGCATTTCTAAAGGGTCTGTGAGTTTTCCATTTAATTCCATGTTTGAATAAGTTTGTGCTACATCAAAATTTATAGCACCATGAATATGACCTGCTTGGTAATCTTTAAGTGAGCGAGTATCTAAAATTTTATATTTAAGGACATCTTGATTTAAAGTTTGGGCTGAGATTCTTAGTGATGATGCGTTGAGAGTAAAAAGTAATAAAAGTAGAACGATAAGTGTTTTCATAGAAGAGCCTTTTTTTTGTAAGTAAAGGGATTATACATTATAAAAAGTTATAAGTAGCTTTTAAAGATACATAAACTGTGAAAGTAAGATAATAATAATAACTAGGGAAAAAGGGAAAAGATGACTTTTAAATACAAAGGGATTGATTCCAAAAAGCTTTTGATTTATGCCTCTAACGCCAAGCCATAAACCTAAAAATGCTTTTATACTTAGTAGGATTTGAAAAGAGTTTAAACCATCTTCGCTTATCTTACCAAAGATATGAAAGAACATATACAAACCACTAAAAACTGCAACCACTAAAGCATAAGGAACTACTTTTCTTACATGCATCATAATAGCTTCACGAGCAGTTTTATATTCTTTTTCGCTAAGAGTTTCGTTCATCTTAGATAAAAAGAGAATATCTACAACAAGAAACCCTCCATAAATAAATACGGAGAAGATATGAATGGTATGTATGAGAGTATAAAGAATGATAAATCTCTATTTTTGGTAGTTTATAGCAGTCTCAAGACTTAGGGAACCATCAAAGAGAGTTTGCTCATCGAAAGCTGCTGCAATAAGTTGAAGGCCAACTGGCATGCCATCTGTATTTTTAGATATAGGAAGTGAAAGAGCAGGGAGACCTGCAAGATTTACCGAGATTGTGTAAATATCACTAAGGTACATATCCATAGGTTTTGATAACTCCCCGAACTTTGGTGCAACAGTAGGTGCAACAGGAGATAAAATTAAATCTACATCTGCAAATATTCTTTCAAAGTTGTCCTTAATGATATGACGAGTCTTTTGTGCTTTTACATAGTAAGCTTCATAATAACCACTACTTAAAACGAAGTTTCCAAGTAAGATACGGCGTTTTACTTCATCTCCAAAACCATTACTTCGCGTTTGGATAAAAGTATCTTCAAGATTTTTCCCATCAACGCGGTTACCGTAACGAATGCCATCATAACGAGCAAGGTTAGTCGTAGCTTCAGCAGTCGCTGTAATATAGTAAGCTGAGATGTCAAACTTTGCATCCATCATCTCGCGTTCAACGATGGTATGTCCAGCAGATTTAAGAGCTTCTATAGCCTTAGCATAAGCATCTTTAATATCTTGACTTGCATCTTTTAAGTACTCAGGTAAAACAGCAATAGTAAGCTTTCTATCTGCATTTAGGTTTGGAGTTACTTTTTCATCTCTCCCAGCATTTGTAGAATCTTTCTCATCAGAACCACTAATGATGTCATAAAGAATTGCAGCATCTTCAACATTTTGTGTCATTGGTCCGATTTGGTCAAGGCTTGATGCATAAGCACCTAAACCATAACGAGAAACGCGACCATAAGTTGGTTTCATTCCTACTATTCCACAAAACGCAGCAGGTTGACGAATACTTCCACCAGTGTCACTTCCAAGAGCGGCAATGGCAAGACCTGCACCAACGGCCGCTGCACTACCACCAGAGCTTCCACCAGGAACTCTGTCTGCGTTTATTGGGTTGAGTGTTTTACCATAAAAGCTCGACTCTGTTGTAGAACCCATTGCAAACTCATCCATATTTACTCTTCCAAAAGGAGAAAGACCTGCGTTTGTAAGTTTGTCAATTACTGTTGCATTATAAGGAGCTATATAACCTTGAAGGATATTTGAACCTGATGTTACAGACCAGTCTTTAACTTGTATATTATCTTTTATAGCGATAGGAACACCATCTCCAACATTGTTAACATCTATGTAAGCATTTAGCTCAGGGTTAGCTTCAATTTTAGCTTTGAGTTCATCTTTAAATTTGTTTAATTCTTCTGTTGATAATGTGAGCGCTTTTTTTAATGTAATCACTAAATTTCCTATCTATTTTAATTAAAGTAATTGTATCTAAATGTATATTTAAGGAGTATTAACAAAGTATCTCATGTTAATGTCTGCTAGTCTATCACCCCATGCAATGTAAGTAATTTTTCGTCCTTGTTCTACATATATATGATTGTCTAAGAAGTAGTGTTCAAGTATATTTACAATGTTGGTAGTTTTAGGAACTGTAACAATCCAGACAAAACCAATCACTTTTAGTGAAGGTATCTCTTTACGGCTTCTCATGATGTCTCGTAACTCCGTTTCTATAACAGTACTACTGTCTACATCAGTAAATTTTGACAACTCAACTAGTGCTTCAAAGTTGTCCTCATCTGTGACTTTTTTCCAACGGTCATGTGTGAATTTTTCTTTAAAATTGTAGTCGCCATTATGTTTCTTTTTGAGACAAAGACAATAGGCAGTTTTAATTGAAGTGGGTATATTTTCGACTAAATGATTTATCTCTTTTTGAGTATAACTATTTTTTGAAAAACCCTCTTCGTTAAAAAAGTTTACATTCTCTAGATTTTTTAGACTTTCTTCATCTGTAACTCTGTTGATTTCATTAACAATTGCAATAGGGTAGTTTGCAACCCAAGTCCAAGAGCTGTTTTTTGTGAGAAACTCAATTGTCTTCCTGCTGTTTTGTATGCCATTGTGTATATCGGATATTATTTTTTTCATAAAAATAGTATATCAAATTACTTTTGAGATAGAAGAAGAAAAAGGCTATTTTAGGAATATTTTAAGTTAAAATATAGATAAATGTATAAATTTTAAAGTATCAACTTGCTATAGTTTCATAAATTTAAAGGTGATTAAATGAAATTAATAATTTTTACACTCCTTATCGTTCACAATCTTTCAGCACTCGTCTCAATTTCTCCTGTTGAAATAGGTAAGAAAGCTGGACTTTCTTTTAAAATAGAAGCTGGATTTGAAACAAAAAGAGGTAATACTGACAAAGACAACTATCAAGGATCCTCGCGAGTTACATATGATGAAGCAAAAGAATATGTAGTTTGGACAGAATTTTCAGGTGAATATGGCGAGTCAAATACAGTGGCAGATACAAATAAAGCTTTTGGACATCTGCGTTTGATTCATAGTCTAGGGGATAATGACAATTTAAGATACGAGATATTTTCTCAACTTGAGAGTGATGAATTTAGGTTGATTAATAGTAGGTTATTAGGTGGAATAGGTTTAAGATACCGACTTTTAAATAGTGAAGAAAGAGGAAAAGGCTTTTTTGGTCTTTCAATATTTCATGAAGATATAGAATATAAAGAATCTAGTT
>Ga0233442_1000996_pt1 | contig 23568 bp, 17 predicted proteins | sample SI_123_September_3_FD_182789 | JGI IMG/M metagenome (GOLD analysis project Ga0233442, IMG submission 182789) | Seawater microbial communities from Saanich Inlet, British Columbia, Canada - SI_123_September2016_150_MG | ecosystem: Environmental > Aquatic > Marine > Inlet | place: Canada: British... | reverse complement strand
GCCGCCAAAGCAACGGGAGGCATCATGTTCAAGAATCTGTTTTCACTCAAAGGCCGCATCGCAGTCGTCACCGGCGGTTCGCGCGGCATCGGCAAGATGATCGCCTCGGGCTTTCTCGCGCAGGGCGCGGCGAAGGTCTACATCACCGCGCGCAAGGCCGGTCCCTGCGAGGAAACCGCCAAGGAACTGACCGCCGCCTATGACGGCGAGTGCATCGCGCTGCCGATCGATATGTCCACCGTCGCGGGCTGCGAGAAGCTGGCCGAAGAACTGATCAAGCGCGAGCCGAAGATCGACATTCTGGTCAACAACGCGGGCGCAGCCTGGGGCGCGGCCTTCGACGAATTCCCGGAAGCCGGCTGGGACAAGGTGATGAACCTCAACGTGAAGTCGCTGTTCTTCCTGACCAAGGCGCTGGCCAAGCCGCTGCGCGCCGCGGCAACCAGGGACAAGCCCGGCAAGGTCATCAACATCGCGTCGATCGACGGCCTGTCCGTCAATCCGCTCGAGACCTATTCCTATCAGGCGAGCAAGGCGGCCGTGATCCACCTGACACGCCGCATGGCGGCGAAGCTGATCAAGGACAATATCAACGTCACCGCGATCTGCCCCGGTGCGTTCGAGTCCGACATGAACACCGCGGCGCGCGACCATGGCGACAGCGTTGCAAAAGCTATTCCGTCGAAGCGCATCGGCACGCCGGAGGACATGGCGGGCATCGCGATCTACCTCGCATCGCGCGCGGGCGACTATGTCGTCGGCAACTCCATCGCGGTCGACGGCGGCATCGTCTACGCCAATCTCAGCCTGCCGGTGGCGGGGGAGTAATAGAAGCCCCGACTGGTCAATATTGAGTGTCATGGCCGGGCATAGCCGTTTGAAGAACGGCGTCGCTTCCGCTTGCCTATGACCCGGCCATCCGTTTTTTAAAGGCTATTTGCGAAGCGAGATGGATTGCCGGGTCAGGCCCGGCAATGACAAATTGAGTGCGCTGGAGATCCGGCGCACTTCATAAGGCTAATACGTCTCGACGTGGTAGCGGCCGCTCTCGCGCATCTTCGGCTTCAGCGCCGACCAGTCGATCGAGGCGGAGCGGCAAGCATCGGCGAACGCTTCATCGACGCCGCTCTCCATACCCTTCAGCCCGCAGATATAGACATGGGTCTTGTCGTCGCGCAGCAGCGCGGCGATCTGCGCCATTTCGCTGCGGATGCGATCCTGCACATAGACGCGCGGCTGGTCCGGCACGCGTGAGTAGCAGAAGTACTTGCCGAGCAGTTTTTCCGGCACCTTCTGCAGCGGCCCGAAATAGGGCAGTTCCTCCGGACGCCGCGCGCCGAAGAACAGCAGCAGCCGCCCCGCCGCATCGGGCATCGCGCGGCGGCGGCGTTCGGTGAAGCCGCGAAACGGCGCCGAGCCCGTGCCGGTGCAGATCATGATGATGTTTGCGGCGGGATCATCCGGCATTAGGAAGGTCGCGCCGAACGGACCGGTGATTTCAAGCTTCGCACCGCGCGGCAGATCGCAGAGATAATTGGAGCAGACGCCCTTGTCTTCGCGCTTTACGGTCAGCGCAAGATTGTTGGTGTTGGGCTTCTCGCCGCCGCGCGGCGATGCCACTGAATAGAGCCGCGCGACATGCGGCTTGCCGCTGGCGTCGGCGCCGGGCGTAACGATGCCGATGCTCTGGCCTTCCAGCACGGGAAACGGCTGATCGCCGAAGTCCAGAATAATATGACGCACGTCGGTGTCGGACGCGGCATCGGTCAGGCGGAAATTTCCGGTGACGGTCGCGGTCGCAGGCTTCGAACGATTGTAGAGATTGACCGTCGGCTTGCTGGCGGAATGCGGCGCGACCGGCTTGCCGCCGAGCCCCTTGCGGGCCTCTTCGAGCAGCTTCGAGACTTCATCCTCCAGCGCCTCGACCGCGGCGCCCTCGCCTGCCGCCGCCGTCGCGACCTCTTCCTGCTTCGGCAGTTCGTCCCACGAATACTGCTCTTCAAGCGAATAGGCTTTCGTCACCACGCGCCAGTTATCGATCGAACCCGTGGGACATGGCGAAATGCAGTCCATGCAGTGATTGCAGATGCTCGCATCGACGACGTAGTTGTTGCCGTCATGCGTCACCGCATCGACCGGACATGTCTCTTCGCAGGTGTTACAGCGAATGCATATTTCCGGGTCGATAAGATGCTGCTTGAGGAGTTCGATTGTCGGTGCGTTCATCGTCCTTGTCCTCCCTCCCTCTCCCCGCCTGCGGGAAGAGGGTCAGGGTGTGGGGCAGCAATCCGATGAAGGATGCGTACGCCCCTCACCCGGCGCAAGTGCGCCGACCTCTCCCCTAAACGGGGAGAGGTGAAGAAAAATCACGCCGCGATCTTCACGTATTCGAAGTCGCCGGGCTTGTTGTCGATGCCCACCTTGGGCGGCGCGATCCAGTTCGCGAATTTGCCGGGCTCGGAGACCGGCTCCATCAACGATGAGATGAAATCGCCGTCCGCCGTCGAGGGCAGGTAATCGTTGCGAATTTTGGCCCATTCCGCGTCGCTGACAATGACGCCCTTCGGCGTGGCGTTGACGTCCCTGAACTCGCCGATCTGGCGATGGAACGCGGTGTGCGGCAGTTCGAGCCGGAAGTTGACGCCGGTCTTCTCGATCACCTTGTTCCAGCGCTCGACGCCCTTCTCGCAATCCAGCGTGTAGTCGTCACGCAGCCGCATGTTGAGCGCGGTGAGCGCGGGTTCATCCACCAGCGTGATCTTGCCGTCCACCAGCTTGAGCACCTTGTAGATGTCGTTGGTCAGGCGGTGATCGTCGTCGATCTTGGTTTCCTGGAAGCGGCCCTTGAGGCCTGAATTGTAGAAATTCGCGGCGTTGGTCGAGACTTCCGATCCAAAAAGATCGAGAGACAGTGAGTAGTGCAGGTTCATCTTCTTCTGCATGGTCGGCAGATCGATCACGCCGAGCGCGCGGACCTTCTCGATCTCGTTGGGATCTTCGATGCCGGCGGCCTTCATCGCGTCACAGGTGCGCTGAAGCACGCGGCTGACGCCGGTTTCGCCGACGAACATGTGATGGGCTTCTTCCGTCAGCATGAAGCGGCAGGTGCGCGACAGCGGATCGAAGCCAGACTGCGCGAGGCTCTCAAGCTGCATCTTGCCGTCACGATCGGTGAAGAACGTGAACATGAAGAACGACAGCCAGTCGGAGGTGGCTTCATTGAAGGCGCCGAGCATGCGCGGCGCATCCTCGTCACCGGAGCGGCGGCGAAGCAAATCGTCGGCTTCCTCGCGGCCGTCGCGGCCGAAATATTTCTGCAAGAGATAGACCATCGCCCAGAGATGACGGCCTTCCTCAACGTTGACCTGAAACAGGTTGCGCATGTCATAGAGCGACGGCGCAGTCTTGCCGAGATGGCGCTGCTGTTCGACCGAAGCCGGCTCGGTGTCGCCCTGAATGACGACCAGACGGCGCAGCATCGCGCGATACTCGCCCGGCACCTCCTGCCACGCCTTCTCGCCCTTGTGCTGGCCGAAATTCACCTGCCGCTGCTCGTCCTGCGGCGCGAGCAACACACCCCAGCGATACTCCGGCATGCGGACGTAATCGAACTTGGCCCAGCCCTTCGGGTCGACGCTGATCGCGGTGCGCAGGTAGACCAGCGATTCCTGAAAGCCTTCCGGCCCCATGTCGTTCCACCAGTCGAGGTAGCCAGGATGCCAGCCTTCCAGCGCCTTCAAAACCTGACGGTCTTCCGCAAGGTTGACGTTGTTCGGGATCTTGGTGGTGTAGTCGACGTTCATGATGTTCATGGTCAGTCTCCGTCAGATTGGCTCGTCATTGCGAGGAGCGAAGCGACGAAACAATCCAGTTTCTTTTATCGCTCTGGATTGCTTCGCTTCGCTCGCAATGACGTCGATTCACGTTCTTCAAACCCGCGTCATGTCGTACTGCGCGCGCTCGCCGGTGCCGTAACGCTGCAGCGCGCCGTTCTCGCCCACCGCATTCGGGCGCTGGAAAATCCAGTTCTGCCATGCGGTGAGGCGCGAAAAGATTTTCGATTCCATGGTCTCCGGGCCGACGAAGCGGAGATTCGCTTCCATGCCGGTGAGGCTGTCGGGCGAGAAGCTGGTCCGCTCCTCGAAAAACACGCGCACCTCGTCGTCCCAGTCGATGTCGTCGAGCGCAAAGGTGACGAGGCCCAGTTCCTCGGCGGCCTCGGCGTCGAGCGCCTCGCCAATTTTTGCCTTCGCCGTCTCGACGTCGGACGGATCGGCCTGGAAACGCGATTCCAGCCGGGTCAGGCCGTGGCTCATCGGATACGGGCCGAAGTTTGCTGCGCTGAGGACGATTTCGGCGGGCGCGCGGTTGTCGCCCTGCTTCTCGCCGATCAGCATGTAGGAGCGGTCAGCCGCGAACACGAGTTCCGCCAGCGTGCCGACGAAGCAGGAGCCGGGCTCGACCAGTGTCACCAGCGTGCGCGAGGTCACATCGATACGCTTGAGCACGCGCTTCCAGTAATGACGGATTTCGTTGACCAGCCAGTTCGTCTTGTTGGCTTCCAGAAACGCGTCATAAGCCAGCACCCGCGCGCGTTCGCCGTGGGACTTGAACACCAGCATGGCGATTTCGAGCTCGTTGATGCGCAGATGCAAAATGGCATCGTCCAGTTCGCGCGCCACCTGAAGCGGCCAGAAATCCGCGCCCTGCGCGGTCATACCTGCGACATCGGCCGGGGGATCGTTCTCCGGCGCCTTGATCGAAATGGTGGCGATGCGCCCGGCGCGATTGAGATCAACGCTGACAAAACCATAGCGGATGCCGTCCTCGGTGAAGCTGCGCTTCAGCGGCTTGAGCACAACGCCCTGCCCTTCGCCTGCGCGCTTCGACTGCCCGGCAAACTCTTTCGCGCGGTCCGCGACCTTGGCTTCAAGCTTCGAGTTGGACACGATCTCGTCCACCAGCCGCCACTGCACGGCGCGCTTGCCCTTGATGCCTTCCTCGATGGTGCAGAAGAAATCCGCATGGTCGCGGCGCACCTTGCGCTTGTCGACCACGCGCGTGAGCCCACCGGTGCCCGGCAGCACCGCCAGCAGCGGCACTTCGGGAAGCGCGACGGCTGCAGCACCGTCGTCCGCCATGATGATGTGATCGGCAGCGAGCGCGAGTTCATAGCCGCCGCCGGCGGCGGTGCCGTTGACGACGCAGATGAAGCGTTGGCCGGAATTCTCCGACGAATCCTCAAGGCCGTTGCGGGTCTCGTTGGTGAACTTGCAGAAGTTCACTTTATGCGCATGGGTCGAGCCGGCGAGCATGCGGATGTTGGCGCCGGCGCAGAACACGCGGTTCTTGCCCGAGCGCAGCAGGACCACCTTCACTTCCGGATGCTCGAAGCGCAGCCGCTGCACAGCGTCCGCCAGTTCGATGTCGACGCCGAGGTCGTAGGAATTCAGCTTAAGCAGATAGCCCTCGAACAGGCCGCCGTTCTCATCGACGTCCATGGTCAGGGTGGCGACATCGCCCGCCACATCGAGCTTCCAGTGCCGGTACTTCGACGGCTCGGTCTGGAAGTCGATAAAGGTCGCGCTATTGGCGAGTTTTCTGTCCGCTTGTGCCATTGGCCACCCTCGATTTGGCTGAAATCTGAATTATAATGCACAATAATGCAGCTTTTTGAGCTTGTCCAGCTCTATAATGCAGTCATCCTGCATTTTTGTGCATGTCAGGCAGCCCGCTCCAGGGCACCCTCACCATGCAGGGACAACAGCCGATTGGCGAAATCTGCCACCGCCTTCAGCGCGGCTTCAGGTGCCTCGCGGTGCGGAGAATGGCCCGCGCCGGGAATGATCGTCGTGTCCACCGGGCAGTAGCATTCGGCCTGCGCGATCTCGACCTGCCGCAGCGTGCCGTACTGGTCGTCTGCACCCTGAATGATCTCGACCGGTACGCGGACGTAGGCGAGCGATTCAGAAATATCCCAGTCGCGAAACTGCGGATCGAGCCAGGCGTCGTTCCAGCCGAGGAAGGCGTTGTCGACATCCTTGTGCCAGCGCGCCAGCCTGGTCTTCAGATCCGTGGTCGCATAGGTGTCCTTGATCTTCGCGATCGACTGAATCGAAATGTCCTCGACCACAAAGTGCGGCGCGATCAGCATCAAACCGCGCACACGATGATCCTGAATCCCTCCGGCATAGATCGTCGCGATCGACGCGCCGTCGGAGTGGCCGAGCAGCAGCCCGCGCCGGAAGCCGATGGCACCGAGCAACTTCGGCAGAACATCAAGCGCCTCGACATGCATGTAATCGGGACGGCGCGGCAGTTGCGCCGGCGACGAGTTGCCATAGCCCGCGCGCGAATAGACGAACACGCCCGCACCGGTCGCGGCCTGCAGCTTGTCCGGAAAATCGCCCCACAGCCCGACCGAGCCGAGACCTTCGTGCAACATCACGATGGTCGGCGCCTTGTCGGGCGTCGGCCCGATCATGCGGTATTCGAGCTGCGCATCGCCGATCGCGAGTGTGCCGGAGGGTTGCAGGGTCATTGTCGATTCCTCATCATTCGCTTTCCGTTCCATTCGTCATTGCGAGGAGCGCTTGCGACGAAGCAATCCAGTCTTGCTTGTTGCTTCTGGATTGCTTCGCTTCGCTCGCAATGACGGCCTTGTCACTTCGCGCTGTCGCGCAGCTTGAAGCGCTGGATCTTTCCGGTTGCGGTTTTCGGTAAACTTTCCACGACCTCGATCCAGCGCGGATATTTCCACGGGCCGATCTTCTGCTTGACGTGTTCCTTCAGCGCGCCGTTGAGATCGTTCACCGGCGCGCCCTGCTTCAGCACGACGAATGCCTTCGGTTTCAGCAACCCTTCGGCATCTTCGGCAGGCACCACGGCCGCTTCCGCCACCGACGGATGCGTGATCAGCGCGCTCTCGACTTCAAAGGGCGAGACCCAGATGCCAGACACCTTGAACATGTCGTCGGAACGGCCGCAGTAGGTGTAACGGCCCTCGGCATCGCGGGTGTATTTGTCACCGGTGCGGGTCCAGCCGCCCTCAAACGTTTGCCGGCTTTTGCTGCGCTGATTCCAGTAGCCTTCGCCGGCCGATGGCGCATTGACCAGCAACTCGCCGACATCGCCGTCCGCCACGTCCGCGCCTGCATCATTCACAAGGCGCACCGCATAGCCAGGCACCGGTTTGCCCGAGGTGCCGTACTTGATGTCGCCCGGCGCATTGGACAGGAAGATGTGCAGCAGTTCGGTCGAGCCGACGCCGTCGAGAATGTCGACGCCGAAACGCTGCCGCCAGCTTTGGCCGACGAGTTCCGGCAGCGCTTCGCCCGCCGAGGTGCAGACCCTCAAACGCTTCGTACGCGGCTCGCTCTTGAAAGCTTCGTCGTTCAGCATCGATGCAAACAGCGTCGGCACGCCGAAGAAGATGCTGGGATCGTGCTTGCGGATCAGTTCGAAGATCACCTGCGGCGTTGGACGCTCGGGATTGAGGATCGTCGTCGCGCCGACCGACATCGGGAACGTCAGTGCGTTGCCGAGACCATAGGCAAAGAACAGCTTCGCTGCCGACAGACCAACATCATCCTCGCGAATGCCGAGAACCTTCTTGGCATAGGTCTCCGCCGTGGCTTCGAGATTGGAATGCGGATGACGGACGCCCTTCGGCATGCCGGTCGAGCCCGAGGAGTACAGCCAGAACGCGGGTTCGTCCGGATGGGTCGCGGCGGTCTCGAACTGGTCACTCTCTTTGGCGAGCTCGTCCTTGAGCGACAGGTGCCCGTTTGCATTGGCCCCGGACACCACGACGTGCTGCAGGTCCGGCATGCGGCCGAGCACATCCTTCACCACCGGCAGCAACGCTTCCGAAATGAACAGAACCCGCGCGCGGCAATCCGCCAGCACATAGGCATACTGTTCAGACGTCAGCAGCGTGTTGAGCGGCACCGGCACGATGCCGGCGCGGATCGCGCCCAGAAACACAATCGGAAAATCGATGGTGTCGAGCATCATCATCGCGACGCGCTCTTCCCGCCGCACGCCGATACGCCGCAGCAGGTTGGCGAGCCGGCGCGTCTGCGCTTGCAAGCCGCCGTAGGTGATCTCGGCAACCGGATCCCTGAACACCACCTTCGCGCCGCGCCCCGCCGCCACATTGCGGTCGAGCAGATAGGTCACGGCATTGTATCCGCCGGATAAATCGCTCATGACTTCGATTCTGGGCCGGCGCCCAGTCCATCCTCTACCCGCACGACACTCTCCCGGTGATCCGCTTCTTAGAATTATAATTCATATAAAGTCACCCCCTGAGCTTGCTGTCAACCTTTTCCGGCACTATGTTTCAGGTGGCTTCACGAGTCGAAACGGCATGACCCCGCAGGCAGAACCGGAAACCCAATTCCTTGAGCAGCTTGGGCAGCGCGTCCGCACCATGCGGGCGCTGCGCGGCATGTCACGGAAAGTGCTGGCCAAGGTGTCGGGGATTTCCGAGCGCTACATCGCGCAGCTCGAAAGCGGCAAGGGCAACGTCTCCATCGTGCTACTGCGGCGGGTGTCGGCAGCGATGGGCGCCCATGTCGAGGACCTGATCCCGACCACGGACACGTCGCCGGACTGGCTGGTGATCCGCGACCTGATGCGCAACGCGACGCCGCCGCAAATCGCGCAAGCCAAGGACATTCTTTCCGGCAACGGCGCATCGCGCCACAGCAACACCTTCGCGGGCATCGCGCTGATCGGATTGCGCGGCGCTGGCAAATCGACGCTCGGCAAAATGCTGGCGAAAAAGATCGGCTGGACTTTTGTCGAGCTGAACAAGGAGGTCGAACAACAGAACGGCCTGTCGGTCGCCGAGATCATCGCGCTCTACGGCCAGGAAGGGTTCCGCCGCATGGAGCAGGCGGCGCTGGCGCAATTGCTCGCGCGCAAGGAACCGATCGTGCTGGCGACCGGCGGCGGCATCGTGTCCGAGCCGGTGACGTTCGATCTGGTGCTGTCGTCGTTCTACACGATCTGGCTGAGGGCCACGCCCGAAGAGCACATGGGGCGTGTGCGCAGACAGGGCGACCTGCGGCCGATGGCCGACGACCGCTCGGCCATGCAGGAACTGCGCACCATTCTGCTTAGCCGCGAGCCGCTCTACGCGCGCGCAGCCGCGCAAGTCGACACCGCGGGACTCGATATCGATGAAGCCGCGCGGCGGCTGGCCGATACCGTCGCCCCGGTGCTGGCGAAGCAGTCGCTGACATTCGCGCCCCGCGCCGTCGCCGCGCAATGAGCGCGGCTCTCGATACCATCGTTGCACCATCGAAGACTGCGGCTGGACCTGAGCGCACACTTGCGGATCTGCTCGCGGCGCGCGGCCTTGAGGCGGCCAACATCGTTGCCATCCGCAACACGCTGCACGCCGACGATATCTCAAACGACTTCCGCACCCTCGCCGATGTTATCGACGCCAACGCGCTACCCATGCTCGACCGCATGCAGGACGGGCCGCGCATCGCACACGAGGCGCTGGTGCTGTCGTTCGCCGCGCTTGACGACGGACACGCGCGGTTGACGGGCTTCCGCCGCTTCCTGATGCGGCGTGAAGGCATCGTGCCGACCGACATTGTTTATGATTATGATGCCGCGCATCTGTTGCACGCTTTCATCGCCCGCGCCCATGCGCCGGTGTTCTACGATGCCTTCGATGAAGACGGTCTTTCCGATCTGATCGGGCAGCTTGTGGTGCAGTGGCCGCAGCCGGTGGAGCAGAACATTATCGCGGCGGATGATCCGGGGCTGCTGATTGTGGGCTAACCCCCACCCCGGCGCTACGCGCCGACCCTCCCCGCAAGGAGGAGGGAGAAGAAGGCGACAGCGTTCGCCGTTGGCACCCGTCCCTCCCCTCGATGGGGAGGGTGGCGGACCGCAGGTCCGCCGGGTGGGGTGACAGTCACGCAATCGCCGACTCACACCCCCAGATGCTGCTCCAGCAGATCCTGCTTCTGCGCCAGCTCAGCCGGCGTCCCGTCGAACACCACCGCGCCCTTCGACAGCATCACCATGCGGTCCGCAATCCGCGACAGCGAGCGAAAGTCCTTGTCGACGACGATGGTCGCAACGCCTTCGCCGCGGATGATACCGAGGGTGCGCCAGATGTCTTTGGCCACCAGCGGCGCAAGCCCTTCGGTCGCCTCGTCAATCAAGATCAGATCGGGGTTGGTCATCAGCGCGCGGCCGATGGTCAGCATCTGCTGTTCGCCGCCGGAGAGCTGATGTCCGCCATTGGTGCGGCGGGCGTGCAGACGCGGAAACAGTTCGTAGATTTTTTCCAGCGTCCACACCTTGCGTCCATCAATGCCGGGACGCGCGGCCATGACGAGATTTTCCACCACCGACAATGAGCCAAACACGCCGCGGCCTTCCGGCACCAGCGCCACGCCCGCGCGCGCAATCGCTTCAGGGGCCGCGCGCATGATGTCGCGGCCGTTGAGAGTGATCTGTCCACGGCGGTCAGCGACGAGGCCCATCAGCGAGCGCAACAGCGTGGTTTTGCCCATGCCGTTGCGGCCGAGCAGAGCCACCTGTTCGCCGCGCGCGATCCCAAAGCCGATGCCATGCAGCACCTGGCCCGCGCCGTAAAATGCTTCGAGCTTCTGCACCTCAAGTAAAGTGCTCACGCGTCCTCCTCAACGCCGAGATAGGCGAGCCGCACCGCCGGATCGACACGGACATCCTGCGGCAGGCCGCTGGCAATGACGTGACCGTCCGCCATCACCGTCAACCGGTCCGCCAGTTCGAACACCGCATCCATGTCGTGCTCGACCACCAGCACCGCGCGGCCCTTCTTCAGTGAGGCAATCAGATCGACCACCTTGCGCGCCTCCGATTGGCCCATGCCCGCAAGCGGCTCGTCGAGCAGGATGATGCGCGGCTGCGTCGCCAGCACCATCGCGATTTCAAGCTGGCGCTGCTCGCCATGAGACAGGTGCATCGCCGTCAGCTGTGCACGCGCCGAAAGCCCCGCCTGCTCCAGCGCCTCGCGGGTGCGGCGATTGACGTCGGCGTCGGAATAGACGTTGCCGAACATTTTCAGCGGCGACGCGGCATGGGCCTGCGCCGCCAGCCGCACGTTTTCCTGCGCGGTGAACTGCGGGAAAATCGTGGTCTTCTGGTATGAGCGACCCAAACCCGCGCGGGCACGGCGATCCGGCGCCAGCCGCGTAATATCGTTGCCGCCCAGCATGATCTCGCCAGCGCTCGGCGTGAGGTCGCCGGACAACAGATTGATCAGCGTCGATTTGCCCGCGCCGTTCGGCCCGATCACGGCGTGGATTTCTCCAGTGTGAACGTCGAGCGACACATCGGAAACGGCAGTGAGGCCGCCGAAATGTTTCTTCAGGCCAACGGCCCGGAGCGCGATATCCGCGTTAGCCATGACCCGCCTCCTTCGCGTCGTCATTGCGAGCGGAGCGAAGCAATCCAGAAGCATTCGGCAAAGAACTGGATTGCTTCGTCGCTACGCTCCTCGCAATGACGGTTGATGAATCTGCGTCAGATTGCGGGTCTGATGCGGGAAGGATCATCTTCAGCAGATCGCGCACGCCGTTCGGCAGCGCCAGCACGATCAGGATCACGGCCAGACCTTCCGCGAGTTTCCAGTGCTCTGTCGTCGCCTTCAGCACTTCCTCGAGCCCGATCAGCACAAGCGCACCGACCAGCGGACCGGCCACCGAACGCTGACCGCCGATCAGCACCATCACCAATACTGTCGCCGACAGATGCCAGCCCAGCATCTGCGGCGCGACGAAGCCGAACTGCGCGGCAGCGAAATATCCGGCGATGCCCGCAATCGCGCCCGAGATCACGAACGCCGTCAGCCGCACGCGGAACACCGGGAAGCCGAGCGCGCGGGCGCGGCGTTCATTGTCGCGGGCTGCCGCCAGCGCATGACCGAACGGCGAACGCACGATCATGGTCAAAAGCGCAATCACCGCGACCAGCACGGCCAGCACCACGAAGTAATAGACCAGGGGTTTTTCGAGATCGAGCAGCGTGATGTTGCCGAGCATCATCGACGGCTTGTTGTAGATGAAAGCGCCGTCGGAACCGCCGGCGAACTTGCTGTCGTGAAACAGGAAGAACAGCATTTCGCCGAACGCCAGCGTCACCATGATGAAGTAGATGCCGCGGGTGCGCAGCGCCAGCGAACCGATCACCGCGGCGGCCGCCGCGGAGGCGGCCACCGCGAGCGGCAGCGTCCACCACAGCGAAGCGGGATCGTATTTCGGCGACGCCAGCGCCAGCACATACCCCGCGATGCCGAAGAACGCGGCATGGCACAGGCTCACCAGCCCGCCATAGCCGACCACGAGATTGAGCGACATCGCCAGGATGCCCATGATCAGCGCCTTGCTGATGAACTGCACATAGTATGTGGGTGCAACGAACGGCAAAGCGATCGCCAGCGCCAACAGGGCAACGGGCACAAGCCACACGCGCGGATCAGGTCGCTCATTGTTTTGCATGCGGGTCAGACCTCCCGCCGGCCGAGAATGCCGTTCGGACGCCACAACAACACCGCCGCCATCAGCACATAGATCAGAACGCTCGATACGCTCGGGAAGAACACCTTGCCGAACGTGTCGGTGAGGCCGATCAGCAGCGCGCCAATCGCCGCACCACCGATCGAACCGATACCGCCGAGCACGACAACGACAAAGGAGAGAATGAGCATGCTGTCGCCCATGCCGGGATAGACGGTCGATACCGGAGCGACAATGATGCCGCCGAGTGCTGCGAGCGCAATGCCGACCGCGAACACGTAGCGGTTCACGGTGTCGAAATTAATGCCGAGCGTGCGCGTCATTTCGCGGTTCTCGGCGCCGGCGCGTACGATCATGCCGATTTTCGTTCGTGTGATCACAACGTAAATGATCGCGGCCGCAACGAGACAGAACGCACAGATCGCGAGGCGATAGACCGGATAGGACAGGTTGTCGGTGAGCTGGATCGCGCCGCGCAGCCCTTCCGGCGGCAGCACCGAATGCACGTCCTTGCCGAACAGCAATTGCCGCACCTCGTCGATCACGAGGATCAGACCGAACGACAGCAACACCTGCGCGAGGTGATCGCGGCCGTAGAGCCTGCGGATGAAAACGTTTTCCAGCAGCAGCCCGACGACGAAGGCGATGGCCACACCCGCGACCACGGCGATCCAGAAGCTGCCGGTATAGGCGGCGATCCAGTAGGCGAGATAGGCGCCCAGCATATAAAACGCGCCGTGCGCGAGATTGATGACGCCGAGAATGCCGAACACCAGCGTCAGCCCGCTGGCGACGAGAAACAGGACCATCCCATACTGAATGGCATTCAGAAGCTGAACGCCGAGAGTCACGAGGTCCATTGAGCTAACGATCCTATTGATCAGACTTCGTCATTGCGAGGAGCGACAGCGACAAAGCAATCCAGTCTGTGGGCACATCACTGGATTGCTTCGTTTCGCTCGCAATGACAGATTTCTCTGTCATCCTTCGAGGCTCGCCGCAAGCACGGCTCGCACCTCAGGATGACGCTCTCTTGTTTCCTTCGCCCTGCATGCTTAACCCGTCACCCTGAGGTGCCGGAGCGAAGCGGAGGCCTCGAAGGGCGACGGGCTAAACGCGCGACGCCTCACGCCATCTTGCAGCCGCGCGCCGGATCGTCGACGGCGGCCTGCGCGATCGACACCATTTCATTGCGGCCGTTGCGCACTTCGCGCAGATAGATGTTCTGGATCGGGTTGTGCGCCTTGTTGAAACTCAACGGCCCGCGCGGCGAGTCGATCTTCGCCGCGCCCATCGCGGCGATCATCTTGTCCTGCGCCTTGGCATCGCCGCCCACCGCCGTGAGACCGATATCGAACAGCGTGGCCGCGTCGTAGCCTTGCACGGCATAGATATCGCCGTCGAGGCCGGTCTTGGCCTTGAACGCTTTCAGGAACGCAAGGTTGGCCGGGTTGTCGAGATTGTCGGCGTAATGCAGCGTGGTCTTGATGCCGTTGGCCGCCTCACCCTGTGCCGCAATGGTTCCGTCGGTAAGGAATCCCGCGCCGTAGAGCGGAATGGTCTTGTTGAGGCCCGCCGCCGCATAGTCCTTGACGAATTTCACAGCGCCGCCGCCGGCAAAGAACGAGAACACTGCGTCGGGCTTCAAAGTGGCGATGCGGGTGATCAGCGCCTGGAATTCGACCTCGGGGAACGGCAGTGTCAGATCCTCGACGATCTTGCCGCCTGACTTGGTGAAATTCTCCGAGAACGCGCTGATCATTTCCGCGCCGGCAGTGTAGCGCCAGGTGATGGTGACGACGTTCTTGATGCCGGCGTCGAACATCACCTTGCCGGCGGGATAGGTGGACTGCCAGTTCGAGAACGAGGTGCGGAACACGTTCGGCGAACACAGCGCGCCGGTGGCGTCATTGGCGCCCGCATTCGGAATGATAAGCATCGTCTTGGTGTCGCGGGCGACCTTGACCATCGCCATGGCGACGCCGGAATGCACCGTGCCGACCACGACATCGACCTTCTCGCGTCCGACCAGGCGGTTCATGTTGTCGGTGGCAGCTTCCGGCTTGGATTCATCGTCCACCTTGATGAACTGGACCTCGCGTCCGCCGAGCTTGAGGCCCTTCTGCTGGTAGTAAAGCTCGAAGCCGTTATCGATGAACTGGCCGAGCTTCGCGAATGTGCCGGTATAGGGCAGCATCAGACCGACTTTCAGCGGCGCATTCTGCGCGATCGCCGGGCTGAACAGGCGGGGCGTTACAGCAAGCGTCGCGGCGCCCGCGGCGCCGGACAGCAGTGCTCTGCGGCTCACCTTCATGGTCTTGGACATAGGCGTCTCCCTCTCATTTCTTATGTTTGAATCTTCTTCAGCACGATCTTCCGAAAACCTGTTTCCGCTTTTCGGGATCATGCCTTTGCAGGCCCGTTCAGGCTCCGCCGGTTTATGGATTCCCGCAGTCCACACCCGCCGCATTGGGTACAGGCACCCGATTGCAGCACGCATGGCCTGGTGTTTTCAATGGCAGTGTTTTGCGGCCGGTCAGGCCGGACATCCGATCCAGTCGCCGCACCCATCGTCATCGAGCCTTTTGAGATCTGAAGCGCGCCGCGACAACACCGCGCGCTGGTTGATATAGCCCTTGTCGGTAATCTCGCCGCCGTCCACCGACGGCAGATCCGCTAACAGCAGGGCACGGGTGGCGAAGCTTGAGGAGCCGCCGCCCCGTGCCTTCAGGCGCGCGAGCCCCTGCGCCATCGTGTCGCGCACAACTGGCGCGCGCAGCACGTCGGCGAGATCGGCGTCGGGCAGTTTCGCCAGCGCGCGGCAGGCCGGGATATTCGGAAACACCAGAAAGCGGACGTCATCCTTGTCGTGACCTGTGACCACGATGTCCTGCGCCAGCGGCGCAAGGGCTGCGATGCCCGCGATGCGCAGCGTGCCGACGCTGACCCAGGTGCCCGATGTCAGCTTGAAATCCTCGGCGACGCGGCCGTCGAAAAACAGACCGAGTTCGGGGCGCGCGGCATCCGCGAATATCATCGCGTCGCCCATCAGATAAAAGCCGTCGGCATCGAATGCCTTCGCGGTCTGCTCGGGCGCTTTCCAGTATCCCGGCGTTACGTTCGGGCCGCGCACCCGCGCCTCCAGCTTGTCGCCTGTCGGCACCAGCTTGATTTCGGTGCCGGGGATCGGCACGCCGATATTGCCCGAGCGCGGCGCCTGGAAATGGCAGTCCGTCGCCAGCGGTGCGGTTTCGGTCGAGCCCCATGACGAGACCATCGGCACCGCATGGCCGACGGTCGCGATCGACAAGGATTCGAGCGCTTCCCAGAGATTCTGCGGCAGCGCGGCGCCTGCGTAGAACAGCAGCTTCACATTGGAGAAGAAGCGCCGGCGCAGTTCGTCATCTTCGCGGAGTGCCGCGATCAGCATGTCGTAGCCGCGCGGCACATTGAAATACACTGTCGGAATCACGTCACGCAGATTGGCGAGCGACAGCGCGAACAGGCCAGGCGCGGGCTTGCCGCTGTCGATGTAAAGCGTGCCACCGTTGCGCAGCACGCAGTTGAAATTGTGATTGGCGCCGAACGTATGGCTCCACGGCAGCCAGTCAAGCGTGGTGAGATCGGGGTCACCGAGGAACGGCCAGGTCTGGATTTTCGCGGCCTGGTTGGAGGTCAGCATGCGCTGGGTATTGATCACGGCCTTTGGCGTGCCGGTCGAGCCGGACGTGAACAGAAACTTCGCGATGGTGTCATGACCGACGGCCGCGAAAGCACGCGCGACCTCAGGGGTCTCTGTCGCCGCCGTCAGGGACGAAAATGAAATCGCGCTGTCGAAGCCATCCGGATCACCGGCCACAACGACCGCCGTGTGCAGCGGCGCAATGGCATTCAGCGCGGGCGCAAACATCTTTGCGCTTGAGACGTAGATCGCGCCGGGGTCGAGCAGCGCGATCATGCTTTTCAGCTTGTCGAAATCCTTCGAGACCAGCGAATAGGCCGGCGACACCGGCGCCGCCGGTACGCCTACATGCATCGCCGCCAGCATGAACACAGCATGATCGATCGAATTGTCGGAGAGAATAACGAGCGGGCGCTCCGCGCTCATGCCCTGCGCGAGAATCCATGCACCCGCAGCGCGCACCCGCCGCAGCGTTTCGCGATAGGTCAGCTTGGTCCATGGCGCATCGGCATTGCCGCGCTCGGCAAGGAAAACGGTATCGGGCGTGTCGCGCGCCCATTGCTCCAGCCAGTCGCCGACGCAACGCGCGAACGGCTGCAACGGTGTCGCCGATCGCAACCAGATGCTGCCATCGGTTTTGCGTTCTGCGACGATATTCGGGCTGGCGAACAGCGCCTGCGCGCTGGCCTGACGATGAGCCGTGGCCGCTGTCATGGCCGCGCGCCCGGTGCATGCGCCGGCATTGTTTCCGCCGCAACTTCTGCGCGCGCAGACATCGGTTTCCCTCCCCGTGGCGACTGCAACTTTAGCATAATAATGCAGTTCTTCCCGCCGCTCTTCGGCGACTAATGCAATATAATGCAGATTGTTTAGAACGTGTCAATCGCCGTCCACGCTCTGTGGCTGCGGCAGCATGCCGCCTAAAATTTAGTCTGACGCCGGAGGCCGCGCATTGTTTTCGCCGCCTAAGGGATCCTGTCGGCGCGTCTCAACCTGTTGTTTCAGATCGGCAATCAGTCATCTCCGCGACTGCTCCGCGCCTTGTACACACAATGGCACGCTTGCCTCGTTCAGACCGGAGAACGAGGTGTCGCCGATGCTGCCAACCAAAAATTTGCTCGGGGCCGAGCCGCCGGCGGCTCCGCCGCAAAGGGCTTTCTGGTCGAGGCCGCCGCGATCGAAGGCGCACGCGACATCACGGCGTTCGGCGGCTGGCGATTCATCGCGGCGCAGGTGAAATCGGCGTAAGGACTCATCCTCGAAATATTGCGATCAAAACGCAAAAGGCGCCTGCCAATAAATTGGCAGACGCCTTCATGCGAGACGGTGGGGGCTGTTCTGACTCGCCTTAGAAGTTCGCCGTGGCCGACACGCGGAACGTGCGCGGCGCACCCGGGGTGATGTTCACGTTGCTATGCGCTGTCGCGTAATACCCAACATCGAAGATGTTCTCGACATTGAGCTGCGCGCGCCAGTTCTGGTTTAGCCTGAAGTAGAGCGCGGCGTCGACGCGGGTGAAGGCAGGCAGCCTCACGGTATCATCCGAGGAGGCATACGAACTGCCGTAGTGGATCACGCCGACGCCCGCGCCCCACATCTCGTCGATCTTATACCGGTTCCACATCGTAAACGTGTTGTACGGCACGAGGCCGACGCGATTGCCCTTCACGATGGTGGTCGAGTTATCGCTGGTGATACGCGAGTCGGTGTAGGCATATCCCCCCGTGATCTGCCACTGATCGGTCACATAGCCGGTCAAGGCGACTTCCGCACCACGGGTCTTGGTTTTGCCTGTGGTCAGAATGTTACCCAACACATCGGTAAATCTCTGGTTCTCGCGATCGAGATCATAGACCGCCGCGGTGAATTGCGTCCGGGGCGCGATGTCCCATTTGACGCCGACTTCGGTGTTGATGAACTTCTCCGGCTCGGTAACAGCGAGTTGGGGCGTCAGCGAACTAAACTGGTCGCCTGAGCTTGGCAGATATGAGGTGCTGTAGCTGCCGTACACCGAGACGTTTTCAACCGGCTTGAACACGAGGCCGACGCGCGGCGAGACCAGATTGTCCACTCGGTTCGAGGTCGTGCCGCCCACGTTGCGGTTCGTGGAGGTGAGGTCGAAACGGTCGAAGCGAGCCCCAGCGATCACCTGGAAGTATCGCGTGATCTCCATCTGGTCCTGAACATAGGCGGACGCCAAGTTCAGCGTCGCCAGGGAATTCGGGTCATCTGCCGCATGAAAGAAATTGATCGGCGCGAATGACGTCGGGTTCGACGCGGGAACGGAGTTGCTGCCCGGGATGACGAACGCGCCGCTATTGCGCAGGCTGCCCGTGGTCTGCCGCCCGACCTCCGTTCCGAAGACGATGGTGTGCAACACCGGCCCCGTGTTCGTCCGGTACGTCCAGTCGGTCTGGTTGAAGGCGTTCTCACGCTTGATCGCACTGTTGTATGCGGACAGCGCCACGCGCTGCGTGGCGGGGTTCACGGCTCCGCCCGCGAAAACGTTCTGGTAGAACTTGTCGAAATTCGAGTATTGCGATGCGCTCCTGACCGTCAACCCGTTGTTGAAATCGTGCTCGATCACTGCATTTGCGATGTGAGCGTCCGCGCGGGAAACACTCAGATCGGGATTGCCGAAGAATGTCGACCGGGAAGTCTGGAAAGGACTGGCGGGGTTGAAGCGCGTTCCCGTCCCGTAAGACGGAATGCCGCGATCCGCGGTGCGATCGTCATGGAAGTATTCGTAGCTCAGTTTGACCTTGGTATCCTCGCCCCGGATCGTAACGGTCGGATTGATGCCGTAGCGCTCGAGATCGACGTAATCCCGGAAGCTGCCGGACTTCTCATACATCGCGTTGATACGGCCTGCGACATTGGAATCGACCGCGCCGCCGGCATCGATCGAAACCCGCTTGTTGTCGTACGATCCGCCCTGGACAGTCACTTCGCGGATCGTCCTGCCATCCGCTTCCTTGGTGATGCGATTGATAACGCCACCGCCGCCGCCGCGGCCGAAGATCAGTGCATTCGGGCCCTTGAGCACTTCAATGCTCTGAATGTTGTAGAAGTCACGATAGTACTGGACGTCGTCGCGCACGCCATCAACAAAGAAATCGGCTGACGTGTTCTGGCCGCGAATCACGAGTTGGTCGCGATTGCCTTCGCCCTGTGCCGGTACCAGCCCGGGAACATAACGTATTGCTTCACTGATGCTCTGCGAGCCGGTGTCCTTGAGGAAATCCTTGGTGAGCACCGTCACGGACTGAGGCACGTTGATTAGCGCCGTGTTGGTCTTGGTCGCGCTGGACGTCCGCGTGGCGAGATAGCCGATGGTGCCATTCTTGTCGCCGGACGCGCTTTCGATGTCGATCGTGGGCAATGCTTCCTGCGCAACAGCGCCTGACACAATGGCCGCGGAAGCCAGCATCAACGCAACATAACTCACCGAAAACCGTGCCGTGCGCCCGAAGTAAAGTCCGGCTTCGCGTGAAGCGACTCCCTTCAAGGCAATTCCTGCAACAACCCGCATACATCCATCCCCACTTAATTGCCGCGCGTTCATGAGAACGGCGAATTCAGGGCACGCCTTTAGAAAATGTAATGAAGACAGGAAAGCCTTTGAGATTAGAACGTCTTCAAATCGGGCATGTCGCGGAGATTAGGAATTGCTGCAATAAGCGCTGCGCGACTAGAAGAAGTAGGCAATACGCGCTTCTGATGATCCGTTTTAGAATCTCTCCAAGTCACTGAATTAGAAACAATCTAAATGCCAGACCCAACTTCAGATTACCGCCGCGGAGCTCTGAAGCGGCTCTGGCGTAACATTCACCTGTGGCTCGGCATCGGCCTGTTCATTCTGCTCGTGCCTGTGGCGCTGTCCGGCGCGATCCTCGTCTATCACGACGACATCGGCGAATTTCTGAGCACGCCGAGCGGCGCAGTCGCGCCGTCGAAGCCACCGGACATCGCGCTCGCTATTGCGAATGCACGCAAGGCTGCAGGCGACGGCTTCACACCGATGTCGATCAGCTTTCCGGAAGACAACCGCGCACCGCTGACGATCGCGTTGCGCGGACCCGCGGCGAAGGGCGAACGGCCGGTGCGCCTCACCGCGACCATCGACCGCCATGATGCACGCGTTCTCAGCATCGTCGATTTCCGTCAGACATTCTTCGGCTTCATGCACGTGTTCCATGAAAATCTGACCATTCCGGACTACGGACGCAGCATGGTCGGGTGGACCGGAGTTGCGATGCTGACGCTCTCGCTGACCGGCCTGTATCTGTGGTGGCCACGGCACGGCCAGTGGTCGCGCGCCTTCGTGTGGCGGCGCAGCCCGGCGACGTCATCGAACCTGCACTACATGACCGGCTTCTGGATCTGCTTTCCGCTGGCGCTGATCTCATTGACCGGGATTTATCTCGCCTGGCCGCAACAGGGCCGCGATCTGCTGTCGTCGATCGCGCCGATGACAGCACAGCAGCAGCGCGGCGGTGGTCCGGGCGGCCAGGTGATGGCCAGGCCGACGCATTCGCCGTCCGAGATTTACGCGACCGCATCCGCGCAGCCGAATTCGGCCGTTGACGCGATCTTCTTTCCCAATCCGCAAACCGGCAGCTGGCGCGTCAGGCTACGCGAAGACGGCAAGACCGAACCGGTGACAATCATGATCAACGACCGCAGCGGCGACGTGAGCGTCGTTCAGCCGTTGTCGGGTGATCGGACCGCGTCCTGGATTCGCTGGCTGCATGAAGGCAGTCATTCCGGTGAAGTCTGGCGCTTCGTCGTATTCCTGAGCGGCATCATGCCGACAGTGCTCGGCGTCACAGGCATTCTGATCTGGCTGCGCCAGCGTCGTCAGCGCGCGCTGATGAAAACGAACGCACCGCTCGCCGCGTCGAACAAGCCGTCACGCCCGGTCGGCGACGCCGCGCCCGCAGAATAATCGCAACCTCACAAGTCCGACCTCCGCCGCCGCAACGGCGCGCCTCGCGCCCCGCCGGCGAGGTTCGCCGTCGCTTGCCCATGCCTCTAATATCCCGCGCCACCTGCTTCTTGAGAATCAATCGCAAAAACTATTGCGAATAGTTCGCACTTGCATTATCAACTCCCGGCGAGTTGCGTCGGCGTGGGGGTGAAATGCGTTTGAACTCATGGGTTTCCGCAGCGAGCATGGCCTGCGTATCGGTGACCGTGGCGGGTGTAGGGCATGGTCAAGCCCAGGACGTCCTTCCCGAGATCGCAGTGTCGGCACCGGTCCCCACGGGAACCACATCTGATGACGGATTGCAGCGCGGACCGCTCAACGTCATCGACAACACCTATCAGTCGGCCACCGCGATCACCGGCCGCGAAATCCAGCGCAGCAACGCGGCGTCTCTCGCCGATCTGCTGTCCGGATTGCCCGGCGTCTCGTCATCGACCTTCGCGCCTGGCGCGAGTCGTCCCAACATTCGCGGTCTCGACGACTATCGCGTGCGCGTGCAGGAAAACGGCATCGGCACCCAGGACGCATCCGACTTCAGTCAGGATCACGTCGTACCGATCGATCCGCTCGCCGCCGACAAGGTCGAGGTGATCCGCGGACCGGCGACGCTGCGCTACGGATCACAGGCGATCGGCGGCGTGGTGAACGCCACCAACAATCGCATTCCCGAGCAACTGGTGCAGGATGGTTTCAGCGCGCGGTTCAAGGGCGGCGCATCGTCCGTGGACAACGGCCTCGACGGCGCGGTGAGCCTCGACGCCAGCGGCAACAATGTCGCCATCCATGCCGACGCCTACGGCCGGCGCGCAGGCGATTACCGGATTCCCGGCGGCGTGCAGGCCAACACGCGCTTGCAAACCGAAGGACAGTCCGTCGGCGGCTCCTACATTTTCGATGGCGGCTTTATCGGCACCGCGATCCAGCACATCACCAGTCTCTATCACATCCCCGGCGTGGCCGATGCGCAGCAGAATTCGCGCATCGACATGGAACAGACGAAATGGACCAGCAAGGGAGAGCTGCGCGCGCCGGTCGACGGCATTGATGCCGTACGTTTCACCTTCGGCGCCGGCAACTACAAGCACAATGAACTCGGCCTCGACGCCAACGGCGTCGACGCCCTGAAGAACATCATCAAGAACCGCGAAGTCGAAGGCCGTTTCGAACTGGATCACGCGGCGATTGCAACCGCCGCGGGCGCGCTGACCGGAACATGGGGCGCGCAGTTCGGCCAGCGCGACCTCGGCACCGACGGCAGCCTCGGCGGCCTGCTGGCGCCGACGAAAACCAACACCGCTGCCGCCTTTGCGTTCGAGCAAATTCAGTTCACCGATACGCTGCGCATGCAGGCGGCGGCCCGCATCGAGAACCATATCGTCAAGGGACTGGCGCCGACTTTCCCGGCAGACTTTCTGCCGCCGCCCAACACGTTCACCGAAGAACCTGCGCGGCGAACCTTCACACCGAAAAGCGCCAGCCTCGGTGTGTTGAAGAACCTGCCCTGGGACATGGTGGCGACACTCAACGCCCAGTATGTGCAACGGGCGCCCGCTGCGCCTGAACTTTTCTCGCGCGGCTCCGATGGCGCGTCGGGCACTTTCGTGATCGGTAATCCGGATCTCAAGATCGAGACCGCGCAGACTGCGGAAATCGGCCTCAAGCGCGCCAAGGGACAGTTGCGGTTCGAGACCAGCCTCTATTACACGCGCTATCAGGATTTCATCTTCAAGCAGGTCACCGGCAATTTCTGCACCGACACGTTCGCAACCTGCGGCGCCACCGGTCCGCTGACACAGGTCGCTTACGGCCAGCGCGATGCGATCTTCAGGGGCGCAGAAGTCGCCGCCCAGCTCGACGTCACACCGCTTGGCGACGGCATGTTCGGCATCGACGGACAGTATGACATCGTGCGCGCAACCTTCACCGATGGAACCAACGTGCCACGCATCGCGCCGATGCGCGCGGGCGGGGGCGTGTGGTGGCGCAGCGCCGAATGGTACACGCGGATCGGCCTGCTGCATGCGTTCGCGCAGAACGATGTCGGGCTCAACGAGACGCCCACCGACGGCTACAATTTGCTCAAGGCAGAGGTGAGCTACACGCATACGTTCAGCAGAACGGACAGCGGACCGCGCGAAATAACCGTCGGCCTTGCCGGCGACAACCTGCTCAACGAGCGGATTCGCAATCATATTTCCTTCAAAAAAGCCGAGGTTCTACAGCCCGGCCTCGGCGTCCGGCTGTTCACGAATGTGAGGTTCTGATGAGGCGCAAACTCTGGAATCGTTCCAGTTTTGGCGAAATCTAGGCCCCCGGTGGCGACAAGGACATCGCAGTGCACTATTCTGAAAATGAACCTCGCC
>Ga0233442_1000991_pt1 | contig 23620 bp, 21 predicted proteins | sample SI_123_September_3_FD_182789 | JGI IMG/M metagenome (GOLD analysis project Ga0233442, IMG submission 182789) | Seawater microbial communities from Saanich Inlet, British Columbia, Canada - SI_123_September2016_150_MG | ecosystem: Environmental > Aquatic > Marine > Inlet | place: Canada: British... | reverse complement strand
AGACACAAGGTTTTTTTGAATAAAATATTTAATCCCAAGGGTGATTATGATTTAGTAAGACTAGGAAAGTTAAATGATTCTGGCTACTTAGTTGATAAAAGAGATGTTAATCAAGCAGATATTTTGATTTCACTAGGTGTTTGTCATGCTTGGTCATTTGAGGAAGATTTTTTAAAACACAATAAAATCCCTATTGAGGCATATGATGGCACTACTGGTATTTTAAAATTATTTAAGATGTCCATTAATGCATTATTAACCTTGCAACGACAACTTTTTTTTCAGTCGGTAACTGCTTTTTTTTCCTATAGTCGATTTTTTTCTGGTAGCACTCGGCATCATGCAGTAATGGTCGGATTTGATAAGCCGCCAACTTTTATTTCTCTTGATACAATTTTCAAATCGGTTGTAAAAAAAGACCAGAAAGTATTTCTAAAAATAGATATAGAAGGCTGGGAATATAGATTTTTAGATCAAATAATTAAACACTCTGACAGCATTTGTGGCTTGGCAATCGAATTTCATGACTTAGACATACATATAGAAAAAGTTGAAAAATTTATAGCGGACTTCTCTTTAGATATAGCGCATGTTCACTGTAATAATTATGCTATGACAACCCCTGAAGAGCTACCTCTAGTAATAGAGGCTACTTTTAGCTCACATCCTGAAATCAAAAAATCTAAGAGAATTTTCCCACATGTATTGGACTCATCAAATGACAAATACAAAGAAGATTATCAGATTGAATTTTTACCAGATCTATAACGGCTAATAAGTGTCTTTGTTAGATTGCAGCAGTTAAAGAACTACAGATATGTGCAAATTATTATTCATAGGTGATTTAAATGAAGGTACGCGCAGTCTTATGCGCGCTAAAAAACTTGAGAAGATGGTCAAAACTGTTGTTAAAGTTAGTAATACTAAAGTGCCATATATTGCTGGTATAGATAAGCCATCATTGATATACCGAATTTTTCATAAGTTGGGTATACCACTAGATATAGAGAATTTAAATTCTAAGGTGGTTAAATTAGTTGGTAGTAATGTCTTTGACATTATATGGGTTGAAAAATCTATCATGCTCAAACCTTCCACTTTGAAAAGTATAAGACTCAAAAACCCCCTGGCTAAAATTATTTCAGTTTCAGAAGATGATATGTTTGCTAGCCATAACCGAAGTGTATATTACGATAAATCGCTACCTATTTACAACATTGTATTTACTACTAAAGTTTACAATCTCATTGAGTTAAAAACTTTAGGCGCCCAATCTACGGAATTATTCTTGGATTCATTTGATGAAGATCTGCATAGGCCATTGTCAAAATATAGCGATATAAAAACCAAAAAACACGATGTTTGTTTTGTCGGTACTTTTGAAGCAGAACGAGCAGAAACAATGATTTTGTTGAGCTCCAAAGGTGTTAAGGTTACGATTTTTGGTAACGGTTGGAGTGGGTTAAAAAACAAATACACTAACCTAATAATTAAAGACAAGCCTGTTTATGGTGAAGAGTATGTAAGGGTTATTAATAATAGTAAGATTAACCTAGGTTTTTTGAGAAAAATTAACCGAGATGAAGTTACCAGTAGAACAATGGAGATTAATGCGTGCGAGTCGTTTTTAATTGCTGAAAGAACCAGTCGACATAATGAACTATTTATTGAGGGAAAAGAGGTTGAATTTTTCTCCACTAATGAAGAGCTTTATGAAAAAATACAACACTATTTAACACACGATAATTTGATTTCTGGAATATCAAAGAGAGGCAGAAAACGCTGTCTTCAATCAGGGTATGATATGACAAATCAATTATCTATCATATTATCAAAAACAACGAGTAATTAAAATAAAAGTATGGAAAATTATAAAGAAATTAAAGCTTGCAGGGTATGCAAAAAGACTAATCTAACCAATGTTCTTTCTTTGGGTGATTTATATGTCTCAGACTTTTCAGATCAACAAAATAGTGATGATGGTATCAAAGCGCCACTTGATTTAGTGCTTTGTAATCATGAAAATGGCGGGTGTGGATTATTACAGCTAAAGCACACAGTATCAAACGAATCAATGTATCGTAATTATTGGTATCGGTCTGGCATTAATAAAACAATGCGTGATGAGTTAGGCAGTATTGCTAGTAAGGCAAAATTAATGACCAATTTAAAGTCTGGAGACTACGTAATTGATATTGGTGCTAATGATGGTACTCTTTTAAGAAGTTACGATGTAGAAGGTTTGAATACTGTAGGGTTTGAGCCAGCATTAAATCTCGAGCAATATGGTATTCAAGGGACAACAAAGATTATTGTTGATTTCTTTAATTTTTCTCAGTGGAATAAAAATTTTAGTAACAAAAAAGCGAAAGTTATAACCGCCATAGGTATGTTTTATGATTTAGATGATCCAAATTCATTTGTTTCAGATGTTGAGAAGTGCTTGGATGATGATGGCTTGTTTATTATTCAAATGATGTACTTACCTTCTTTTTTAAAGCGTAATTCTTTTGATGGTATTTGTCATGAGCATCTAGAATATTATTCTTTGTTTTCTTTATCAAATCTTCTTGATAGACATAATTTAGAGGTGTGCGATGTCGAACTAAAGGAGCATATTAATGAAGGTAGCGTGTGTTTTTACATTAGAAAGAAAAACTCAGAAAGCAGCATAAAACTATCATCAGGAGCAAGTGATAGAGTTTTGGACATGATTAGTGATGAGAAAAAGCAAGGCTTAGAGGGTTTACAAACCTATAAAGAGTTTGAAAAAAGAATCATTAAAGAAAAAGATAAAACATTGGATTTTTTAAAGCAAGAAATATCCAAAGGTAAAAAGATTCACGGCTATGCAGCCTCTACCAAGGGGAATACAACATTACAGTTTTATAAAATAGACACACAATTAATTGAAGCAATAGCTGATCGCAATCCAGATAAGCATGGAAAATTTACCATGGGTAGTGAAATTCCAGTAATTTCAGAAGAAGAATCTAGAGGCTTGAAGCCTGACTATTATTTTGTATTAGCTTGGCATTTCTTGCCAGAATTTATCAAACGAGAAAGTGATTTCTTAAAGGATGGCGGAAAATTTGTTGTTTCAATGCCAGTGTTTGCTGTAATTGATAGTTCTGCATTAAATAGTTAATCGGTTCATATTTTTTTGGTTAAATAACAAAGGTCAATCAAATTGATTGAATTGTCTATGAATAAAGATAAAATCAAGCTTAGTATTTGCATTCCTACATATAATAGACCTAGAGCCTTTAAGAGACTTTTATCTCATCTATTGCTACAAATTGACAATAGGGTTGAAATTATAGTTAGAGATGATAGTTCTAATGACGATAGTAAAAAAATATTCTATAGTTTATTTAATGATACAAAAATCAGCCATAAATATTTTCATGGTCCAAAAATAGGAGTAGATGCGGCGAATTTATTCTTACTTGAAAATGCCAGTGGGGATTATATTTGGTGGTTTGGTGATGATGATGAGCTACTTGTTGGCGGGGTTAAGACAGTATTAGGCTTAATAAATAAATATAATGATCTAAATTTTATATGGGCAAACTTTGCATTTGGCGACAAGAATAATTTAGCTGTAGATAGAGTTGATGGATTCTTTGAAAGTGGAGATGATATTTTAAAATCTATAGGTACCAATATCGGACTCCTTTCAACTCAAATCATCAAGAGAAAAGTTGCGTTAAAAGGGGTTCAGCGTGCGCAGAAACATATTCATGGATTTGCATTCGCATCTACGGCAATAGTTTTGTATACTGCTTCAGAACCTGGAAGGTCATATTTTTTACGAGGCCCGTTTATATTTTGTAATCCTACTACAATTGATGAGATTAAGACTATAACCACAAAAGATGGCGGCATAAATAACGATGGTTTTATTACGTACGGGATTTATTTTCTTGAATTGTTGGAAGATTTTAGGGATAGGTTTTCAGCAGAAGCCATAAGAAAAATATTAACCGTTAATTTTTCTTCATTATGGAGGGGGATGTTAGTTGGCTGGGTAGGTGGCTGGGATACACCTAAAGGAAAAAGAATGTCTTTATTGAAGTATTATTGGTCATATCCTGAATTTTGGATGGCACTTCCAATAATGCTACTCCCTAGGTGGCTGGTTACAATATTGTATAAGACTTATAAAATATTCTTTAGTCATAGAAAGTTTATTTTTTTTAATAAGTAATTAGCCAAAATAAACATATAAAAAATGGAAAAAATAGCACTTATTACAGGCATTGCAGGGCAAGATGGCTCTTATTTAGCTGAGATGTTAATTGACAAAGGTTATGAAGTGCACGGCACTGTTAACTCGAGCAATAAAGATGTCAATGCATTGTGGAGATTGGGTGATATTCTTGATAAGGTTACATTACACTACAGGAAAATAGAATCTAATAGTGATATTAGGGCTATATTTCTAGATATTCTTCCAAACGAAGTGTACCATTTAGCGTCTAATCATGAGGTTGGCATTTCAGTAGATAGCTACACTTCTTCTCGAAAGATAAATATAGATGATGTGGCTATATTGCTTGACTCAATAGTTACATCAAAACCTGACTGTAGACTCTTTTATGCTAGTTCTAGTAGGGTGTTTTCAGAAACACTTACTACACCTCAGAATGAATTAGTAAATATGTGCCCTGATTCAATATATGGATTAACAAAAGTTGCCGGAATGAATTTAGTGAAAATTTACCGTGAGAAGAAGGGTATTTTTGCTTGTTCTGGAATATTATATAACCATGAGTCATATAGAAGATCCCTTTATTTTTTGCCAAAAAAAGTTACAGTAGCAGCAGCAAAGATAAAACTTGGAATTGAATCTCAATTAGTGATTGGAGATGTTAATTCTATAAGGGACTGGGGTTTTTCAGGTGATTTTGTTGATGCTATGTGGCGGATGTTGCAATCAGATATTCCGAAGGATTATATTATAGGAACCGGATCCACACATAAGGTTAGTGATATCTTGGATATAGCATTTGAGTCATTAGATTTAGATTGGCGTGAGTATGTAAAAATGGATCATTCGCTTGTTAGGGCTTCAGATAAAGCTATATTAGTTGCGGATATAGCTAAAATAAAGAAAGAACTTGGGTGGTCACCTACAATGCACTTCTCAGAATTAATAAAATCAATGGTAGATGAGAGTATTTTAGAATTAAGTAATTATGGAAAATAAAACAATACTTTTTGGCGGCAGTGGGCTTCTTGGGCCGGTTATTTTAGAAAAATTTCCAGACATTGTATCTGTTGGTAGGACGCCACCTCCTTCATATATAAAAAATGCTCATGTATCTATCAACTCTCTTGATGAGTTAGATAAGATTGATTCGCTTGAGTTTGATAGCGTCATTTTTTTGATTGGCAGTTCAGATCATCATCTAATTAATAGTCATCCAACAATGGGAATAGATTACAACGTAGTGCTTTTAAAAAAGGCGTTGAATTATTTCAAAACAAGAAATATTAAAAAGTTTATTTGTTTTACAACAATATTATTATATAAGGCTAGGGACAGTATGTTGCCTTGTAACGAAAGCCACCCAATTAATCCTTATGTCAATGATTACGTATTTAGTAAGCACTTATCTGAAGAGGTTATTAGATTTTATAAAGACAGTGTTCCTTCAATTATTATGCGATGCTCAAATATATACGGCCCAACCAGATTAGTAAGGCCTGATTTAATTCCGACCTTAATTCAAGATTCTTATAGTTGTGATAGTGTAAGTGTTTGGAACAAAAAGCCACAGCGAGATTTTATTTATCTAGAAGATGCTGCTGATGCCATTGTAAGTTTGATAGATACTGACTATACAGGAATTGTAAATCTTGGCACTGGAGCAACTACTAGTGTTGGTGAAATTTCAAATATAATAGAAAAGTTATCGGGAAAGAAGGTGGTTGATTTAGAGAAGAAAGTCAAAGGACCAATGTATTTTCAATGCGACACCACGCTTCTTTATGACTTAACAGGCTGGAAGCCAAAGTATACACTTGATCAAGGTATAGAAAAAACCTACAAGAGGATGGGTGTTTGGAAAAATGAAAACTTGTGGCCGAACAAAGTCATGACTAGCTAATTATTTGAATGAAAGTTAATAAGGTTAATCATGTTTATATAGAAGATAATCATGGTATTCAAAGTAAAAGATTAGAAAAGCATTTATATGCGCAGGCAATAGAGAGTTTAATCGTCGTGTGTGCGGATATATTAATAATTAATAAGAAAAAAAAGTTGATTTATCTGGCGGAACGCTCAGTAAAACCTATGAAGGGGTTTTGGAGTATAGGCGGAAGAAGATTTGTTGGCGATACTCTGGTCGAATCAGTTAGGAATAATTTTCTGCGAGAAACATCTGTCAATATTAATATGGAAAAATTTGAATATATTTGCACCAAAGAGGTGATTTGGAAAGATAGAAAAGAAGAGCCACAAGATTTTGGGAAGCATGATTTAATTCAGTTTTTTTATGTGGAATTAGATTTCGAAGAATTGAAAAAAGCCTCTAGAAATTTATGCAAAAGTGAATATTCTCAGAAGGGCCTGGTAAGCTTTGATCGTAATAAAATAAAAGATTACAATATACATCCGATAATGGTAGAAATTTATGACAAAATATTCCCTTAAATCCTGATGAAAATACAAAATAAAAAAATTATATTAACGGGTGGATCTGGATTTCTTGGAAAGAGGGTTCTTAATAAACTTGTAAGTTTGGGTGCTGATCCAGATAGAATTTTTATACCTAGATCTTCTGAGTACAACTTGTGTGACAAACAAGCTTGCGAAAGCGTTGTCAAGGGTGCCGACATTGTAATCCATCTAGCTGCAAAAGTAGGTGGATTATGGAGTCATGTTAATCGACAAGCTGATTTTTTTTATGAAAATGCATGTATGGGCTTACATTTGGTTGACGCTTCATATAGAGCCGGAGTTAAAAAGTTTGTTGGACTTGGGTCGGTGTGTGAGTATCCAGATGATGTGGCAATTCCGTTCAAAGAGAGTACCCTTTGGGATGGATATCCTTCAAAGATTACTGCGCCATATGGCTTAGCAAAAAAAATGATGCATGTTGCATCCGATGCTTACAGCTCTCAATATGGATTCAATGCAATTCACTTACTAATGATTAATCTATATGGGCCGGGGGATGATTTTAATCCAGAAACTTCCCATGCTATACCAGCATTAATTAAAAGAGTTTACAATGCTAAAAATAATAATTTGGACAGTATTGATGTTTGGGGAGACGGTACCGCAAGTAGAGAATTTTTGTTTGTTGATGATGCGGCTGAAGCAATAGTGATGGCCACACAGAGTCACAACTCTTCGGATCCTGTGAATATTGGTTCTGGTAGAGAGGTGCCAATAAAAATTCTTATAGAATTAATTTGTGAATATATGGACTATCAAGGTAAGATAATGTGGGATACCAGTAAAGTTGGAGGGCAGCTTAGACGCAAGCTTGATGTTAATCTCGCAGAGTCAAGTTTTGGATTTAAGGCTAAAACAGAATTTGAGGATGGACTTAAAGAAACGATAGGCTGGTACTTATCTACTCAGGTTAAATAATAGGTGTTGTAGTATATGGATGATAAGGATTACCAAATTGGATCAGCAGGATTTCATTTTGGAAAAAAAGAAAAAGAATATGTAATAAGTGTTTTAGATAGTCATAGACTTTCTTATGGTGATTGGACTAAGAAATTTGAGAAACTATTTGCTAATGAGCATGATTCAAAATTCTCTGTATTTAGTAACAGTGGTACCAGCGCTCTCCATATGGCACTTGCAGCGATGAAAGAAAAATATTCTTGGAATGATGGCGATGAAGTTATAGTTCCAGCTGTAACTTTTATTGCGACTTCAAATATTGTGTTATTTAACAATATGACGCCAGTATTTGTTGATGTTGATCCGTATACATATAATATTGATATTGATAAAATTGAGAGTGCAATTACTGATAAAACACGCGTAATTCTACCGGTTCATTTATTTGGACTTCCTGCTGATATGGATCCTATTGTCAAAATTGCAGAAAAAAATTCTTTAAGAATTTTAGAAGATTCGTGTGAATGCATGTATGCTACTTATAAAGGAAAAAAAGTCGGTTCATTTGGAGATGTTGGTTGTTTTTCTACATATGTGGCACATTTTCTTGTAACTGGAATAGGTGGATTGGCCATAACAAGTGATCCAGAGTTAGAAGCCCTTATGCGTAGCTACATGAACCATGGGCGAAACACTGCTTATTTAAATATCAATGATGATAAAGGTTTGACAGAGGATGGTTTACGTGATGTAGTTCGTAAGCGTTTTTCATTCACCAGGCTTGGGCATAGCATGAGAGCAACCGAACTTGAAGCAGCAATTGGTGTCGCTCAATTTGAAGGCAGACAAGAGAATATAAAAGCACGCAGAGAGATTGCAAAATTTTATTCAAAAAATCTTGAGTGTCTGCATGAGTATATTCAACTACCATTCATTCCAGATGATAGGGAGCATAATTTTATGATGTATCCTATGGTTCTCAAGAATGAGAGTAAGTGGGAGTTAGTTAATTATCTAGAATTAAAAGGTATAGAGACAAGAGAAATGGTACCATTGACAAACCAGCCGGTGTATGAAGATATCTTTGGCTTAGACTTTAAAAACAAATTCCCAGTAGCGGAATGGATTAATAATAATGGATTTTATGTTGGCTCTCATCCTTATATGAAACAGACAGATATTCAACGTATTGTAGATGTAATTTTAGAATTTTTTAGTAACAGATAGCTTTTATTAAATACTAATGAATAATAAACCATTAATAAGTATTTGTATTATTACATGCAATCAGCCTGAAGCAGTTAAAAATGTTATTTATGATATTTCTCTTCAGGAGAGTGAAGATATTGAAATATTAGTTCGTGACGATAGTTCTGATAGTAAAACTGAGAAGATTGTAGAAAAGGCCATTAAGGAGATAAATATTCCCATTCAATACTTTCATTCTAAGAAAGAATCATTTGGTGGATATGATAAGGCGTTGTTAGATGTTACAGAAAAAGCGAATGGAAAATATGTCTGGTGGTTTGGAGATGATAGGTTATCTAAAAAAGCAATTGATAAGGTCGTATCTATTGCTAGATCAAAAGATGATTTTTCCTTTATATGGTTAAATGCACGGAATATCAATGATAGTTCAGATATAGGGTTTGATCTTGGAGGAGATATGACCTTTAGCAATGCATCTGATATCTTTGAAAAAAATGTTGGTCTGTTAGGGTTTCCAACAATTACTATTTTAAATAGAGAGGATGCTGTTAGGGGGATTAAAGACGCTAAAAAATTTATTGGCACAACGTTAACTGGATTTTTTCTTTTGTTGTATGTGATTACACAAAAAAATAAAAAGGCAATTTTTATCCAAGAGCCAATTATTTTAAGTGAGCCAAAACCTCATGGCGAGAATCGTTGGTATGATTCTTTTCAAGTGCATGGGGTTAATTATTTTTTAGTTGCTAAAAATTTTAAAAATAGTATTTTGCCCAAGAGTTTCAGAAAAGGTATGTCTGATCAATATGGGCGTATATGGCGTGCTGTTATATATGAAAGAATAATGGGGCTTTCTACTGGATTTGCATCAAGTTCACAAAAAATATGGAAAATGACGAAATTATATTGGCTCTATCCTGAATTTTATATCGCCCTTCCTTTGATGTTACTCCCAAGATTTGTGTTGAGATTGGTGTATAAATTATATAAACATTAATTATTTTTTTGAGGTAGAAATACATTGTGTGGAATCGCTGGAACATTTTTTGTAGTTAAACAATCTAGCAATGCTAGTACAGGTGGTATCGTCTCTAGAATGTCGGAGCATTTAAGGTCTCGTGGCCCAGATGCATCAGGTCATTTTCAGGATACTGAATGTGATTTAAATTTAGTACATAGGCGCTTGTCTATTATTGATCTAAATCAGCGATCAAATCAGCCTATGATTTCTGATGATGGTAGGTATGTCATTATTTTTAATGGGGAGATATATAATTTTAAAGAGTTACGTATAGAGCTCGAAAACGAAGGTGAAGTATTTAACACGCAAAGTGATACGGAAGTTGTTTTAAAGCTTTTTTCCCGCGATAAGGAAAGCATGCTCAAGCGATTAAGGGGCATGTTTGCTTTTGCTATTTGGGATTGTGATAAAAAAGAATTATTTTTAGCGCGTGACCCTTACGGTATTAAACCTCTGTATATAGCGAAATGCAAACAGGGCTGGTTATTTGCATCACAAGTAAAAACTTTATTAGCTTCTGGTGTCATCTCTCAAGAGCCTAACTTAGAGGCTCAATCTGGATTTTGGTCTCTTGGAAGTGTTCCCGAGCCTTATACATGGTTCCGTGATATCAATGCATTGCCTGCTGGAACTTTTTGCCGAATTAATTCAAAAGGTGAAAAAACAGAACCAATCAAATATTGGGAAATAGCTGATTCATGGAAAAATGCATCAGATTGCCTATTGTCGAAAGATGTTGTTGCCGACAATGTGGCTGATGCTTTATTGAAATCAATAGAGTGCCATTTGGTATCTGATGTTCCAGTTGGTGTATTTTTGTCTGGTGGTATTGATTCTAGTGCTCTAGTAGGGCTAATGAAAGACGCAGGTGTGCGCCAGATTGAAGGTATTACAATTGCTTATGATGAGTTTAAAGGGACGTTTGAGGATGAGGTGCCCGTTGCTGCACAAGTTGCCAAATATTATGATATACGACACCATATTCGCAGAGTGACAAAGGAAGAGTTTATTGCTGACTTACCTAAGATATTAAATGACATGGACCAACCATCAATTGATGGAATTAATACTTGGTATGCGAGTAAAGCAGTGGCAGAACTAGGTTTAAAAGTAGTTGTATCTGGTATTGGTGGTGATGAATTATTTTTAGGATACCCTAGTTTTTCACAGTTGCCACGACTTACTAAAGCTATGAATTTATTAAAGCACATTCCAGGCGCTATGAAAGTTGCGAATATTGTGTTCCGACGCAAGGCATTGACAAGTGGTAATTCTCGCTGGAAGTACACTACAGATTGGTCAAAAACTATTGCTGGGGCGTGGTGGTTGAGGAGGAGTATGTACAGTCCAGATGATTTGTTAGGGCTAATGGATAGTGGTTATGCTGAAAAATTTCAACAAAGTTTTAATGTTAAAAAACAAATAGAATCAATGATTGGAAAACAATCAAAAAATTCCATACTTGCACTAGCTCAAATTGAGTCTATGGTCTATTTGCGCAATCAGCTATTGCGAGATAGTGATTGGGCTAGTATGGCTCATGGTGTTGAGCTACGCACTCCTCTTGTAGATGCGTATTTATTAAGCCAAGTGGAGCCTTATTTATCATTATTTCATAAATTTTCTAATAAGAGTTTATTGGCTAACGCTCCACGTAAACCGTTACCACATCAAATTATTAATCGCAATAAAACAGGGTTTGGTATTCCAGTTGAGCGTTGGCTGAGTGAATCAGGTATTATTCCAGCTTCTAAAATGCGTAGTAGAGAATTGGCTAAACATGTAGTGAATGCTTACGAATCTTGGGCGCCATGAAGCTACTTCATATCATTCCTCATATTGATGAAGAGGCAGCAGGCCCATCCTATTCTGTACCGCGCTTGTGTCAAAGTTTGGTAGTTGCTGGTAATGAAGTTGAACTGTCATGTCTTGCAGCTAAAAAAAATATTAAAGGCGTTAATATTGTCATCCATTCAGAGTGGCCTTTTTTGAAACGATTTGCCGTATCAAGTAGTTTTGTTAAGTATTTACGATTAAGGGCGGATAGTGTTGATATTATTCATAATCATAGTTTATGGTCTATGGTTAATGTGGCTACAGGTTGGTTGGCACCATATAAAGCAGCAAAGCTCGTGACATCTCCAAGAGGGACGCTATCAACTTGGGCACTGAGTCAAAATTATATTATTAAAAAAGTGCTATGGGTTATTCAGCGTAGAGTGTTACGGTATTCCGACATGATACATGCAACCAGTATGGTTGAATATGAGCAAATAAGATCAATGGGTTTTAATGCGCCTGTTGCGATTATTCCTAATGGGATCGATTTGCCATTAGAGTTTCCATTCAAAAAAGAAAGCGATAGACGCACTTTATTATTTTTGGGGCGTTTGCATCCTACAAAGTGTGTAGATCGTCTTTTACATGCTTGGAAAGAATTGCAATATAATCATCCAGAGTGGGATTTGGTCATAGTGGGCAAGGGTAAGTCTAACTATATTAAAGAATTAACCCATCTTAAGGGTCAATTATTACTAGAACGAGTCAAGTTTACTGGCGCTGTTTATGGCGCTGAAAAATCAGATATTTACAACAATGCTAATTTGTTTGTCTTACCATCACACTCTGAAAATTTTGGCATTGCTGTTGCAGAATCATTGGCACATAGTTGTCCTGTAGTTGTTAGTAAAGGGGCGCCTTGGTCACAATTAGAAGAAAAAAAATGTGGCTGGTGGACTGATCATAACATTCAAAGCCTGAGTAAATCGCTTGACATATCCATGTCCACCCCAGTAGAGCAACTTAGAATTATGGGTATTAATGGGCGTCATTGGATGGCACAAGATTATGAATGGAAGGTTATCGCACAGAAAATGAGTAATAGTTATAATTGGCTGATAAAAGGCGGAAAGCGACCTTCATGGATTAAATTATCATAATGAAACAATCGAATAACTGGCAACATGGAAGCTCTCAAGTTTCAGTAATTATGATATCCCTCAACGAGGAGCATAATATGGATGCAGTTTTAAAAAATTTATCAGGATGGGCTTATGACGTGCATTTGGTGGATAGCTGCAGCCAAGATAACACGATTGATATTGCTTTAAAACATGGTGTGAATGTAATTCAGCATCGTTTTAATGGATTTGGCGATCAGTGGAACTTTGCATTAGATAATTTACCGATTTCTACGCCCTGGGTAATGAAGCTTGATCCTGATGAAAGGTTAACACCTGAGCTGAAAAAGTCTATTGATGAAATGATCAAAAATGACGCGTCAGACGGTATTATTATTAAACGTAGATTATGGTTTATGGGGAGCGTACTACCAATAACACAGTCTATTCTTAGGTTATGGAGAACGGGAACTTGCCATTTTACAGAAGTAAAGGTTAATGAGCACCCGTTGGTTGAAGGCGATATACATTATGCAGATGGGTATTTAGAACACCATGATAGTCCTCATCTAGATCATTGGGTTGTAAAGCAGAACAAATACACCACCACCGAAGCGATAAATCAATTTTATGAAGGTAATTTAGCAGCCAGTCCAAAATTATTTGGCACCTCTCTTGAAAGGCGTATTTGGATAAAAAAGAATTTTTGGAAGATCCCTGGTCGTTATATAATACTTTTTTTATATCATTTTATATTTTTAGGTGCATGGCGTGCCGGCCGAATAGGATGGATATGGTCTCATCTAAGAGTAGAGGTGTATCGTCTTTGGGGGTTTAAAAAAATTGAAATGAAGCTCTTGAATGGCGTAGTAAAAGATATACCAGCGCATGCTGGAAATCCAGATACTAGAGTAAGGTTTTACGAGTAGTTAATTAAATTATTCAATGTTTTAATGTGGATAGCAATATATGTATAAAAATAAAATTATAGTAATAACAGGCGGTACAGGCTCTTTTGGTAAGACTGTAACCAAACATTTACTATGTAATGATGTTAAGGAAATTAGAATCTTTAGTAGGGATGAAACTAAACAAGATGCTCTAAGAACAAAGCACATGCACGATTCTAGAGTAAAATTCTATATTGGTGATATTCGTGATTATGACAGTATTTATGCGGCACTAAATGGCGTAGATTATGTTTTCCATGCGGCTGCCTTAAAGCAAGTTCCTTCATGTGAATTTTTCCCTATGCAGGCAGTAAAAACCAATATTATTGGTAGTGACAACGTAATTCGCGCATCAATTGCACAAGAGGTTAGTAAAGTTGTATGTTTAAGCACTGATAAGGCTGTTTACCCAATTAACGCTATGGGAGTTAGTAAAGCAATGATGGAGAAGGTGGCACAGTCTCATGCAAGGCAAATAACTAACGGAAAAACTGTTATTTGCTCTGTTCGTTATGGAAATGTCATGTATTCACGCGGCTCAGTGATTCCAAGGTTTATCGAGCAAATAAAAGATAAAATCCCAATCACCATTACCGAACCAACAATGACTAGATTTTTAATGGCATTACCTGAAGCAGTGGATTTAGTTGATTATGCTTTCCAACATGGTCAGCAAGGTGATATATTTATTAAGAAATCTCCAGCCTGCACGGTAGGAGATTTGGCACTGGCATTAGTAGAATTATTTAAATCCGATGTTGAGTCCAGAGTTATTGGTATTAGACATGGTGAAAAGATATATGAAACATTAGCTTCGAAAGAAGAGCTTGCAACAGCTGAGGATATGGGTGATTATTATCGTGTAAAGATGGACAATCGTGATCTAAATTATGAAAGATTTTTTACTGATGGAAATGAGAATGAAATTAAATTTGATGACTATCACTCTCATAACACAACCCAATTAGATGTTGAACAGATTAAGGTGTTATTATTAACTCTACCAGAGGTTCGTTGGGAGTTAGAAAGCGTCTAATGAAAGTTGGTATTACCGGAGGAAATGGATTTATTGGCTGGCATTTACAATGCTTTTTGCAGACTATTGGCGATGTTTCAGAGGTTAAAATTGCTGATCGAGCTATATTTTCAGAAAAAGACACGCTAGTTGAGTTTGTGAATGGTTTGGATATCATTGTTCATCTTGCTGGAGTCAACCGTGCAAAGGACAAAGAACTTTTGTCTGGCAATATTAACCCAGCCTTGGATTTGGTTGAGGCTTTGAATGCTCATGGTAACAAGCCTTGTATTGTATATGCATCTAGTACTTATGCAGAATTGAAGAAAGGTGCCTACGGCTCAGGAAAGGAAGAAGCCGGCTTGATTTTGAAAAAATGGGGTGACAAAGTCGGCGCTAAGATTGTGAATTTAATTATTCCTCATGTGTTTGGAGAATATAGTCGTCCTTTTTATAATTCTGCTATGGCAACATTTTGTTATCAAATTATAAAGGGTGAAGATTTGAATGTAGATCCCGAAGGATTCCTGGAGTTGATACATGTCCAAGATTTAGTTGAGATAATACTTCAGGTAGCTGGTGACAAAAATGGCTCTAGAAGCATTAGAGTAGATGGTAGAAAGATAAGTGTTACAGAGGTGGTAAGTTTATTAAATAAATTGCATGAAGAGTATGTCGTGCACAATAGACTTCCCGATTTAAGCGATAATTTTGTGAGAAACTTATTTAATTCTTTAAGAAGCTTTATCGTAAATGATGATCGTATTAAATTTCCCCATAAAGCAACTGATGAAAGAGGATGGTTAGTGGAAACCGTCAAAGCTGGCTCTGGTGGTCAGTGTTTTGTTTCTACAACTAAGCCAGGAGTGACAAGAGGCAATCATTTTCACCGAAGAAAAGTTGAACGGTTTTTTGTATTGCAAGGTAAGGCAGAAATTAAAATTAGAAAGTTATTTGCTAATGGTGTGGTTACTTTTAACTTAGATGGAAACAATCCATCATTTGTAGATATTCCAACGCTATGCACCCACAATATAACTAATATAGGTGATAATGAGTTAATTACATTATTTTGGGCGGATGAGTTTTTTGATTCTGAAAACCCTGATACCTATTTTGAGAATGTTGTATGAATAAGCTTAAAGTTGTAACTGTTGTTGGTACTAGACCAGAAATTATTAGATTATCTAGAGTTATTCCTAAATTGGATAATTATTGCGAACATATTCTGGTCCATACTGGGCAAAACTATGATTATGAGCTCAATGAAATATTTTTCAATGATTTAGAGATTCGAAAACCAGATTATTTTCTTGATGCTGCTGGTAGCTCTAGTGCGGAAACAATTGGCAATGTAATTATTGCAGTTGACAAGGTGCTGGAAAAAATTAAACCAGACGCATTACTTGTTCTTGGGGATACTAATAGTTGTATGGCTGTAATTCCAGCTAAACGAAGGAAAATTCCTGTCTTTCACATGGAGGCTGGCAATCGTTGCTTTGATCAGCGCGTACCGGAAGAAATCAATAGACGGATTGTTGACCATTCTGCCGATATTAATTTAACCTATAGTTCTATCGCTAGAGAATATCTATTAAGGGAAGGATTGCCAGCAGATATGGTTATTAAGACTGGAAGCCCTATGAATGAGGTGCTAAATTATTATAAAGATGGTATAGATGGTTCAGATATATTGAGTCGGCTTAATCTTGATAAAAGAAAATTCTTTGTTGTGAGTGCGCATCGGGAAGAGAATATTGAATCCGATAAAAATTTTTCAAACTTGGTTAATGTGCTTAATCATATTGCAAAGACATTTAAACTCCCTGTTATTGTTTCTACACACCCAAGAACTCAGAATCGAATTTCCAAATCTGGTGTTGTTTTTCACGATGGTGTTCGTTTATTAAAGCCACTTGGATTCAAGGATTATAACAAGCTTCAAGTATCTGCAAAAGCGGTATTGTCTGATAGTGGCACAATCAATGAAGAGTCATCTATTTTGAACTTCCCGGCATTAAACATCCGCGAAGCACATGAGCGACCAGAAGGCATGGAAGAGGCTGCAGTAATGATGGTTAGTTTAGAGGTTGAGCGTGTGATGCAAGCATTATCAATATTAAATGATCAACCATTTGGTGATGAAAGGTTGTTAAAACAAGTTTCTGATTATAGCACTCCTAATGTTTCAGATAAAGTGGTCAGAATTATCCATAGTTATACTGATTATGTAAACAGAGTGGTTTGGAAAAAGTATTAGGTAAACATTGATGTCAATTTTAATATGATGAATCTTTTAGACCAATCGTTTTTAGAGCTTTCAACCAGGCTTGGGTCTAACCCCATGTTGATTCAAGGTGGTGGTGGTAATACGTCAATCAAATCTGAATCTTGCATATGGATCAAGGCATCTGGGAAATGGCTGATGAATGCCAAATCTGATTCTATGTTTATACCATTGGATTATAAAATTGCTATGAGCGATGTCAAATCCGGTGATGATAAATTCAGAGCATCACGTGTATATTCTGATAATAATGAATTAAGACCGTCTATAGAGACTGCATTCCATGTCATGATTCCTTACAATGTGGTGTTACATGTTCACTCAATTAATGTATTGGTATGGTCAGTACAAAAATATGGCAGGTCTAAACTTCAAAAGCTGCTTAAAGGTCTTGATTGGGCTTGGGTGGACTATGTTAAGCCTGGTATCCAGCTTTCCCAAGAGATTGAGTTAAGCTTAAAAAATAAAGCGCCACGTATTTTTATATTAGGAAACCATGGATTGATAATTGCCGGTGATAATTGTGTAGATGCTGAAGCATTACTGCTAGAAGTAGAGCGTAGGCTTACAGTTCCAGTAAAAAATATTCAATCATCAAACAACACACTCTTGTTAAGTTTGGCTGAAAAAATTGACTGGTTTTTGCCTTTGTATGAAGAAGTTCACTATTTGGGTATAGATTCATTTTCTTTTAAAACTTTATTAAATGGGCCTTTGTATCCTGACCACGTAGTATTTCTTGGCGGTGTTGCGCCTGTGATGCGTAAAGGTGAAGACCCGGTAGAGTGCTTATTAAAATATAATAGCTTGCATAAATGTAGCGCAAATCATTTAATTATAGAAGGTCAGGGGGTTCTAGTTTCGCCATCTATATCTCAAGCATCGCAAGAGATGCTCCTGTGCCTTGCGAAATTAATGATGAGACTTCCTAACAATGAAGACCTTCGATATCTAACCAATAATGAAGTCATGGAATTGGTTGATTGGGATGCGGAAAAATATAGGAAAGAGCTTGTTAAATAGTCAGGGGGGTATTAAATGCAGATTGTAATACCCATGTCGGGTTTTGGTGAGAGGTTTCGTCAGGCAGGATATACTGTGCCCAAGCCTTTGATTGAGGTAGATGGAAAGCCTATTATTCAATACATTGTTGAAATGTTTTCAGATAAAGATGATTTTATTTTTATATGCAATGAAGATCATTTAAATAACAAGACCTATGGGATGGAGTCAATATTGAGGTCGATATGTTCTAGTTGCGTCATTGTCGGCATACTACCGCATAAATTAGGCCCTGTTCATGCTGTAATGCAATCTATAGATTTTATTAATTTGAATAGCTCAGTAATTGTCAATTACTGCGATTTCACTTGTGATTGGGATTATTCTGATTTTTCTAATATGGTTGGAGAAACAGAATGCGATGGAGCAATACCATGTTATCGTGGATTTCATCCGCATACGCTTTGGAGTAATTACTATGCTTATGTACAAGAAGAAAAAATGCATGCATACAATATACAAGAAAAGCAGCCTTTTACTGACAAACCAAGAGAAGAGTTTGCATCTTCAGGCACCTATTATTTCAAAAGTGGTGCACTTATGCAGAGGTATTTTAATCGATGCATAGATGAAGAGTTAATGGTTGGAGGTGAATATTATGTGAGCATGGTGTATAAGCCCATGATGCAGGATGATCTAAATATTCAGGTATATGAACTTGAGCACTTTATGCAATGGGGCGTACCATCTGATCTTGAGGAATATTGTTACTGGTCTAATACCTTCCGTTCAATTTTAAGTGAAGACACTACACCCAAACACAAAGGGGCGCTGATACTCCCAATGGTTGGTCTTGGAAGTCGTTTTCAAAAAGAAGGATACAAGACACCAAAACCATTAATTCCAGTTTCTAATCATCCAATGTCAGTGCAGGCATTGATGGACTTACCTCAAACTGAGCGCCAGAGATTTGTGTTGCGTAAAGATATGCTAGGTATTGATGAATTACAAAAAGTTTTACAAGAGGAATCCTCTATTGCTGAGTTTTCTATTCTTAATCATATGACAGATGGGCAGGCAAGCACATGTGTTGAAGGCTCTTTGGGGTTGTCAGCTGATGATCCTGTAACAATTGCTGCATGTGATAATGGCATGATCTATGATACTGCTACATTTCAATCATTAATGGATTTAGAGGATATAGATGTTATAGTTTGGGGGGCTAAAGGGTATCCTGGCGCAATACGCTCTCCAGAAATGTATGGGTGGATTGATGCGGATGCATCTGGAGTTATTAAAAGTGTTTCAGTAAAGAAACCTCTGTCAAATCCATCTATAGATCCAATAGTTGTTGGTACTTTTACCTTTAAAAGATTGGGAGATTTCCTTAATAGTGTTAATCATATGAAGAATCGCAAGGCTTTGGTCAATGGCGAGTATTATGTAGATACAGCAATAAATGATGCAATTTCACTTGGATTACGTTGCGTTATATTTGAAATTGATAATTATATTTGCTGGGGTACCCCAAATGATCTTAAGACGTTTGAATATTGGCAGTCATGTTTTCATAAATGGTATTCGCATCCGTATAAATTAGACTTGGACCCTAACACTCCTAGAAAATCTTCTTTTGAGTAATATATAAAATTCGTATATGATTAATATCAAAATATTTAAAAGTGAGGTTGGACGCTTTTTATTGGTTGGGAGTACATCAGTGCTTATAGACTTTATTGTTTATTTATTTTTATTGCTTGTTTTAGGTTTGGAAACAAAAATATCTAAAGGCATTGGGTTTTCTAGTGGAGCTCTGTTTGCTTATTTTGCAAATAGAAGGTTTACTTTTAAAAGTCCTGCAAAAGGTTTTTTTGCATTTTCATTGTTCTGGGCTCTGTATGTTACAACATTATTCGTTAATATTTCAACAAATGAATTAAGCTTATCGGTTTTTGGAGGAAATAGTTTTGGTATTGGATTGTCATTATTTATTGCGACAGGGTTGTCGGCATTGCTGAATTTTGTTGGAATGAAGTATTTAGTTTTTAGGGGGAATTAGACAGAATGAAAACATCACTAATCATCCCTTGTTTTAATGAAAGCAGGGGTATTCCTGCACTATTAGCCCGCTGCCAAGAAATTATTGGCGAAAGAGACATAGAGGTTGTTATTGTCGATAATGGCTCAAGCGATGATACACAAGAAGTTTTAGCACCTTTATTGCAAAAATATTCTTTCGTAACGTTGATTAATGTGGCTGTAAACAAGGGGTATGGATATGGAATTCTTTCCGGACTTAAGGGCGCTTCTGGTAATATCTTGGCTTGGACGCATGCCGACCTACAAACAGACCCAGGTGATATTATCAAAGCTTTAGAATTTTTTGAAGAGTCAAATAGGTCAGAATTATTGTTTGTAAAAGGTAAGCGCTATGGCAGACCATTGATAGATGTAATTTTTACAATAGGAATGTCTATTTTTGAAACCATACTAATGAAAACAAAGATGTGGGATATTAACGCACAACCGACTGTATTTCATAGATCTTTTTATGAGTCATGGGAGAATCCACCTAAAGACTTTTCATTGGATTTATTTGTATATTTTATGGCTAAAAAACAAAACTTAATTATTAAAAGATTTCCAGTATTGTTTGCTGATAGAGTACATGGATCATCACATTGGAATGTAAGTATTTCTGCTAAATTTAATTTTATAAAAAGAACATTGCACTATAGTTTTCTTTTAAACAAAAGGTTTAAAGATAATGCATAGAATAATGCATAGAATAAACACTAAAGATGCTTTACTAAAAACACCAACAGAGTTTGGAGTAGAGGTAGATATTCGAACCAACAATAACCAGCTTATCATTCATCATGATCCTTTTCAAGATGGTGAAAATTTTGAAGATTGGTTAGAGGTGTATAAGCACGGAACGCTAATTCTTAATGTTAAAGAAGAAGGCTTGGAAGAGCGTCTTATTGGGTTAATGAGTCAATACAATATAGACGATTATTTTTTTCTAGATCAATCTTTTCCTTTTTTAATTAAAACTTCAAATATTAATGAAAAACGTTGTGCTGTACGTGTATCAGAATTTGAAAGTATTGATACAGCCATCACTCTTGCTAATAAAGTTGATTGGATCTGGGTTGACTGTTTTACCCATTTTCCTTTAACAGCATACCAAGTAGAAAAATTACAAACAGAATTTAAATTCAAACTTTGTTTTGTTTCTCCGGAATTGCAAGGAAGGGCAGATATTGAGCATGTAAAGAGATTCATACAAAAAATAAAATTTCTTGACATTAAAGGAGATGCAGTTTGCACCAAGTATCCAGAACTTTGGGTTTAATATGGCCAGATCTTCTTAGAGATCGAATTTTTATTGCTGGCCTAATTCTGAAATTATTCTTTATTTTATTATTTGTTCCCGAGGTGCAACAAGAATGGTTTGTCTCATTTATGGTGCAAACTTTTGAACAGCCAAGTGTTTACCCATGGTCTTCATATTTAGATTCAGGCGGGAATCTTCTTTCCTTTCCTTATGGGCCTATTATGTTTTTAGCTCATTTACCCTCAACATTTATTGGTTGGTTAATTGATTCTTCAACTGGTTTAAATTATTTTTCTGGTTTGGGCTTTAGAGTTAGTTTATTGATGGCAGATATTCTTATACTTGTTACTCTATTGCAGCAATTTGAGGATAGATGGCGTGGACTATTAATCCATTATTGGCTTTCACCGCTTGTAATATTTATTACTTACTGGCATGGGCAAACAGACCTAATTCCAGTTGCCATACTGGTTTTATCTATTGCCTTGTTAAAAAATAAGAAAATATTACGGAGTGGATTGGTTTTTGCAGGTGCTGTGGCTGCAAAACACAGTATGGTGATTGTCCTTCCTTTTATTGCCATGTATTTGTGGTTTAAGCGGGGGATTGTCACTAATGCTTATAAATTTGTTGTCTTCTTTTTATTGGCTTTGCTTGTTATTGAAGGCCCATTTCTATTTAGTGATGGATTTCAACAAATGGTTGTCAATAACAGAGAAGTAGGTAAGATCTTTTGGCTATTTATACCTATGGGTGACACGTTAAGGATTTATATTGTCCCTTTGGTTTATCTACTATTACTTTATTCTGCATGGAGAATGCGTAGGATGAATTTTGATCTATTGTTGGCAACCTTAGGCGTTGCATTTTGTGTTGTTATTTTATTAACACCTCCTGCACCTGGTTGGTTTTTGTGGATATCACCGATGTTAGCAATACATTTTAGTAAAGGAAATATAGGATCTGTCACTCTTGGAGCTTTATTCGGCTTTATTTTTGTTGGTTATCATCTAATATACAGTTCTGGGTCAGATATCGTATTTATGCATAATATTATTATGCCAATATTTTTATCTGACTTTCTTTCTCAACCTCAAGTTCAGTCACTGCTGAATACGCTAATTGTTGCAATGGTTACTTTAATTACGTTACAGATGTTTCGTGATGGTATAAAAGGAAGTGATTATTATTGTTTAGGCAAGAAACCTTTAGTGATAGGTGTATCTGGTGGATCGGGAGTAGGAAAAACAACATTTTCCAGTGCATTAGCAAAGCTATTTGGCAATGAACAAGTATTAAAAATAACTGAAGGTGATTACTATAATTGGAACCCATCTTCACCTATATGGAAGACAGTGACGCCCTTAAATCCAAGGTCAAGCTCTTTATCTAAAATGGTTTATGATTTAAGAAATATGTTGGAAAGTGGCTTATTTAAAGGGCATTTTTATGATGCCAAAAATAAAAAATTCAGATATAAGACTAAACAAAGGCCACGGCAAGTGATTATATTAGATAGTGCCTTTGCGCTTTATACAAAACAACTAGTAGAGATGGAGGATGTGAGATTTTTCCTAGATATGGATGATAATCTTCGTATGAACAATCAAGAAGGTGATGTAAGGATAGATGAACTCAATACGCAAGGGTTAGACTTTAAGGAATATATTCAGCCACAAAAGACCGAAGCAGATGTGACATACAAACTATTACCAATTAATCAAGAAATTAAAACATTAGAGGTGTCAGATAGCAGGGTTAAACTTAAAGTTAGAGTTAAAGATGGGTTGTATTGCCAAGAATTGATAAGAGTATTAATAGGTGTTTGTGGTTTGCAAGTTAATACAAGCCAGCTGGCTAATGAAATGAACGGTGTTGAAATTGACATTCAAGGTGATGTTGATTCAGAGGATATCAAGCTTGCATCGAAGATTATTACGCCGAGACTTAATGAGTTTATCGATGATGAAAATGGTTTTCTCGGCGGCAAGTTAGGGTTGATGCAGTTAATTGCATTGACAGAGATTGATCATGCCTTAAAAAGACGCAAGATATAAAATATGCTAGATTTAAGAGGCAGTCAACAAATTTCCACACCAGAAGCTGTTATATTTGATACAGATAATACTCTGTATCCTTATGAGCCAGCGCACAAGGCGGCAATTAAAAGTGTTGCTACAAAAACAGAAGAATTGTTTGGTGTTAATGAAAGTGATTTTATGGAAGCATTCAAAATTTCACGAACTGAAGTTAAAAAACGCTTGAAAAATACTGCAAGCTCTCATAGTCGATTGCTTTATTTTCA
>Ga0233442_1000989_pt1 | contig 23680 bp, 24 predicted proteins | sample SI_123_September_3_FD_182789 | JGI IMG/M metagenome (GOLD analysis project Ga0233442, IMG submission 182789) | Seawater microbial communities from Saanich Inlet, British Columbia, Canada - SI_123_September2016_150_MG | ecosystem: Environmental > Aquatic > Marine > Inlet | place: Canada: British... | reverse complement strand
TTTTAGTGATGATATAAATAGTTCAGAGCTTAATAACTCAGATACCAATCAGACAAAAATTGTTACTAATAGTCTTCATAGTAAAAAAGAGCCAACATCAAACCGTTTTAATGACTTTTTTAAAGACCCTTCTTACTTAAATAGTACAACAGATAGCTTTATACGATTACGTATTGGCCCTGAATATAACCAACAAGAGGGCACTTCACTAATAAATTCAATTCAATTAAGTCTAAGACTTCCTAAAACAGAAGATAAATTAAAAATATTTATAGGTGAAGACGAAGATGATAAAGTAAATATCTCTCAGTCTATTACAGAAGATGAAGCAAAAAATGCAAATATTGGTGTAAAATACTATTTACCTACGTTTTATGAAGATATTAAAACTTCGTTTGCAGTAGGTTTTCGTGGTATAACTAACCCCTACTCAAGGTTACGATTTGATTATGTGAAAGAGGTGGGTAGTTGGCAATTTAGACCCATTCAAACTGTGGAATTCTCTGCAAAAAGTTTATATATGGAAGAGACACAATTATATAATGATTTTTTGTGGTCTGATACAAAAATGATTCGACTTTTTTTGACAAGACGAACAGAGTATGGTTATAAAGGAATGAAGTACACGGCACAATTAGCGTATTACAAAGCGGTGAAAGAAAGTAGTGCATTTAGAATGTATACCCAAGCCTCCGGACATACTGATACAAATATACAAGGTGATATCCTAGTTCATCCCGGTGTTTATGGTTTTATTACTGGGTTTGTTTATAGAGAACAGTTTTTTAAAGATTATCTATTTTATGAAATTGAACCACGGGTTCAACACAGCATTCAATATGACTATAAAGCAAATTCTATAGTAAGTTTTTTAATAGAGGTATATTTTGGAAAAATTTAACAAAGATGATATTGAAATAATCTATCATGATAATAATTTTGTTATAGCGCACAAGCCTGATGGTATGAATTTTCATAGTGAAGAAGGCGCTGGTTTTGTTGTACTAACAACTCAAAAGTTAGGAGTCGAACAGTTATACTCAGTTCATCGTTTAGACAAGATGACTTCAGGGCTTATTATTTTGGCTAAAAACTCTGTAGTAGCCAATCTTTTTACAACAATGTTTGAAAATCGTCAGATAGAAAAATACTATTTAGCCATTTCACTTCGAAAACCTAAAAAGAAGCAAGGATGGATAAAAGCAGACATGACAGCGTCACGACGTGGTTCATACAAGCTGACAAAAACTATGGATAACCCTGCAATCACACAATTTAAGAGTACCTCATTACGAACTCATGAACGACTGTTTATTATTAAACCCCATACAGGGAAAACCCATCAAATTAGGGTGGCTCTTAAAAGTATTGGTGCACCAATAGCGGGGGATATTCGTTACGCCAATGCTGATGAAGCAAAAGAAGAAGATAGAGGATATTTGCACGCTTATGTTTTAAAATTTGTCTTTAAAAATGAAAACTTTACTTTTATTGCCAAGCCCAATAGAGGAGAACGGTTTTTATCGCAAATGTATCATGATACTTTAGAAGCGTATGAAAAACCGTGGGAGCTTTTTTAGAAACCTCTTAAATTATACCCGACTTTATAGCGTATTAGTGTTTTTTGTTTTGGTCGTGGATACCGGCTGTATGCATAACCAATTGTTTCTGTTGTAGTGTCGTCTAAAATATAAAAACCTGAATTTTCGATGAGCTTTATTTCACTAATATCGCCATTTGGATAAAGATAAAACTCTACTATATTTTGACGATTTACACGTAAGTTATGAGGAATGTTTACCGCTCCTACACGATTTAAGACTTGTTGTGTTTGACGTCTCATAATTTCTTGGTTATCTAAAATGTATTTCTGCTCACCTTCTGAGAGTTTTCCAAATTCATCACCGTATAGTTCTTTTATATCTTGATTTATTTTACTGGTACGGCTATTTCTTTTTTGCTTTTTCTTACTCTCTTTAGATTCTACTTTTTTAGATAAAAAAGTGTAAAGTTTTGCATTTTCTTTACTCATATTCTCATCTATTTTCGTGACTTTTTTTGTCTCTTTACTACTTTCTTTTTTAAGTGGTGCTACAGGTATCATTGGTTTATTACTTGGAATAGGTTTTATTTTTGGTTGTTTTTTTGGAATAGTTTTTTGTGGTTTAGGTACTTTCTTAGGTTTATTTTCTATTTTTTTTATCGGTTTTTTATTTGGCTCATATTTTTTAAATGGTTTTTGAACCAATTTTTTTAGTTGAGAACCTTGCGGTAGCGGTGGTGCAATTTCAGGAGGTTTTACCTTTTTCTTTTCACCTAATTGTTTTGCTTTTTTAGGAAGGTCTTTAAGCTCAATCTTAATTCGCTTTTCATCTTTTTTAGGCTCATTTTGTATTACAGGAGTATAGAGTGCAAAAAGTAAAAGTAGGAGTAATAAAATGATATGAAAAAATAGAGCAATTAAAAAAGCTGATAGGTTTCTATTCAAAGGTTACATCCATTATTTATTTATCATGATATTTTGTTAAGTAGAAATAAAATTTATATGTAAGTATAGTATATGTTTGTTATAATTTCAAAAAATTTAGGACAATTATGAATCATACTAACTCAAAAGAAGCATTTATTACGGCTCAAGACCTTATACCTGGTGGAGTGAACTCACCTGTTCGTGCATTTAAAGGGGTAGGAACAACACCTATTTTTATTAAAGAAGCACAAGGTGCGTACATGACAGACGTTGATGATAATAGCTATGTAGATTTTGTTCAGAGTTGGGGACCACTAATTTTTGGTCATCGTGATGAAAGTATTGAAAAAGCCGTTATTGAAGCAGTTCAAAGAGGATTAAGCTTTGGCGCACCTACTCAAGCTGAAAGTGACCTCTCTGCATTAGTAATCTCTCTTTTTGACTCAATAGAAAAAATTCGTTTTGTAAGTAGCGGAACAGAAGCTGTTATGAGCGCTATTCGTTTAGCTCGTGGTTATACTAAGAAAGATGATATTATTAAGTTTGAAGGGTGTTATCACGGTCATAGTGATGCATTACTCGTTCAAGCAGGCTCTGGAGCAGCAACTTTTGGAAATCCTAGTTCACCTGGTGTACCTGCTGATTTTACTAAACATACACTTCTTGCAAAATATAATGATATTCAAAGCGTCAAAAAATGTTTTGCAGAGTCGAATGATATTGCGGCAATAATTATTGAACCAATTGCAGGTAATATGGGACTGGTTCCTGCGGATAAAGATTTTTTAGCTGAGTTAAGAACTCTTTGCGATGACAACGGAACACTTTTAATATTTGATGAAGTAATGAGTGGATTTAGAGCGACACTTCATGGTGCAGAAAGCATTACTGCTACTACACCAGACTTAGTGACACTAGGTAAAGTAATTGGTGGTGGAATGCCTGTTGGTGCTTTTGGTGGAAAAAAAGAGATCATGCAAGAGCTGTCACCTGAAGGACCTGTTTATCAAGCTGGAACACTAAGTGGAAATCCTGTAGCTATGGCAGCAGGTTATGCATCAGTAAGTAAATTACGTAAAAATGCTAAGTTATATCCTATATTACAAGAGCGTGCACAACGTCTTGTTAATGGAATGCAAGAAGCAGCTTCTAAAAATAACATTGCATTACAAATTGATGTTCGTGGTTCAATGTTTGGTTTTTTCTTTAACGAAAATGTTGTAAAAAACTTTGATGATGCTGCCGCATCAAACTTAGACCGTTTTGCTGAGTTTCATACTAAGATGATTGAAAAAGGGTTCTATTTTGCTTGTTCTCAATTTGAGACAGGCTTTATCTGTACCGCAATTACAGATGCCATGATTGAAGATACTATAAAGGCTGCATCTGAAGTATTCGAGACAATGTCATGAGTGAGAAACGAGAGACGGAAAGTACACAAGAACAAAAACAGAAAATAAAACCTATAATTGAAGGTGCCGAATCACTTTCTTTAGGTATATCAATGGTAGTATCAGTTCTGTTAGGAGTAGGTATTGGTTATTTACTTCGTTCATTATTTGAAGTTTCATGGCTTTTTTGGATAGGAGTAGCTATTGGTATTGCTGCGGCTATTTTAAATGTTTACAAAGCGTATTCAAAACAGTATAAAGAGTTTGAAAAGCTTTCAAAAGATCCAAAATATAATTTCCAGAAGTATCTTGATGACGATGATGATGACGACTAACAAAAAGATACATTTAGGTAGTAAACTTTTAATAGTAATACAATTTGTAATTTTAGGATTATTCTATTTTTCATTTCACCACTATATTAATTTTCAAATAGCATTTTTTACATCGTTATTTGTAATGTTAGGTTCAATGTACAGCTATAAAAAACTTATAGATTCTCGTGTTGAAACAGGTGAAATGCATTATGATGATCCTTTAGATAAAATTGATGATCCTTACGATCTTTACGATGATAATGAAACAATAAGTGAGAAAGCAGAAGTGAATTCTGAAGAAGTGGACCTTGTTCAATATATTAAAGATGAGAAAAAAAGACATAAAACAAATAGTGTAAAAAATACCTCTAAAGCTGCTCCGGCACTGGTATCACTTTATCGTGTTGTCCCTTACATAATATTAATACTTGGATTTATTGGACTGAATAATAATAAAATATTAATATTAATGCCATATCTTATGGGTTTAGGTATTGGTGTTATTGTTGGATTAAAAGTTGGTCAAGATTTATTTGTATCTAAAGAAGAGTAATCTTCTTTAAATACACATCATAGGAATATTTATAACAATTTTTTGTTGATGTTCTTCTAGTAAAAAGCCATTTCTACTACAGAGTTGTTCAATTTCATATATAGATTTTTCATTTATTTTGTCTGCTTCTACTTCAAAAGAGAGTAAAGAGTACTTTTTTTCTTCATATTTTATATATTCACCAACACGACAATAGAGTTTTGTAACAATTTCATCACTGTTATGACATGCTTCATATATTTTATTAAACAGACGAATTGACAAATCAGTGTTTAAACGTATTTCTGGAATAGAGGGATCGACATTTTTACTAAAAAATGCTTTAGTTCCAATAGAATTAGTACTTATACATAAATCGATAATAGTATAAATATTAACTAAAGCACCTTCAACAGTTGGTTTTGAAAATTTAAAAGAGGGGAGTTGGTAAAGTTTGATACCAATTTCATTTTCATCAATATAACCAACAGTTAGACCAAAGAATTTGAGTTGTTTAAAAGCAAGATCTAAAAAGGTAGTTTTAAAACCAAAACTTGAATTTGAATAGGTAGTAGCAAGTTCAAAAATTGTTTTAGTATCAACTGATGAGAGAATATACTGTGCTTCACTATTAAGTGAAACCAGTTTACCACTAACGTTAAAGAGGAAAAATGGATTGTAGTCGTTATCAAGCCACTGCTCTTCTAATGTCATTGTTACTATTCTTCGATGTAATTTTTAAGTTTACGACCAACTTTAGGGTGTTTAAGTTTTTTAATTGCACTAGACTCAATTTGACGAACACGTTCACGAGTTACGTTAAGTTCTTTACCAATCTCTTCTAATGTTCTATCACTTTGGTCATCTAAAATACCAAAACGCATTTTAATAACAGCTTGTTCACGTTCATTTAATTGATCTAACACCATTTCAATTTGAAGACGTAAGTCATCTTTTAAAACAGAATCAGATGGAGAAATAGAAGTTCGATCTTCAATAAAATCTCCAAAACGTCCATCATCTTCATTACCAATTGGTGCTTCTAAAGAGATAGGTTCTTTAGTGATTTTAATAACGTTTTTAACTTTCTCAACACTTAAACCAACTTCTTCAGCAATAACTTCAACACCTGGCTCTTTACCATGCTCTTGTAAGTGTTTACGCATAATTTTGTTAATTCTATTAATAGTTTCAATCATATGAATAGGAATACGAATAGTACGTGCCTGATCAGCAATAGCTCGTGAAATAGCTTGACGAATCCACCATGTTGCATAAGTTGAAAATTTATAACCTTTTTTATATTCAAACTTATCAACTGCTTTCATTAGACCAATATTACCTTCTTGAATAAGGTCAAGGAATGGTAAACCACGGTTGGTATAACGTTTAGCAATTGAAACAACAAGACGTAAATTACTTTTTGCCATTCGTGTTTTAGAAACTTCAGAAATTGCTTTACCACGTTTAATTTGCTCTAAAATATCAAAAAGTTTATCCGGTTCCATGTCGAAACTATCTTTCGAAGCTTCTTTAGTTTGAAACAGTTTTTTAATCTCAACATATGAGCTAACCATAGTTGCTTCGGGAACTAGTCCTGCAATATCTTCTTTAGTTAAATCACAGATTTTTTCTAAAATTTCATTATGATTATTTCTCAAAGTGTCATTAAAAAGAGGAAGTTTATATTCTAAACGTTTTAGTTCTTTGTCAAATCCTTCATCACTTCTTAGTGCTGTTTCCATTGAACGAACAAGTTCATTAATAAGTTTAGATGTTGGTCCAAGATCTAAAAGTTTCTCTTTAACAAGTTTCTTTTTAAAAGTAATACTCATAAAATAGTGTACAAACTCTGCATCTTGTTCTGCGTCTAAGTCAAATTCATTATCAATTGATTTAACCCAATCTTTTTTAGATTTTTCTAATGCTTTAAAGCTTGTTACAACTTTATCAACACGTTTTTTGTCTTTTACTGTTAATGTTTTTTCATCTTTTGCATCATCTGTTGTTGCTTCAGTATCACTTGCACCATCTTCAGATTCTTCTTTTTCATCTTCAAAACTTTTAAAAAGTTCTTTTACGCGTCTTTCTCGATTAATAAGTGGCTCTTTATAATCTAATATAAAATCTATTAGATAAGGAACAGTACAGATAGCATCAATAATGATACTTTCACCACTTTCAATTTTCTTTGATATTTCAATTTCTTCTTCTTTTGTAAGAAGAGGAATTTGTCCCATTTCACGTAAATACATACGTACTGGAGAGTCCGAACGTGACCACTCTAGTAATTCATGTTCTTTTAAAATGTCGAAATCATCATCTTCGGCATTTTCTAAAAGTTTACGTTGCGCTGCTCGACGTGACTCCGCCTCTTTTTCATTTAACATTTTTGCATGTTCAGATGCAGTAAACATTTTAATAGAATTTTTGTCCGCTAATTTAAAAATATTTTTAGCTTGGGCTAGTGTAGGCTGTTTTTCAAAATGTTCTACTAAAGACTCATAGGTCATATAATCTAATGATTTTGTACCAAAAAGGTCTTCAAGTAGTTTGTTAAGCTCTTTTGCAGTCATTTTATGACAACTCCAATAATAGTTTTGTGGATTTTTTAAGTTTAATCTAATTTTGGATTATACCCAAAAAATCTTTATCTAATCTGTATAGTAATTTTGATATACTATTATTTATAAAGGAAAAGTTATGTTATGTGAACATTTTGGCTTATGTGGTAGCTGTATAAATACTGAAGGTGGATACGAAGGACAACTACTTCGTAAAGTTGAGAAAATAAAAAATGACTTTAAAAATTATATAAAAGATGAGATTTCTATTTTCCAATCTCCTGATTCACATTATCGTGCGCGAAGTGAATTTAAACTTTGGCATGATGGTGATATTATGCGTTATGCTATGAGTCGAGTAAAAAAAGATAGCAATGATAAAGGTGGCGTCTTTTTTATTAATGAATGTCCACAAGTTAATGAATATATAGAAGCATTAATGCCTAAACTTTTAGTTGAAATTGAAAAATATCAATTAGGAAGTAAACTTTTCGGAGTGGATTTTTTAAGCGCAAGTGATGGAAAAATTGTTGTTTCTCTTTTGTATCATAGAAAACTTGATGACGCATGGCAAAGTGAAGCCACTAAAATATCAAATATTTTAAACATAAGCATTATCGGACGTAGTCGTAAACAAAAAGTGATTATTGGTACTGATTACGTTATTGAAACATTAACTATTGATAATGAAAGTTACCAATTTAAACAGATTGAAAATAGTTTTACTCAGCCTAATGCAAAAGTTAATGAGAATATGGTGACGTGGGCAATAAAACAGTTTGAACATTGCAGTGGAGATCTTTTAGAGTTATATTGTGGAGCGGGGAATTTTACCATTCCTTTTGCACGAAAATTTAACAAAATCTTGGCTACAGAGATTTCAAAAAGTTCTATAAATGCTGCAAAAACCAACATGGACTTAAATGATATCTCCAATGTTGAATTTGTACGTATGAGTGTTGAAGATTTTGTTCAAGCCTTAGACGGTGTCCGTGAATTTAGAAGAATGAAAGAGATTGATATAAAAAGTTATGCACTAAATAATATATTTGTTGATCCTCCTCGTAGTGGTATGGATGAAGCATCATGTGATTTTGCAGCACGTCATGATACTATTGTTTATATATCTTGTAATCCAACTACACTCCTACGAGATTTAGAACGTTTATCTCAAACACATACTGTAGAATCAATGGCACTGTTTGATCAATTCGCTTATACCAACCATATTGAAATGGGTGTGAAATTACAAAGGAAATTTTAATGAGATTTTCAGTCAATAATTTACTTTATATATTAATAACCTGCACGACATTAGCTAGTGCAAGTGAGCATGTTAATGCAGACTACCACAATAGATTAACATTAATTAATAACGATATTGAGACTTTAAAACAGAGTAACAAAGTATATAAACATGATATTAATACATTGAGTAAAATATTAGAAGTAGAAAAGGAACGTTATTTAACTTTAGAAAAAAAGTATGCTTTACTTAGTTCAAAGTTAGAAAAAAGTATAAATACTATAGCTTCTTTAAAAAATGAAAATAGTAGTATTCAAAATAGTTTAACAACGTCTTATCAAAAAAATAGAAATAATAAAAAATATTATGATGAGAATATTTTATCAATCAATAAAAAAATATTAAGATTGAATGAAAAAAAAGTTTATAATAGTCTTTACCCAATTGAAGTGATAAAAACAGTAACTAAAGAGATAGGGTGTCGAACTAAAGAAGTTTTTCCTACCTTAGTTCAAAGAGAATCTTACAAGTAGTAAAAGATTAGTTATAATCTTTTACAAACGTTTCAATACGAGAAATTCCCTCTTTAATACTATCTAAATCAGTAGCGAAACTAAATCTGAAATACCCCTCACTACCAAAACCAACACCTGGGACAACAGCTACACCTTTGTCTGCTAAAAGTGCTTTAGAAAATGTCATTGAGTCATTAGTAATCTCTTTAATATTAACAAAAAGATAAAAAGCACCATCAGGGCTTAGTACTGAAAGACCGTCAATAGTATTAAAACGTTTAACAGCTTCATTACGACGTTCAATAAATGCTTCACGCATTATTGCAATATCTTTATCTGCAGATCCATTTAAACCAGCAATTGCAGCTTTTTGCGTAATTGAATTGATATTTGACGTGCTTTGTGACTGTAATTTCTTTGTTGCTTTAATCAACGCCTCATTACTTGCTGCCATATACCCAAAGCGCCATCCTGTCATTGCAACGGATTTAGAAAGACCGTTAATTGTAATTGTACGGTTGAACATATCTTCGCTAATTGCAGCTGCAGATGTAAATTCACCTGAATAGATTAGCTTTTCGTACATTTCATCACTTGCGACTAAAATATCAGTTCCAACTAAAACATCAGCCAATGCAGTAAGCTCATCATTTGAATAAACTGCTCCCGTAGGGTTTGATGGTGTTGTTAAAATTAACATTTTAGTTTTAGATGTAATAGCACCCTTTAACTGTTCTGGAGTAATTTTAAAACCACTGCTATCTTGTGTCTCAATCTCAATTGGTGTTCCGCCACAATAATTTACAAGTTCAGGGTAAGTTACCCAAAATGGTGCAGGAATAATAACTTCATCACCTTCATCAATTACAGCTGAAAAAAGATTAAAAAGTGAGTGTTTTGCACCATTATTTACAATAACTTGTGATGGAGTGTAGGTTAAATTATTATCACGTTTAAGCTTTTCAATAATAGCATTTTTTAGTTCAGGAATACCATCAACAGCAGTATATTTTGTAAACCCACTATTAATAGCTTCAATTGCTGCATCTTTTATTACTTGAGGGGTGTCAAAGTCAGGTTCTCCTGCTGAGAAACTAATGACATCTTTACCTTCTGCTTTAAGTTCTTGCGCTAAAGTTGTAATTGCAATTGTAATTGATTCTGAAAGTGAATTAATGCGTTTTGTTAACATCTACTATCCTTGAATTAAGTATTTATTTAAAAAAATCTTGGAATTATAGCAAAATAATAGTAAGTTTACAAAGATTAAGTTTATAAAAGGGGAAATTAAAGCTTATGTAATTAGATTTCGTGAAATCTAATTTTTCATCGCTTTAATAAAAGATTCGTAGATATGCTCAAGTTCTATATCTTGATCTACAATTTCAGTATTGTCTTTCATCATGACATGTTCTAAAACGGCAACACGCTTAAGAAGGTATTCAAACATCTCTTTGTTAATATCAGGTAGCTTATTATGGCTAAGCGGATCTTTACAGCGACCTCTTTGAATAACATGTGCAGGAATTCCAACTGCTGTAGAACAGTCAGGGACCTCTTTTACAACAACAGAGTTAGCACCAATTTTAGCGTAGGCTCCAATTGTTATATTTCCTAGAATTTTTGCACCTGCACCAATTACAGCACCTTGTTTAATTGTAGGATGACGTTTTCCTGTTGTTAAAGTAACACCACCAAGTGTTACTCCTTGATAAATTAAAACATCATCTTCAATTATTGATGTTTCACCAATAACAACACCAAATCCATGGTCTAGAAAGACACGTCTTCCAATAGTAGCATTGGGATGGATATCTATGTTCGTAATTATTTGGTTAATACCCATAATAAAACGTGCAATGAGACGAAAGTTGTTTTTGTAAAATCTGTTTGCGATACGATACCAAAAGAGAGCCCATACACCAGGGTAATTGAATAGAAATTCTAGCTTTGAATGAATTGCAGGATCATTTTTATACACATTTCCAAAATCTTCTTTAATCTCTGAAATTAAACCCAAATAAAAACCTTAAATTTTAAATACTATTTAAATAGCTATTTTGATGAACATATAGTTCTAATTTTGAAAGTGTATCATTTTTTTCTTCTTCTGTGGTAAACAGAGCATTAGAGAGATTGTTTTTAAGCTGAATTAAAATTTGAGATGAGTCATAACCGAGTTCCGTTAAAATGGATAAAATGCTATCCGATTCAATAGTTTTTTCTATTTTATAACTATACTCATCTAATATAATAGTACATTCACTAGGATGAGAAAAAAGATTATGATTCATTCCTAATGTTTCTTGATACGCTCCAATATTAAAAAAAGCTAGAAAATACTCTTCCTCTTCTAAGTTTACATCATGTAAGTAAAGACCAGATTCTGTGTCAAAAGGAATTTCACCATCACTATCACAAGTAATATCCCATAATGAAGCGGCTCTTAGGGCAGGTTTGTCTAAGTGATCAAGTGGCATAACAGGAAAACGTTGTCCTAAACCCCAATAGTCAGGTAAACTTTGAAAAAATGAGCTATTTACCAAGTAACGTTCTTGTAGTTCGTGTTGAAGATGTAATAACTCTTTTATTGGCTTGTCCTTCATTAATGTAAGGACTTTTTTTATAATTTGGTGTGCTAAAATCTCTGCATTAGAACGATCTTGTAAATCTATATATCCAAGTTCGAAAAGTGAAAAAAGTGATTGCATATGATCAAATGCATCATGAAGATACTCTAATGCATTTTTTTTGTTCAGTAAGTTTAGCAGGTCATGTAATTCTTCAATGAGAGGCGGATTAACTTGTTTGAGTCTTAATGACTTTAGCTGAAAATCTTGTGAAAAAAGTTCAAGTACGGGGGTAATTAAAATAGCATGAGAAGCAACAATATATCGCCCTGATTCGGTGAAAATATTAGGGTGAGCAACATTTTTAGCATCCATAATAGTCTTTATAACAAAAACAACATCATTACTAAATTCTTCAATGGAGACATTGTGCATTTTACACTCATTATGTTGAGAATATTCAACACTTAACCCACCACCTATATTGATATTCTCTAGTTCATGAGCACCCATTTTTTTGAGTTCAGCATAGATATTTCCCGCTTCACGCAGTGCTTTTTTTAGAGGTAAAATATCTTCCATCTGGGAACCAATGTGAAAATGTATCATCGTGAATTTGTGTAGCAAATTATTATTTCGTAGTAATGAAAATGCTTCTAGTATCTCTGTAGACGTTAAACCAAACTTTGCATCCATTCCTGAGCTTTTTGCCCAAGCACCACTACCACTGCTATTAAGACGTATTCTAATTCCAATATTAGGTAGTTTAAGTGACTTGAGTTTAGAGACTTCTATTATAGATTTTAGCTCATTTAGTCCTTCTATTGTAAGGGTAATATTATGACCCATATGTGCTGCCATATATCCCATAGTAATCATCTCTTGGTCTTTAAAGCCATTAACGGTAATAGGTGATCCGATAGGTGTTTTAGCAATGGCTAAAGCAAGTTCAGCTTTTGAGCCTGCTTCAAGTCCATAATTGTATTTTTCGCCATACTTTAAAACTGAATCAATTACATTGGGATATTGATTCACTTTTAAAGGATAAACGGCAAAAAAATCACCTTGGTATTCATTTTCATTAAGTGAGCGTTTAAAGTTTGTGAAGAGTGTATTAATTTGTTTTTTGATTAAATGAGGAAAACGTAAAACGAGGGGTCCTCTAAGTCCGCTTAGACGAACTTTTTGAACAATTTCTAAAAGTGAAGGCTCACTTTTAGTATTAAGATTTACAGTGTCTTTTTTAAGAAAAAAATTGTTATCTGACCAAATATCTATTCCATAATCTTTCATATATTTACCGCCACCTTCATTTATAGTTACTATATAGTTATTTATATAATGGTATTACATCCCCAGTTTTTCTTGAAAATATTTGTCAATATTAAAATGAATACGTCCTGAATCACTTTTAAATGTTAAGTTCTCTTTAGATAGTTTTTTATAATGGTCAAGCCCCATAACTTCTAAAATTACTTTCATACCTTTGAGAAGGTTTGTATGGTAGTTGCCCATTTCACCTGCTTCTTTAATAACAAGGTATGAAGCTCGTTTTTTAGGATCTTGTGTTGCCATACCAATAGGACAAACATGAGAACCAAAACCGTTACACATACGAGCACGAATACATCCTCCTGCCATCATAAATCCACGAGCAATACCAATTCCATCTGCACCCATTGCAAGGGTAATAATAGCATCATCAGGAGTTAAAATCTTACCACTTGCAATAATTTTAATATCTTCACGAATTTGGAATTTTTTAAGTGTTGTATCTAATACATAAAGTGCATTCGAAGTTGTTAATCCAACTGATTCCATAAGTTCAAGTGGTGCTGTCGCACTTCCACCTTCACCACTATCTACAGTAATATAATCAGGGATTGTTTTTCCAGCAACTTTTCTATCATGGATTGCTCTAGCCAAATCTTCAACATGGTCAACATCAGAGATTACAATTTTCATTCCTACTGGTTTTTTAGAAATTTCTTGTAGACGTGAAACAAACTCTAATAGTTCTTCATTTGTTTTTGCAAATGGAAAACGATTAGGTGAAAAAACGTCTTTACCTTCAGGTACACCACGATAATACGCAATATCAGCAGAAACTTTTTTTCCAAAAAGCTTTCCTCCGGTTTGTTTTGCACCTTGAGCAATTTTAATTTCGGTCATGCGACAAAAACTCATTACTTTTGCATAACGGTCTTCATCAAAGTCACCATTATCATCACGTACACCATAAAGTCCAGAACTCATTTGAAATACTGTATTTGGCATATCTTCGGGGACATCTTGTGGAAAGGTAGATAGGGGAGCCTTCCAATTTACACGAAATAGTGAATGTGAATCAGGATCATAAATAAAAGTATTTTCAGTTTTTGAATGTAATAAAATTTTTCTATAATATTTAGCTGCTAATGCACCATTAAAGAAAATTTTTGTTAGTTTATAAACAAGTTCTGCAAAAGGAGTACCTTCAACAACGTCTAAGTAGTCATGCTTGTTTACATCAGGTCTGTGGGTATATAAATGGTTTGAAGTTAAACCACCTTCACCTATATTTACTGTGTATCCTGAGGCTTTTGCACCCAATGAGAAAGCACGAACAGCTTCAGGTGATAAAGCACCATCACTCATAGCCGAACGAATTATTGGTGAAGATGCATAAAATGGTTTCTCTCTGTTTTCACCAAACACGAGTGAAAAGTCATCTGAAACTTCATCATTATTAAGTACAAAAGAGGAGTGCTTAATTACAAATCGTGAACCTGAAAAAGGTTGTGTCACTGAAAATGATTTGTAGTTAGGAACATTTTTAGCCGCTTTATATACCCATTCAATTTTGTCACGAGACTCATAAAAGGTCTCTTCTGCAAAATATTGGCGCATTGGTTCGCGCAATGCTTCAAAAACAAAACGCATACGTCCAATAACTGGATAGTTGATAAGTAAGGCATGTTTTCGTTGAACATACTTGTCATAAACAAAAAGTGCAAAAAGTGCAATTAGTCCCGCAATTAAAAATATTTCTACGGAATCAATAAAATATTCTTCAAGTGTAGCAATGGTCATTATAAGTCCTCGACGTTAATTATTTCTTCAGTTTTGTTCTGAAGATCTTTGAGCCAGATCTTACCATCTTTTAACTCATTTTCACCAATAATTGCACAAAACCGTACATTGTTCTTATCTGCGGCTTTTAAATGTGCTTTTAGACTTTTAGCAGAGTACTCTAAAACAGCTTTTTTAGTTTTACGTTTTTTCTGAGCAAGCGAAACTACTAATGAAATAGCATTTTCATCCATAGCTCCAAAATAGTAGCCACTTCTATTGGTTTGAGGCATCTCAATAAGTTCTAATAGACGCTCAATTCCAATTGCAAAACCAACAGCTGGAGTAGGTTTTCCATTTAAAAACTCTACAAGTCTGTCATAACGTCCACCACCTGCAATAGCACTTTGTGCACCTATGTTTGTGCTTACAAATTCAAAAGCGGTTTTAGAGTAGTAGTCAAGTCCACGAACTAGGTGTGTATCTATTTCAAAATCTATATTATTTTGGGTTAAAATATCTTGTAATTTTTTAAAGTCATCATCACAACTACTACATAAATTATTAATTAATTTTGGAGCATTTACATAAATTTCTTGACAATGTGAGTTTTTACAATCTAAAACACGAATAGGATTAGTATCTTTTCTACGTTTACAGTCATCACAAATATTTTCACTATTTGCCTCTATAAAAGATAATAGATTTTCACGATACTGAGGCATACAGCTGTTATCACCTAAAGAATTCAGTTGAAGTTTGTAAGAAATACCAAGTGTTTTAAAAATATCATCAAGCATCATGATAAGTGTTGCATCTTCTAAAACGTTATCAACACCAAAGCTCTCAATTCCAAATTGGTGAAACTCACGAAGTCTTCCTTTTTGAGGTCTTTCATAACGGAACATTGGTCCATGGTAGAAAAATCGGTAAACACCACCAGCTTTGTCATATTTTTTTTGTATAAAAGCACGAACTACACCAGCAGTTCCTTCAGGGCGAAGACAAACATCATTATCACCTTTATCTGTAAATTGGTACATCTCTTTACCAACAATGTCACTTGATTCACCAACTGAACGTTTAAAAAGATTTGTCTCTTCTAAAAGAGGGGTTTCAATATAGCTAAAACCATAACGTTTTGCTATGGTCGTAGTTACATCTATAAAATACTCAAAACGTGCAGTTTCGTCAGGTGTTAAAATATCATTCATTCCTCGTAGCGATTGAATACTTTTTTGTTGGCTCATTATTGTTTTCCTTTTTCATCGTTATATTTTTCTATCATGATAGAAATCTCATTTGCAATGGTTTCTATAGACTGTGTTGCATCAATTTCAACAGTTTTTATCTGTAATGCTAAACTGGCTTGAATTAAATTCTCTTGTATTTTTAGAAGATATTCCTCACCTCTGGATTCAATACTATCTTTTACTTTTTTTGAGAGTCTGTTGTGAAGCTCTTCTTTGGTAAGTTTTAAAATAAACACAATATCGGGAAGAGTGTTGTTAGTTGCGAAAATATTATAGTTAATTAACTCTTGTAGTGAATAATTTCCACTCATTTTAGCATAGGCAATACCGGAAATTAATGAACGGTCTGAAACGATATTCTTGTCAAGATTAGGAGTTATTACCTCAGTAATGTGTTCTGCTCTATCCGCTAAAAACAGAAGAAGTTCTGCTGTTGAGCTTTTGACATCATCAAACAAAACCATTTCACGAATTTTACTTCCAATAGCTGTAGCACCAGGTTCTTTGGTCACAATAACGTTAGATGAAAATTGTTGTAAATTTTTGACTAAAAGTTCAACTTGGGTGCTTTTGCCTGCGGTATCAATACCTTCTATTGCTATATACACTTTTTGTCCTCTATAATTTTTGAAATCTGTTCAGGGATTAAATGTTCAGTTTTTCCCTTAAAACTTATTAAGCTTCTTACAGCAGATGAGCTTACAAAAGCGTGTTGAAGCGTTGGCATTAAGTAGACAGTTTCAATGGTGTCATCGAGTGAATTATTAAGGTAACCCAGTTGAATTTCATACTCAAAGTCGCTTACTGCACGAAGTCCACGAATTAATATTGAAGCTTTGTGTGTTTTTGCACACTCCACGGTTAAGTTATTAAAACCAATAACTTCAACATTTTGAAGCTCAGCCGTTGCCAATTTTACAAACTCAATACGTTCTTCTAAACTAAACATTGGTTTTTTATTAGTCGAATCTGCAACAGCAACAATGACTTTGTCAAAAAGTTTAAGCGCTCTTTGAATAATGTCAAAATGCCCATTGGTAATAGGGTCAAAGGTACCCGGATAAAGAGCAATTTTAGATAAATTATTGTGTTCCATTGTTAACTCCAACGTTTATATAAAGTATGTTCAATGCCTAAAAGGTCGAACCACTTTCCTATAATAAAATCTTCCATAGCTTCAAGACTCTGTTGTTCAGAGTAGTAAGCCAAAACGGGTGGTGCAATAATAACACTAAGAGTTGAAAGTTTATGCATGTTTTCTAACGCTATGGCAGAAAATGGCATTTCACGAGGAGCTAAAAGTAATACTTTACGCTCTTTTATCATAACAGATGCCGCACGAGTAATTAAATTGTCTGCAATGCCACAAGAAATTTTGGCTAAAGTATTCATGCTACATGGAATGACCATCATAGCATCAACACGAAATGAACCTGAGGCAATCGAAGCTGCAATATTTGAGTTATCATGATAGATTGTATTTTCATCATGATAGTTTTGTTCTTTATGTAAAACAGTGTGCGCATTATCTGAAATAACAATATGTTTTTCAATATCTTTAGGTAAAAGTGAAACTACTTTGAGTCCCAAACTAACACCACTTCCACCACTAATGGCGATTACAATTTTCTTTATCATGATAACTTCTTTATTTTTATAGTTAATGTCTTATATTTCAACACGTTTGTGTCCAATTACTTTTGCTTTCATTCGACGTCCATTAGGTTTTTCAATAAGAATCATATCGTGTAAACCTCCATCTTGCACAGCCTTGGCACTAAATTCAATTTGTATATTATTATCTTTTATAAGGACTATAACATCTTCATGTCTACGAATTAGACACTCCTTTTTAATATCGCGAATAGTAATAATTTTATTTTTTTTAATTCTATGCAGGGCCTCATAATTAGAGAGTTGTGAACTATCAATAGGACGTGATTTGAAGCTTACAAAATGAATGTTTTTAAGTTTAGTGTTTCCACTGTTTAACGCATCTTTTTTATTAATAATTTGTGACGCTTGCACCACAAACATAGTGGCATCAATTTCATAATCAAAATAAAAACGATTGTTATCTCCAATAAGGTAAAACGTACCCTCAAATGAACGATAACTTTTGTCTTGAATAATTAATTTATACTCATTTGGAAGTGCTAAAATATAACTTCGTGGAGTTATCATGATAGATTTAATTTTGAGAGTAGGGTAGTAATTTAAAAAGTATGTTTTAACTTGCTTTTTAAAGACAGAAACATCAACAGGACTTTTCTTTAAAAAGTTAATATAACGTGATGTTGTAGTAATTGTTTCAAAACCATGTTTTTTGTAGGCTAAAACAATGTCACTAGCTTTAACCCGTTTTTTTGTTTTGTGTTTGGCAATACAAAAAAGTTCAAACTCTTTTTTTATATTTGGAGTTAATGCTTTAGAGGTGATACATGAGTTTTCATAAAGGAATTGCTTGGGAAGTTCTAGTGCGTATAATGAGCTAAAAAAAGTTATCATGATAACAATTGACATGATAGTTTTTTTCATTAAAATCGCTTTGAAGTAATATAAGTTTATTATAGCAAAAGGGCAATTCTAAAAACAAGTGCAATTTATTTATCTCTTACATGTTCAATTTAAGTTTAGTTATTTTTTTATGCTAAAATCCACTTAAATTATAAAAGAAGAGATTTAATGCATTTTAACCGAGTTCATATCGAAGTGACCAATATTTGTGGTTTGGCATGTAGCTTTTGCCCACCAAAACTACAACCCACAAAAACAATGACACTAGATTTTTTTGAAAAAGTACTTGTTGAATTACAACCTTATACAAAATCTCTTGCCTTTCATGTAATGGGGGACCCACTCACACTTTCAAATCTGTTTGAATACTTAGAACTTGCCAATAAATACGGCTTTGAAGTGGAACTTACCACAAGTGGGTATTATTTGAAAAAAACTCCTGCTGAGGTATTGTTTCACAAAGCGGTACGACAACTTAATATTTCACTTAATAGTTACAATAAAAATAGTCTTAGTCTTAGTTTTGAAGAATATATGGAAGGTGTTTTAACTACATGTAAAAGTAAATTAGAGCAGTATCCTAAACCCTTTATAAATCTTAGAGTGTGGAATCTTGATGATGTGTTAAGTGAAACAGAATTTAATTCCATGCTTTTTAAAAGAATAGAAGACTTTTTTGAAACAACAATCAACTTAGATACAATCTATGAAGATAAAAAAAAGTCATTGCGACTTGCCTCAAAAGTACTGCTAAATTTTGATAACTATTTTGAATGGCCAACGCTAAAAAGTACTCATGATAGTGATGCCAGTTGTTACGCTTTAAAATCACACATTGGGATACTTGCAGATGGTACCGTTGTCCCGTGTTGTCTTGATGGTGAAGGGGGTAATTAATCTTGGAAATTTACACAACACTTCGTTAAAAGAGGTACTTAGTTCAAATAGAGCACAAAACATGATTGAAGGATTTGCTCACAACAAAGCCGTTGAAGAGCTTTGTCGTAAGTGTAGTTATAAAGATAGATTTACTAGGTAGTTATTAAATTTGTGGAAAGTCTTTAGTTAAGCGTGTTGCGGCAATTGAAGGGTTTATAACATCATCACCAGCATGTTCTTTAGCAAGTGCATTACCTTCTCTTCCATACATAGAAAGCATATTTGAATATTTCGTTATGGTACTAGTATCAATTCTTAATCGAATGGCAGTTCCGTTGTAATGACATTGCATGGTGTCTTTTATCTCGTTATCTTGAAAAACAGCATTATTATCACTCATAATTAAGAAGTTCCCACCATTTCTACAAATTCTATTACCCATGTATAAACCATAACCTGAATGTTGCCATGCATCATTTTTAGGGGTAATCCCTTTATACATTTTTGAAGAAATTCCAGGTTGTAAAGCACGTTGAAGTGCATCTTCATCACTATCAATTTCCAAACAAGGATTTTGAGAGAGACTTTTTTTAATGCCCGTACCCTTGTCAAACAGTGCAATTTCTACTAAACGTTTTGAGGGCCAATATTGAGCACAGTACTCTATAGTTTCTGATTCAGAATGCTCAACTGTATTACGCATCATCTCACGAATGGAATAAGTTAAGGTATCCACCCAGTCACCATCTTGATTTCTTGTTAAGGTTTGTGCAATTTGTTTTGCTTTATCTTCAAGGATATGTCCAATAGTAAGATCTTGTAGCTCTGCTTCTTTATGTATATCAGCAACAAAAAGAGTTGTAAGGGGAATGAAAACACCCGCTTTAGCAGGACCCGCTTCTGTTGAATGTTCCACTCCAAAAGCTTTATAAAAACCCATATCTGCAGCAAAGGAGTCCTCCTCAAAATTTATAGCAGTACAGTTACTTTGAGGTTTTTCTAGAGAAAACCTTTGTATTTCATTGGCTACATAAGCAATGGTAAAGGGTTCTACGAGTTTTAAATTAGCAAAGTTAAATTCATAGTTGTTGTCATCATCTAAATTCCATAATCGGTTACAAAAGTTTATTGCATTTTTAAAAGAGAGGTTTTGGGGTACTTTAATTGTTGTCATAATTTTCCATTGTTTTTGCTTATGGGAATTATAGCATAGAGATGAAGTGATAAAATAGAATTTAGAACAGTGTCCCTTGTCTTGGCGCTCTTTCTAAATTTTCTTCAATACATAAAGCACTTTTATTTTTGACACTATTAACCAATTTACTAACAGGGAAATATCTTATTTTATCACTTGATATAGGGATAAAGAGTTTGTTTAGTTCACTATAACTACTTTTATTATTAAGCCATATTTCCCATTGATGAGATTCAAGAATAACGGGCATTCGGTCATGTAGTAATGCTATGTTTTCATTAGGCTCTGTAGTAAGTAGGGCACATGTCAGTAAGGTTTCGTTAAGCGTATTGTCATACCACGATTCACAAATCCCCGCAAACACAAAATAGTCTGCATTCGCTGATACAATAAAATGAGGTTTACTTTGTTTGCTCTGCTCATCTTTTTCCCATTCAAAGTATCCATTAAGAGGGATAAGACATCGTCTGTGTTTGTAAGCCTCTTTAAAACTACTCTTTTCAAATACCGTTTCACTCCGTGCGTTAATTTGCATACTGGAACGATTGTTCGCCCAAGAGGGTATCAATCCAAAGTGTGCATAGGTATAAACATTGGTGTTGGTATAAATAGCTATATTTAACGTGGGTGCAATATTATATTGCTTGTTTAAAACACCAATGGTATCGTTAAACATTCCAAATTTCTTTGTAATATCATGTTTAAATGTATCATCGTCAAACATACTCAATCGTCCTGGCACCAACTCCCCTTTATTTTAATAATATGCTAAAAGTTTTATGCATTTTACCATTTAATATTGAAAGAATAAGCACCTAATAATTTTTCCTGCTACCATAAAAGAAATATATATTGATAAGTTAAGAGGACGCTATATGAAAGAAGTAATACAAAGTTCAAAGAGTGTAAAAACACTTAACGACCTTGCAAAATTAACAGATTATTCACTTATGGATACACTTGATTGTGATCCTGATGCTACTAAAAATGGAGTGGATCACTCACCACGAGAAGTTTTCACTGGGCACTATGTCCCCGTGAATCCAACGCCAATCAAAGACCCACAATACATTGCACACAGTAAAAACTTTTTTAATGAACTTGGCTTTTGTGATAGCTTGGCACAATCAGATGACTTTGTTTCTATGTTCTCAGGTGATATTTCACAAGTACCAACACCGATACGTCCTATGGGTTGGGCATGTGGATACGCGCTGTCCATCTATGGAACTGAATATTATCAACAGTGCCCTTTTCAAACGGGTAATGGATACGGTGATGGTCGCGCTGTTTCCATTTTTGAAGGTGTTATAAAAGGGAAACGTTGGGAAATGCAACTCAAAGGTGGTGGTAGAACACCCTATTGTCGTGGCGCTGATGGTCGCGCAGTTTTACGTTCAAGTATTCGTGAGTTTTTAGCACAAGAACATATGCATGCACTCGGGGTCCCAACATCACGCTCTTTGAGTTTGTATACTTCCAAAACTGAGACGGTAAAAAGACCTTGGTATCGCGAGGCATCGTATTCAAAAGACCCTGAAGTAATGATAGAAGAAGCGGTTGCCATTTCAACACGAGTAGCACCTTCATTTATTAGAGTAGGGCAACTTGAACTTTTTGGTCGCCGTGCTCGTAAAAATGAGCATCCCAAAGCGATGGAAGAGCTTGAAAAAATTGTTTTACACTTAATAGAACGTGAATATAGCGAGCAGATTGAGTCGAATTTAACTACCGCTAAAAAAGTCGTGCTACTTGCGCGCGAGTTTCGTAGTCGCTTGACATCACTTATTGCACATTGGATTCGTGTTGGATATTGCCAAGGAAATTTCAATAGCGATAACTGTGCAGCAGGAGGCTACACCCTTGATTACGGTCCCTTTGGATTTTGTGATATGTTTGATTCAAAATTTCAGCCGTGGACGGGTGGAGGAGAACACTTTTCATTCCTAAATCAACCGATGGCAGCACAACGTAATTTTCATGTGTTTTGTATGGCATTATTACCTTTGCTAAAGTCAGATGAAAATGCTGTAGTTGAATTAGACCAGATACGAAGTGGTTTTTCCACAGTAATGTTAGAGAAAATGAAAAAGATGTGGGCGACAAAGCTTGGACTTGATACTTTTGATGCATCATTATTTAATGAACTTCAAATACTTATGGTAAAAACTTCTGTTGATTACACTATTTTCTTTCGTGAGCTCTGTGAGATACCTGAGGATATTAATTCACTCAGAAAAAGTTTTTACAAGGACTCTCTAAATGAAAGTATTTTAAACAGCTGGTCAGAATGGCTAATAAAATGGAAATCACTTATCAATGCTTCCAATGCAGTTGAAATAAATGCTACTTCACTTCAATCACGAGATAAGCTTTCTCATAAGATGAAAAGTGTTAATCCAAAATACAGTTTACGAGAATGGTTTTTAGTTCCTGCTTACCAACAAGCAACAGAAGAAAGTTATTCCCTAATTACAGAGTTGCAAGAGGTTATGACAACGCCATACACAGAGCAGACCAAAGAAATAGATGAGAAGTACTATAAACTAAAACCCTCTGAACTCTTTGAAATTGCAGGTATCTCTCATATCAGTTGCTCCTCATAACTTTAGAGATGATATGTTAAAATACACAAAGTAAAATCAGTAAAGGATTAGTACTATGAACAGACAAGATAAAATTCAAAAGTTGTATAATAAACGTCTTAAAAGTGCCCGTGCAAAGTTAAAGACTTCTCCTAAAGAACGTTATATTTCAAAGGCAGATAGAGCGAAGATGGAAGTAGAGAAACCTGCAGAAGAGTCTGGTAAAGAAAAAGAGTAAGTTAATTTAGGAGATTGGGACTGTCATAAAGTATTAAACTGAGTGACTTACTAGGAGTAACTATTGAAGATGGACTATCTTTATTTCAGGTCAAATCCCATTCCAAGTCATTTACTATTTTGTTTAAAATCAAACTATGGATATTTCTGTCTAGTAGTTATTGTTATCACCTGACCCTTATTCTCATAATTAGCTGTTAGTTTTCCACCGATTGTATTCATAATGATACTCTCGTATAATTTCTTTTGTTAAGTAAGACTTCTTTTTTAAAGTTTTTTTGACTTTAAAGTGAAAAAGTTTTACTCTTCTAAGATTGAAGTACTAACTTCAAATCTTGTAACTATCATAGTCTATGAC
>Ga0233442_1000975_pt1 | contig 23935 bp, 31 predicted proteins | sample SI_123_September_3_FD_182789 | JGI IMG/M metagenome (GOLD analysis project Ga0233442, IMG submission 182789) | Seawater microbial communities from Saanich Inlet, British Columbia, Canada - SI_123_September2016_150_MG | ecosystem: Environmental > Aquatic > Marine > Inlet | place: Canada: British... | reverse complement strand
TTGTTAAACAGATCATGTTAGCAACTTATAATGCCAAAAACAAATATATTATAATGATATCTGTGAATAATGCAAGCTTTTTTATTAATAAATAAAAAAGAGGAATATAAAAAAACATATAAATGGCTTAAACAAAGACACATCTAGTATAAAAATTATTTCAAAATATAATCTTTTAGTTCTAATTCCACAACATATCTTTTTAATGAAGTTAAAAAAGGGTAACATGTTATAAGATATAGCTTCTTATTTCATCATACTAAATCATCTAGTTCCTCAGGTTGAATTATTTTTTTTGATTTAAATTCATAAATCCTAGTTTCTTCTTTTCACTCCAAAGACACTATATTTCAATTTTTTAAATATGTAATTTGAGTAAAAATATACTGATAAGGAGACTGAAGTTCAGCAGAGGAGTGTCAGAATAAATAAACCCCTTTTTTGTTCTTCAATTTTAACGAAACAACTCATTTATTTAATAAATTATCAATTTCCTCCTCCTTAGCTAAATTTCAGTTTAAATTAAATACAGGGGCTGTTTTATCTATAGATGGCATAATTACACTAGATGGTTCAAAAAATGTCTTAAAAGGTAAGCCTAGAGGCTTTGATTTTGAATTACCTAGAATTCATTTTTTATAAGAATTATTAATATTATCTATACTATTAATATAAACTCAAGACCCACTTAAAAGATTAAGATAATCATCCTGAACACTTATAACATTAGTATTCCTTATCTTTCTTAAATCATTAAATTGCGCATAATTACTAAAAATAAACATCCATTCTAAAGAGGTCAGAAGGAATAGGAACGATGCTATTTTAAGAAAAATATTCATTATTATTTTTTGAAGACATTAAATACTTCCTCATAAACATTTTTTACATAATCAAGATTATGAATTGACCCTCATAGAATATTTTTATTATTTGAAAGATTTTGTTTTAAAAGTCATTTTGATTTCAGATTAGAAATAACACTTTTAATATCTTTTTGTGTTATAGGATATGTTTTAAAAATATTTATTAAATAATCCCTATTAGGATATCAATTGTTTTTCAACAATTCTCATATCAATATATATGAACATTCATACTCTATAGAATCAAAGAAAACTCAGCTTTTAAACTTAACCTTATCGCTTCATAATGTATTTAAAATATTTCTTACAGTATTTTCATGATGTTCAATTGGAGATTCTATACTCTGATCTAAATTGTGATCTACTACTGGTCAATCTATAGAAACATGATCCACAGTTAAAACACTTTTTTCTGTTTTGCTTTTATAAAAATCAATAAATCATTTTAAATCATCATCATTTATATAAAATGACTTATAGTGTTCAATTCAAGATGGTCAACTTTTAATATATGCTTCTCATTTATATTTAATAGTAGATAAAATTGAATCATCAATAATCGTCATAGACTTGATTCAGTCTCATGTTCTAAATCAAATCCTTGAAGGTAGATTTGCTTTAATATTAGAGGTAATAACTGTATTAATAGGATTCTGAGTTGCAATTATAAGATGAATTCATACAGCACGAGCTTTTTGTGCCAATCTTATAATATTTTTTTCAAATGATTTTGCTAAATCTCATCACTGAGTCATTATATCTCAAAACTCATCAATAACTACAACAATATAATTCATATCGAATCATTTATCATGATATCCTTTGATATTTTTTAATTCCATCTTTTCTAGAGTTTCATATCTTCTTTCCATTTCCTCAACACACCATTCAATTAACTTTGCTCATTTATCTAGGTTTGTTTCAACTTTAATTCATTTAAGATTTTTATATAATCAAAATTCAACCCTCTTAGGATCGATAATTTTAAAATCAATAGGAAATCAAGCTAATTTATTTTTCATCAGAGAAACCAAAATGTTTGTCATGGCTACAGATTTTCATCATTGCGTTTCTCATGCAACTAAAAGATGAGGGGAATCTCATAAATCAAAAACACCATTGACTCATTTTTCATTTTTTCAAAAGGTAAAATCTAATGGCTTCTTTAAAAGAGGAGAATCTACTAAAAGATTTGGATAATCAAAAGTTTTACTAAAATCAACTTTTTCCTCATTTACCTTAATAACAATTCCATTTTTTCATGATTTTGATCTCCATGCCGCATTGTTAAAATATTTTAACTCACCCCTAGAATTAATTCAATCTGTCCAATCGAATCTTTTTAAATCTGCAACTCAATCAATTAAATTTTCATTAAGGCTTAATTCAATAAAAACTGAATCAGCATTTTCGAAAACAACATCCTTAACTTCAATAATTTTTTTAATTTTTTGATCTCAATCAAAAGAATATCTTTTAAAAGTATTACTATAAATAATACCATTAATAATCTCTGGTAGTTGTCTTTTAAAATTTTCGATTATTAATTTTTTGAATCTATCTTCCTTTTTAACAGTTAAGGGTTTATCTATACTAGCAAACTTAATAGAGGAGTCATTTAACCCAACCAAAAAGAATAAAGTTCAACATAAAACCCAAAATCAATTTTCTCTAAATAAATGATAATTCTCATATATCCAATGAGAAATATAATTATCTTTATCTTCAATTGTATAAAAAGCTAAAAATAAATACATAGCCATTACAAAGATAAAATACTTCTCAGATCATCATACTCACTTATTTTTATTTACCCTATTCGTTTTAAATAAAGATAAAAAATAGAATCACAGTATTACAACCTGAGGCAATAAAAGAAACTTGTTAAGATTAATCCAACTAAAACAAAATAATGCCTTGCTAGGCAAAATATCACTACAAAGATTATTATAAAATCATACACTTAAATAAGAGATGGTAATATAGTAAATTAAAAAAACAACAATTGTAAATTGTAGATGTGGTTTTTCCATAAAGCTGTTAAAAATAAATGGAATTTTTTTCAGAAAAATATTTTTTAAAAAATTTAATAGGTGATTTCAAAAGATGACTAGATAATGCATAATAATTATGATTTTAACTATAAAAAGGTAAAAAATTAAATAAATTTCTAAACAACAATATAAAAACTATTGTTTAACAAGTCTAATCTAATATAAAAAAATATTAATTGCAACTTTATTAATAAAAATCCTTGCATTCTAAACAAAAAGCTATATTGTATATAAAACATACAATAAATTATGAAAAACAAATTCATTATAACACTTTTTACAGCTATACTACTATCAATTAGCAGTAATTCTTTTGCTGAAGAAAACATAGAAGATAAAAAAGAACTAACTGTTCAAGAGATTCTACAAAAGGCAATAGAAAATAAAGATGTCTGAAAAAAAAGACTTTGAATAGATTATGATAAATATAAGGAATGAGAATGGATCGTTTTCAGATGAGAACTTATAGATAAAAAAACTTGAAAATGAATTTCTAATGAAAAAGTTAGTCTTAAAATAGATTCAATTAATAAAGTTAGTACTACTAATGAAAAATGAATTTTTAACATGGAGGTTAAGAAATCTACAATTAAAGAAGATGAAAACTATAAAATAGAATTAAAAATCGATTGATATAAGATTAATAAAAATCTTGTTAAATGAAAGAGTTTAATAAAAGATTCTATTTATCATTTTAAAATAAACAAAGAGCAGAAAAATGAAATTGAGCATGTATTAAAAATAGAAACAGTACATAATAAGATATTTAACACAAAACCTTGATTTCAATTGGATAAAAAGATTATCGAAACACCAAGTATTTTTTGAATACAATGATTAACTCTTGCATTATTAATATTAATCAATTCATTTTGATTATGATACTTATACTTTATAAACAAATTTAATAAATAAAATATGATAGAATTTTTAAACTTCATCGGGTCTTACTCTTTTTGATTAACAGCAATCATAGATCAATTCCTTTGATTTATAACAGATGTTAACTGGAATATTAAAATTAGAGCAATATTTAACACAGTGTGTTTAATTTCATGAATATATCTTTTCTGGAAACTATCTGGTTCAATATTATGGGAGAAACATATCAGTAAAGCATCTGAAGATACTGAGTATTCGACATGAGACATATACTCAACAATTGCATGAACTTTTGCACTACTTATGTTATCAACACCATTATGATGAGTTATATGATATGCATTATGATATCTAGTATTTGGATAATAAAATAAAATGTTTCAAAAAATTATAGATTATTTTCAGGCATGATTATGAGATAGTAATTTTTTAGTAAGTTTTTTATCTTGAATACAGGATTCGTTTTGAGAATCTAACATGATTTTGACAGAAGCAGGTCTAATATTTTGTTTATGGATATATTTTCTTTTTACTTATTTCAAAAGAAAATACAATTTTAAAAAAGAAGAGGGACTGAATACAGAAGAATTTATCGAAGAACATTGAATAAAAATAATTCTTTTTACTGTATTGTGAAGTTTGATTATTTTTTCTTTTTACTTGTTTTGATTCTGAATAGATCTTCTATCTATATTTATGAAATTATCTGAGCCTGATATAGACTGATTATACAATTGATTTTATGTATTTTCTCTTTGCTGAAAATCAACAATGCTTTTAAGCATATGGTATCTAGTAATAATATCAAGCTTCTTGATAACAGTTTTTAATTGAATTATCTACTTTGTCATCAATGAATGATCAGAAGTAAGTAAGGGAGAGTGAGAAAGTAATAATTTATGATGGTTTAAAAACATGTGAGTAGCGTGTTTAGTATTTATTACAATATTTTCTACCAATTGGGTAGACAAAACAGCATGATTTATAGTAAATTGATTTGAAAAATCTTGAATTTGTGCTATAATTGAATGAGAAACTGATTAGTAATCAGTTTAAAAAACAAAAATAAAAATAAAAATAAAAAATGGAATTCTTAGAAGGAGTTTCTTCATTGGCAAATTTTATTAAGCAATATGGTATATATGTATCTATAGTCTTATTATTAATTGTAAACTACTTTTTATTTATAAACCTTAGGCCATCAAAAGACTGAACACATAAGAGTTTCTTTTGTCACTCATGTCACTGAATAAGTCACTTTTTCAATAGGGAGGAGGAAATACAATGTATGCACTGTGAATCAGAAAATATTTCTAAAAACCATATCTTCAATAGTATTTTTGCAATGCTACTTATACAGTTTAATTTCTTTTTCCAAAGATTTAATATCCCTTTTATAGGATTCTTCCTATTGGCTTTTTGGAATTACCCAAATGTTATTATTACCTATTCTATATTAGTTCTAATTTTAAATAAAAAAATAAAGAACATTTTATCTAATATATTTTTGATTATAAATGAAAAAATTAAAACACTTATTAAAGAAAAAATAAAGGAAAGAGCAAATACATTAAAAACAATTGAGTACAAAAATAATGAGGATGAAATAGATTGATTTGAAAAATCTGAAATTATTTGATTCCTATATGATCAAAATAAATTTACAATAAAATGATTTACAGAATATTTTGACAACACTTCAAAAACAGAAGCTGAAAATGTTTTAAAATCTCTAGAAAAAAATAACATAATTATAAAAGATTCTTTACAATGAAATGCAAGAATTTTAAATTCTGAAATTACAATTCAAGAAATAAAGGAAATTATTAATAAAATAAAAAGTTTTAAAAATACGAATCCTGTTCTAAAAATCACTTGATGATTTAGAAGAAAAAAGGAATTAGAAAATAAAAACAACGAAGAGGGAGGTAAAGAAAAATCAAATATATACAAATTCAATATAGACAAAAAAAAGGAAGATGATGTTGTAAGCGACAACCCTGTTTTGTTTACAAACAGAAGAATTGCCATTTAGGTCTAAAAAGGCTTATACTTAAGCAGAAACCCAATCTGAAACCCTTCCGAAACGATCAGTAATTTACACAGAAACCTATATCACCTACTCTTCCGTACAGACAAAAAGATTCTTAAAAAAAACCGTAAAAGTATAATGTAATATTATTCACTTTCTTTCAATTCAGTTTAATTGCTATTGCTGATTTTTAATCTTATTTTTTTTAAAATATTTTTTAATTTTAAGATATGAAAAGAAAAATAAAGATTACTAACACAAAAGTTAAATGATGAGCATTTTTAAAAATGCTATGAATTTCTCTTGAAACCAAAAAACAAATTAAGTAAAAGAAATTCTTTTTTTATTTAATCTAAAATATAACCCCTGTCTTAATAAGACAGGGGTTTTTCTTGACTTCATATCTTTTTATTAATAAAATTCCCTTGAATATAAACAAATAATGATTTATTTAAAATGGCTTTTGGATTTGAAACAATAAATAGAGAGATTAAAACTCAACACAGTAAACCAATATTAGGTTTAGACCTGGATTCGGCTCAAATTTGGATATGGGTAATTTGAATAATAATATCTTTTATATTTTTTTCAGCAAATATATGGCTTATATGGAAAATAATATGAATAGGACAAACATTACTACTATCTTATAAGTTTGCTAAAAAATATAATAACAATGAGGACAGAAATAACTGAAATCATACAACTGATGCTCGTACTGTTTTCGAATGGTTTCTTATATCATTAAGAAGTATCTTAAAATGATCCCTATCTATAAAAAAGGGTGCAGACTATAATTCTTTTAAAAAATAAATAATGAAAAGATTAAATAAATTATTCACACAGGATAAAGTAGAAATTTTTGATTTAAGTAAAATAGAAAATAATTTTATACACTGAAAGAATAGAAAGATAGTTATCTTTGAATACTTTTCTAATTTTCAAAAAAGTATATTATTTGAAATCATCAAAGATAAAAATCTAGATTTTCAGGTAAAAATAAAAAAAGAATCTTTTAAAGATACAAAGGAAGAAATATTGAATTCAATGTATTTTGATTTCTCTAACCTTATTAAGAAAGAGGAGAGTGAATTTTCAATTTCTATAAATGACAAAGAAGGGAGAGAGAAAATTTGAAAAAGAAAAATTGCTGAAAATGAATTATCTACATTTATTACTAATGAAAAAGGTACAGATTATATATATAGACACTATTTAATAATCAATGTTCAGTGAACTGAAAATTTAGAACAAATTATATATGATTTTTACGAATCTATTAAAAATAAAAAAGAAATTCTTTTTAGACAGTTGGAAAATACTGATCTGGAAAAATATTTGTTTAATGAAATTAATTACACCTTCTCAGAAAACAACTGAATACAAGAAAATTTATTAACAAAAAATGAAGAAGAGGATAGTAGAAATATTTTATCTATAATAAAAAACAGTGTTAATAAAATAGAAGAATCTTTTTTTTACCAAGATTTAAAAAATGTTTCACTTGAAGTACAAAACATTCTATCTCAAAAGATGTTTAAATGAGATTCTTATTTTCAGATATGAAATAATTTTAAATGAGGACTTGTTATAAGCTGAATCCCTAAAGATAATTTTAATGTATTAAAATATTTATTCAGCTTTCTTCTAAAGGAAGATTCTGTTACAATTAATATATATCCATACAAAAAACACGCTCTTAAAAACAGGGAGGCCCTATGAGTTGATTCAATGTTTAAAAAAGAGGATAGTAACAAAAACCAGGTAGTTGAAAAAAATTATCTTCAGTTATTAATTAATTTTAATGATTTAAATCCATATCAGCTTTCTAGAAGGACACAAGACTTTATAAGAGAAATATGAAGTGATTTTTTAGTTCAAAAAATAGAAAATAGAATGAGTTGATACATTAAAACATCATTATGAACAGGTTTAAATGCATTAAATCTAGAACTTGCATTCAATGAAGACAGACTAAAAAGCAATCTAATTTTTTAATAAAAAATATATGTTAAATAATTTTAAAATAGATAACACCTTTGAGAAATTAAATTTCACAGACATCAAGGAAAATGTAATTGTAACAAATACACATCTAGTTTCTTTAATAGAGGTTAACTGAGCAAACCTTTTTGAGAAAAAAGAAGAAGAGGCGATTTCATATCTTTTCTGATTCACAGAGCTCTTAAAAGAATTAAATTTTCCTGTTCAGCTAATAACACAATCAAGGCCAAAAAAATTCGATTCTCATATTAACGATATGAAAAATAATTTTAAACAAAATGATTATAAATTAAAATTCGAAAAGGACTTAGAATGGTTTCAAATGTATTATGATGATGATTTAAAAAAATGAAAAATTTCCAAAGAAGAGATAGAAAAGAAATTTAAACAAAGTGATCAGCTTATAGAAAGATCTATGATGAATTCTTATATTGAAAGATTAAGTACAACAACAAAAGAAAATAATATTTTAGATAAGAAATATTACATTGTTATTTCTACATTAAATCTTCCTGTTTCTACAAAAGAAAGTGATGAACAAAATTATCCATCATATAACTTTGAAAATTTAGCTACTTTTAAAAAACATAAAGAAGAATTAGAAAAAAGAGTAAAAACTGCATTAAATTTCATCAGTGAAAAATCATGAATGGTTTGATTTAAACTAAACACAGATCAGTTGAAAAACCTAATGTTTGACTGCTTTAATTTTCCCGTCTCTGAAAATCATAAAATAATGCCTTGAATTACGGAATACTGAACTGTGCCACCGATCCTAGACTGATGAATAGCGACTAATAAGAAAGAAAAAAAATCATTCTTTGAAAACTTGTGAGAAAAGATTTTTAATAACACTTCTTCTTTTTTGATACCAAATTATTGAACAAAAGAAAATAAAAAGTCATCAAAAAGTACAAATTTACTTCAGTTGATTGCACCATTCTCAATTGATAACAAAAATATTAATCACCTTAAGATAAATGATCAATACCTTTACACCATACATATTAATAGATTTTGAGATGAAAATCTAAAAGATCTTGCATTATGGCCAATTCTTACACTTGAATATTATTTTGATTTATCCGTACATCTTATACCTCATAAAGCTGATGATATTATGTTAGATATAGCGAAAGAAAAGAGAAGGTTAGAATTAAATCATAAAGAAAAAATAAAATGAAAAACCTCTTTTGAGCAAGAAGTTTTACTATGAGACTGAAAAGAGGGTATGAGTGACTTAGATAATATAGAAAATGCAATAAGAAACAATAGAACAAATCTATATTCTACATCTATTGATATAACATTTAGAGCAACATCTCTTGAAGAATTGGATAAAATAAAAACCACTGTAAAAGAAACATTGCAATCAAAAAGAATATTTTTTAGTGAGACAACATGATCACATTATGATTGATTTATTTCTACATTGCCACTTCTAACAAATAAGATTGCATGACACAAAAGATTATTTAAAAGATTTACCTACTTAATAGACTCAATTAGACACTTTTTTCCATTTTGTCCTGATATATTATGATTTAATAAGGGTGTTGCATTATGAGTTTCTCAACAATGAGAATGAAATGAAAAAACAAAGCATTTAGAATTTTTTGATATTTTTGAAAGAGATAGGATTCAAAATAGTATTATGGCAGTTATTTGAAATTCATGATCTTGAAAATCTGTTTTTGCATCATGATTTATAAAAAACCAAATGCTTCTTTGACACAGATTTATAATTTTAGATTTTCTTTGAAATTATTTACAGTGGGGGAGGGATATAGGAGAAAATGTTAATGTTATTAAAATTGACCCAACATCCAAAGATAAAATTAATCCATGTGATTTATATATACCGTCAAATAAAATACTCAGTTCAAATGAAAATTATATAGACTCAACACCTGAAGAGATCAAAAATAAATTAATTGATGAAAAAATCGCTGAACTATCTTCATATTTCAGACTTTTTCTGAAAGATTATTATGATCCAATCGCAAGATGAATTCTTGATAAAACAACAAAAAAAGTATACCAAAAAGCTTTAAAATCTATAGATATCTTAAAAGAAAAAGAGATAACAGAAGTTTTTCTAAATGATATAAAGAATGAACTATCTAACGAAAAAGATCATAAAGAACAAGCGAAAAATATTGCCTCAATGCTTGAACCTTATTCAAGCTGAAGCTTTTCTTGAATGTTTAACTCAAAAACAAATATTAAAATTGATAAAAGATCGGTTGTATTTTATTTAAGATGAAATAAATCTGAGGAATATGAAGAAATGGCAACTTTGCAATCTTTTATCATAACCAAAAAGATTGCATATAGCAGCTCTCACAACATATTATTAATAGATGAGCTACATAAAATATTTAGAATGGAATCTAGAGAGATTTCTAATTATTTTAGATCTCAAATTGCGATGATTAGAAATTTAGACTGATGAGTAATTTGAATGACTCAATTATTAAAACAAGTACAGTGAACTGATTCATGAAAAGAATTTTTGGAAATGGCTAACACAAAGCTATATTTATCATGATGAATAACAGAAAATAAAGATGACACAGATTTGGCAAAATTTGATACAAACCTATCTAATTCATCAAAATCATTTTTGGCATACAATAATAGGCCATGATTCTGAATTTTAAAAATTTGAACTAACCAAATACAATTAAAAATCAACAATCATCCTGATCTAGCAATGTTTGAAAGATATAAACCACCTAAAGAACAATAAGCAATGAGTAGAATTGATATTCAATCAATGGCAAAAGCTTATTATCAACTTAATAAACAACCAAATAAAGAAGATAATAAAGAAACCAAAAAAAAGAAAAGTAAGTTAATGTTTATATTTTCTGTTGTATTTTCATTATCATGATTACTATTTACTCTAGCTACTTTTTGAATTTTTTTAATAATAATATTCTGATTACTTTGAGGAAACGTATCACAATGAGGAAGCCTTTCACAGGGTTATTATAATTGAAAATCTTCTGATGAATTTAAAATATTATTTTCCCAAAACGATCAAAACATTCCAACATGAGTTCCTTTGGAAAAATGAACTTTCACATATTGATTTGATACCCATCATTACTCTCAACCAATTATAGAGAACAATGTTTTTCTTAAACCATACAGTAAACATATGTGAGTAGATTTATGAAGAACATGGATGGATAAAAAATTGTCATATCTACCTTTAATATTATCAACAGTAAGAGCTGTACCAATATTTACAGAGGAAAGACTAAACCATCCAGGTAACCCAAATAAATATCTATATAAAAAAATTCATTATTTAAAAAACTTAGAAACAACATCTGAATCATCAAAATATCAAAAAACTGAACGGAAGAATAAACCATATTGAACACATGTTTTATTATCTAGTTTGGATTGAAAGTTTTACATACTTTTTGGGCATCTTAGCTCAATAAACCACAATCTTTTTGAAAGTGAAAAAACAATTGAAAGGTGAGATATATTATGAAAAATGTGAACAACGTGAGCAAGTACAGCTAACCATCTTCATTATGAAATTCGTTATTGCTGAGAAGATAATAATCAAATAAGTAAATTTTATAAAGATTGTAAATATATAAATGCATTATGAATAATGAAGTGATTCAATCAAAGCTTCTTAGGATTATCTATGGATAATTCTCCTGTATCGAAAAATAGTAAAATTTCTGCATGAAATATAGAAGTAAAAAAATGAGCAATAGATCAAAGCACAACTGAAAAACAAATAATCAAAGAGTACAATGATTTTTGTGAACAATCTAAATTATTATTCTTATGAAGAAATATAGATTGTAAAACAGTATTCCCAATTGTTTATGTAAACAAAGCATCTAAAATTTATCAAAATATTAATTCAGAAGAAGAAAATGTTAATATTTGAAAGAAATATTTAAAAGATAACTACTGAATTAACACTGAAAATATTCCTAAAGATCAAATCAATGAAATTGCACTAATAGAGAATATTCAACAATACAGTACGAAAGAAGTTTTCTTTGAATCATTATGAGAAACATTTTCTCATGGAAAATATCAAAATAAAGAAAAAATTTATAAAAAGGATTTAAAAACCATAAGTGATCAAAACTTAGAAAAACAGAAAGAAGATGAAATGTTTATAGATCTTCTAGATACATTAAATGATAAAAAATTTTCTAATATAATCGACTTATATAATTCCTATTATGAAATAAAGTGAATTACAAATTATAAAGATAATCCATTTATATATAATATGTTTGATAACAAACATATTTTTATGAAAACAAATATAGGGATATATAAAGAATATGGTGTCTATACAATATATAAAATAATCAACTCTTAAATATGAAAAAATTACTAATAACAATAGCGATTTTCATTCTGCCCTTACAGTCTTTTGCTGAAGAGGAGATTGCTGAAATTAAAATGCTTATATATTGACATGTATATGAAGACAGTAAAAACATCCCAATAAATAACTTAAAAGTATTTATTAAAAAAAACTGAGAAATTTTATGAACATGAAAAACAAATACATCATGATTTTTTGAAATCTTAACAGAAAATAAATCTGAATTTCTTAATCTTTGTGTTCAGTCGACAACCTTTTCTGAAAATAAGAATATTGATTTTTGTGAAACAATATCTGTTTTTCAAAACATATGAAGAATAATTGATTGAGTAGAAATAAGAGAGCTTGAGCATAATTTTTTTACTAATAAAGAATGACAAAATATAAATGAAGCACTGGAAGATGAAATAACAAATGATACAAATGAATATAGACTTGAAGAATACCAAGAAAATATAAACTATGAAATTGAACAAAATGAAATCAAAGAGGCTGAAAACAAAAAAACTGAAGAATTAAAAAAACTTAATGCTAAATATAAAATGCCAAATAATACAGAAATGGCATGACCTTTGAAATCTATTCATATATTCTGAACAATTGATCCGTTAAGAGATGAAAATTGAAAACCTACTCTTTTATATAATAAAACAAAAATAGAAATTATATCACATGAATGAAAAATATTAAAAACTGTAGATTTATGACAATATTATGATTTTAATTTCTTTGTATTTCCTAAAAATAAAAATAAAATATTTCTAAACCCGCCTGTTTTTAAGATAAAAAATAGACAAATACAAGACATAGAAAATACAAGAATTGATCTATATCAACCGTATTATCAAATTTTAACAAAAGAAAAAGAGATTATTAATCTAAAACTAGAAAAAAAGGATTTTAAAATTAACGATAAAATCTTTTACAAAAAAGAATCACCACCGTTTTTGTTAATAATATTTTTATTTTTTTCTGTAATAATGTGAATCATTATTTATATAAAAAATAAGATATATATAAAAAACAATGATTTCTAAAAATTTAAAAAATAAAAATACAATATGATAAACGAAAATAACTCTGAATTATTAGCTATATTAGGTAAATACAGTGAGGACATAACTCATTATAGAAAAATAAAATCAGCATATGATGCCTTTGAAAATCAATTTCAATGATATGAATTTTTTTGAAATAATATAAAAACTTGAACAATTATAAGATGAGTTAGACTGCTTCAGAATTTTGTTAAATTACAATTAATTCTAAATAAGCCATTTTACTTTCCATGAATAGGTCTTTTTGAAATAAAACCTAATAATTATTTTGAACACTATAATATAAAAGACTTAAAAGAAATCATACCAAGCACATTTATTAAAAACAGTTTCACATCTGATAACAAAATAGATTATTATTGATTTTATAATTCAAAATATCCTACAATTAAAAACTATAACACACAAAGCCAAGTAGTTTTGATATCAGCATTTAACTCAATTATTACTGAAATTAATACACTAATAATTGAACACATCTGAGAAAAAATAAACAAAAAACCATCTAAGTTAAATATTAAAAAAACTCTAGATAGTCAATGTGGTGTATGATCAAAACTTATAGATATAGTAAATGATACCAAAACTGATCCTTTAAACAGTTTTTTAAATTATTTTGATGATATTGTAATAAATAACAATTGGGACACGGAGAACTGAAAAGATAAAGAAAATGAATGAATGGCTTTTAATAGAAAAATATTAGAAGAGCTAATTTATATAATATGATATATAGAGGCTAATCAGCTTTAATACTAAAAAACAAAAAAAGATTCTTTTAGAATCTTTTTTTTAAATTTTTATTTTTTTCAGAATTATTTAAAATATTTGTTTCTAATTAGAATCCTAACATTTACAATTGCTAAGATTTTTAACTGATCTATACTCTTTGTTCAATCGTCAAGCTTTAAGACTTCATTGTTAAATAATTCATCAAAATCATCACTATTTTCTTTAATCCAAGTATTAATTAACTGTTTTTCTTTTAAAACTTTTTCTTCATCATCCATTTTTTTCTTAAACACCTTATCTTCATTTTTTCTTTGTGATTCTGTTTTTCTTTTTATTAATTCACTTACACTTTGAAAATCTTCACTTAATGCTTTTAATAAAAATCACTCTCTGTTCACAACATTGTCTTTTCAATCAACAAAATTAATTTTTTTTGTAACATCTTCTAAACCATATTTTTCTATAATTGATCTTTTTCTATCTTGTGAAAATCAAAATTTCTTTAAGATATCAGTATTTACACTTTCAACTTTTACCTCTGTTTCAGTCTCTTTTTTGTTCTTTTTTTCTTCTTTATTTTTATCAATTATATCTACACTAGAAATCTCTTTATTATCAGGCTGTTTTGTATTAGGTTCAACTTTAGGTACTTTCTTCTTCTTATTGATAATAAATTTGATTGCAGTAATAGTTCTTCATGATTTAATCTCTTCAAAATCGAAACTTAAATCGTTACACTGTTTTAAAATATCCTCTTGAGCTTTTAATATAACTCTTCTCTTAAACATGTTATATGGATAAGTTTTATTCATATTTTTTTTTCATTTAATCTCAAATCATAAAAAAGTTTTTAATTCATCAACAGTTATAACTCTGCTTCAAATTCATTCATACGATTTTAACAATTCATAAATTCTTACACTATATTTAGATTTTAAATTTACTACATTTGAGAAATTATATGCTGTAAAATATGTTTGTAATCATAAAAGATACGGTTTTAATTTAGCATCAAAACAAAGCTCTATTAATCAATCACCTTTAAAATATTCTGCTGAAGATAAAAATCAAATAATTAACCGTCAAGTATCTTTTTTAATCTTAAAGGCTTTTGTTGCTAAAGAATAAACTGCTTTCTCAATTTCAATATGATTTTTTCATAAATGGAAATCTTTTAATAAGTCTCAAACATTAAACTTATATTTTGTAAATTCATCATCATCTTTAGTTAAAACAGAAGATAATTTTAATACAAGCTTCATTTCAATTAAAGACAAAGAGTAAGATGAATTAATTAAGTCATTTGATTTTACGATTAAATCATTTTGGATTTGATCCATATTAAATAGTTAAATTTATATAATTTTTTTAAAAATATAAATTAAAAGAAACAAGTCAATACATTTGTTTCTTTTCGCCTTGAATTTGTTTCTTTTCGCCTTGAATTTGTTTCTTTTCGCCTTGAATTTGTTTCTTTTCGCCTTGAATTTGTTTCTTTTCGCCTTGAATTTGTTTCTTTTAACTCTGAATAGGTGCTTAAACAAAGCCTTAAAAAGCTCGTAAAACATATAAACATATAAACATATAAAACAACAAACAGGATGATTTTTTGTTTGTTGTTTCTTTTTTTTAAAAAAGGCTTAAACAAGGTATTTTTAAATAAAACAGAAAAATAATAGCTTAAACAATAAGGTTTTCTCTATTAATCACTTTACGAGACACTTTAATAATAAACTTATTACTTAAAGAAGGGAAAGAGATTTTTTATTTTTATTTTTGTTTTTTAATCACCAAAAAATGTTTTTGGTAATTTCTAAAACTAGAAATGTGAGGTAATGCTTAACTTTTTAATAAAAAATTAAATAAATAATGAAATTTTAACAAAAATTTAACACCTGATAATTATAATGGGGTTCATTTAAAAATAAAAGTTAATAACAACATATGATTAAAGTAAAAAACTGAGTAAAGGGGATCAGAATAGAAAAAGAATGAAGAAAATTTCCATTATTAGATAACGAATGATTATGTAATTTACATAATCGTTTAAATAAAAATACATCAAACCTAAAATATTCATTGAAATGAGTTTTAAATATTTCATTAATAAATGAATCTTGGAGTCAATCTGAGATTAATGAGTTAAAAAAACATATTTTCAAAATATAATTTATTTTTGTTTTAGTTTTATTTAAAACAAAAACTCTCTTAGAAAGATTAAAAAAGATTAAAAAAGATTAAAAAGATTTGACAATTAATTTTATATCAATATATTCTTTTTATAAAAATATTAAAATGCAAAATGAATAAATATTCTAAATTAGATTTACAAAAGAAAACAGGTCTTACTTATTCTAAATTAGAGAAAGGTATACTAATATCTTGAAATGATTTACCAACTGTAAGAAATATTTCTGACTCAAGAAAGATTTATACTGATGACACAATTGCTTATTTAAAAAAAGAATTTCCTGAATTATTTAAATAGAATATACAAACAAAAAAACTAGATTTAAACAATCTAGTTCACTTTACGATTTAAATTTTAACTTGCCGGTTGAATTTAAGTCAATCTTACAAAAACTATAATGGTTATTGTAAATATGTCAAGCTTTTTTATTAATAAGTAATAAAAAATCTCCCGATATATGCATGTAAAGTGATTAAACCCCACTTTATATGCATACAAAAACACCCATTATTGGTAAAAAGGTAGTATTCAACGCTATTCCAAGACTATTTTTTTCTAATTTAAACAATACTGATCAGAAAATAACAATCAAAGAGTTTGATGTTATTCTTAAAATTCAGAGTCATGACTTCTCAGGAAATAAATTATTTCCAAAAATAGAAGACTTATCAAAAAACTCAGGTTACTCTAAACAGTCAATCTGAAGATTTGTTAGTTCTTTAGTAAAAAAAGAACTAATTACCACTGAACATATAAGAGATGAAAAATGACAATTTAAAACTAAGCTTTATAACTTAGAAAATTTTTATAATAAATGTATTTCTAGCCTAGATTCAGATAATGAAAAAGAAATAAGCTGAAAACCTAAAAAAATAATTCCTACTTTAAATTGAAAATTCTGAAAGTACAGAGAAGATATTTTACAAAAATGATTCATTAGAGCACCAAGATGATTAGATATATATCAAAAAGATCTAAAAATTGATGCCTATGAGTCTGTTTTTTTAAAGTATGTTTTTTGATTCATTGATGAACATTGAAGAACATCAGTTTCATTAAGATGGTTATCTAGAAACACTTCTTTTACTACAGATAAACTTACAACTGTTATTGCTGATTTAGAGAAAAAAGGATTGATTAAAATCACTACAAGATTTAAAAAAAACTGATTTAAAACATCAAACTCTTATGACTTAACAGGACTTATAGATCAAATAATTTTTCTAGAAGGTAAAAAAAAAATATCGAATCATGAAGCATTTATGAAATCATGCAATTGAACAAGAGTTCATAAATGAAGTAGTTTAATTAAGAAGTCTGAATATAAAACATCTGAAGAGCGTATATTAAAAGAACAAAGAAAAGAGCAAAGAATAGATCAAATACAAGATAAGATTAGATTTTTATACTCAGATCCATCACAAATATCTAGAAATATTTCTGAGATTAAAGAATTACAACAAGAATTAGAAAATATAAATAGTAATCATACTGATCAGACTAATAAGGGTGATTCTTATTTATGAGTTTTGATGTGAAATATCATCTGAAATAAACAATTTATTGTTAACAACAGAAAGATTAAGAAATCCAAATCCTCATATACAATTGAACATTTTATTGAAGCTGAAGAGATTTGTAATCAATTAAACTGAAATTGGAAAAAGGATAAATGATTTTTTGTTAAATCTATAAAACTTTTCCCATGAACTGTTTACAGACATTTAACAGACGCAAAAGAAAAAGCTAAAAAAAATAAATTAAAATACTTTGCTAAAACAATGGCAAATGAATTTAAGAAAATAAAAAACTAAAAAATAAAAACTAATAACAACCTATGATTAAAGTAAAAAACTGAGTAGAGGGGATTAGAATAGAAAAAGAAGGAAGAAAGTTTCCATTATTAGACAATGAAGGATTATGTAATTTAGTTAATCGTTTAAACAAAAATACGAATAAACTAAAATACCCACTAAAATGAGTGTTAAATATCTCATTAATAAATGAATCGTGGAGTCAATCTGAGATTGAGGAGTTGAAGGGGCAAATACAAAAATTAATAAAATAAAAAAAATTATGAAAACATTTAATTTAAACAAAAAGGAAAATCTAGATTATCTTAACCAATGGGTGTCTAGTAGTAATTACAAAATTGTTAAGGGGAATGAGGAAAGTAAGGCGAAAAAAGAAAATTGTTACTTTATTTGTAAATGAAAACACAAAACACCAATTGCTGTTAAATCAAAATCCTGTACAAAGATTGATTTAATAAATTTTATGATTGTTTTGGAAAAAACATCTTAGTGCATGATATTCTTGAAACAAATTAACGGGGAGGTAAAATATTTTATCTCAAAAAAAACAAAAATTTGAGAAATTAATAAAAAAATACAGAACAATAGTTTCATCAAAGACTATAAAGATTTAATTAAAAATTATGAGAAAAAATAAAATAAATAAATTCTCTAACTGAGAATTAAAAGGTATAGTGTGATTCTTTTTATTCATCTGATTGTCTCATTATGCTTTCAGTATAGCACCATATAATGAATGTGTGAAAGCAAATGATTATCAATATTGTGAACAGATCTACAAATCAAAATAAAAAAGCCATTTAAGGCTTTTTTTTATTGATTAAAATTTTCTAAAATTCAGTCTTTTTCTCATTGTTTAATTTTATCCTTGATAAACTTTCTTAGTTCCTTACTTGGATCAGACTCTTCTTCTTTACATAGAAGAGTAAATTTATCACGATATTCTTTTTTGATTTCAAATGCCATCCTACAGTTTTCTGATGATTTCATATTCTAAATATTTATTATATTAATTTCAATATAATCGAAAAAAATAAAAAGTAAATAAAAAACACATATTTTTTATGTTTATAATATGTGTTGTTTTTTTTACATTGTTGCTAAAGATGCAGCAAAGGTTTGCATTGAGTTTACCAAATTAGCAATAAGTGTAATTACTATATATAGTATAATGCTAAATGTTCATAATTTTATTGTAGTCATATATTTTTTTATTTTTGTTTAACACATATAAAATACATAAAAAATATGTGATGTCAACATAAAAAATATGTTATTTAAACATATTAATTATGTTATATATCGTCACATTAGTAATATATTACATAATATTCACATATTTTATTATATTTTTTTACTATTGAATATATATTAAAACATAGTTTTACTATTTATATAAGAGATTTTTTTAATGAAATTATTGACTTTTATATTTTTATTAATTAAAATCCTTGCACAATAAACAACTTTAGTATATAGAAATATGTTAAAACATTTTTGAGAAGATAATTTTTATTTTTCATGAGAAAATAATAACAGTAAATGTAGTTCCGAAAATTACTATCAATATTTATGTGATGAATTTTCATGTTCAAAAATACAGGATATACTTTCTTGTGATGAATTCCCTTGAGTCTTAACTAGCAATTATTTAGATCAACTTAAGGAGTCAGCATGATTTAATTGACAATATACTAATAACGAATTACTAAGTAATTTAAAGTCTAAATATCCTGTTGAAACTGTAGTTCATGATTCATGAAAAAAAATTGCCTCTCTTGCGTTTTCTAATAATTTACAAATTGAGGCATTTAAAAATTCTCCTAATAAAGATTTGGAGACTATTTGACATATCAATAGGGTTTCTAGGTTTTCTAAACAGATTGCTTCTGTATTTTTTGATGAACCATGGGATAAATTAGAATTTATTATTTGAGCTCAGATTCATGATATTTGAAAATTATGAGCACCAATGTCTCATTGAACTTTAATTACTGATAATGAGATGAATGAATTAAAAAATCATCATAAAAATAAATTTGTTGAACTGATCCCTGATAATGATTTAAAAACAAGAGTTATTTATCATCATATTAAAAATGAAGACAAAGAAGGGTTATATAATTATTTATTAAATCTTTCTGAAAAAGATTATATTGATTTTTTGCAATATGAGATTCTTCTAACAATGCTTGATTCCTTTGATTGATCTGTTTCTACTCGTTCTTATAGAAACTTTTTTATTACTTTCAGACATTGGGTACATCAAATATTGGTTTCATTAGAGCCCATCGATGAAGTTGTAAAAGGTATAGAATGAAGAGGGTTTAGTGTTCAGTGATTTATAATAAAAGCATTAGAAGACTTCTTTAATAAAGAGGAGTTTTTAAGTGAGTATTCAAAAATAACTCAAAGAACTAGAAAAAGTTTCGATAATTGAAGGTTAAGCTGATTTGTCAAATCTCATGCAATTAATGATTGAAACCTGGATTTTGATGAAGATGTATTATTGAAACCATTAACTGCTCATGAGATATCTTATTTAAAATCATCGAATAGTTTAACAGAAATGCGTATATATTTAAGGAGTATTGAACCTAAAATAGCTGAGGAAAATAGAGTATATAGAAACATATAAAAATTATGACTAAAAAAATTAATTCACAAATGAACGCCTTAAGAAAAGAACTTGATAATAGTCCTGAGTTTCAGAAGTTGTCTGAAAATAAAAAATCTTTAACGATAATTAATGAGCTTTCTAAATTATCTGATGAGCTATCTGATGATTGTAAAAAAAATAAATAATAGATCTATGTTGCCAGATAAAATAAAAAATTTCTTTAAAGAAAATAATTTGTGAGAGCTAAAAATAGAAGTTGTGAATGGAAAATTACTTATTCATATTTGATATAAAGCTTTTATTGATATGTTAAAAAGTATAAAATCTTCAAAAGAAAAAGAAGATATATGTAAAAATCTTTTTAAGTTGGAAAATATTAATGATATTGAAAGATATATAACTGCTTTATATAATGATTATATAAACAATCAAAATTATTTTACTAAAAAATAAATACTAATTAATAAATAAAATTATGACAATTCAAGAAATTATATCTAAAGAATCTGATAAATTAAATACTGCTTTTGATCTATTGAAAGATTCAAAATCTGCATTAAAAGATCTAAAAAAAGAATTAAATTCTCAATTAAAATGAAATCCAGATTGGACTGAGTTAGATGAGAAATCTAAACTTCTAAAAGTTAACAGAAAAGATATTTCTGAACAAATTAAAGAAGCTGACAAAGCAAAGGATCAAATCGCCGCATGATTTGATGAATATACAGTTGTTGAAGATTTTAAAAATTCAATGGATGAAAAATACAATGAACAAATTGATCAATCTTTAAATAATCTTTCAAGAGAGTTAGCTGAAAAATGAATTGTTTGAGAAGTTGAATATAAAAACTGAAAATTATCAGTTGTAATTGCTAAACATTAATTAATATAATAGTATTATGAATACTGAAATCGCACCATATACATATCAACAAATGGAATTATTTTTAGTTTGAGAGCAATGATTAGAAAAATTTGCATCAGCAAATGGTATGTATAGTTATATATTAGAGAATAACTTACTAGAAGAATTTAAAAACTTCACTAAAAACTAGATGTCAAAATCTTGATTTGATTTCTCAGGTAAAATAAAAGAAAATGCAGACAGATTGTGAAAAACACCTGTAGAAATTAATATTGATGATTTAATATTTTCAAAAACTTCTTTTAAGGAGGATTTGATAAAAAAATACATTTGAATGACATGAGTTCCACCAGCTATTTTAGTTATTAGAACAAATAATTGAATAAAAATAGTTGATTGAAACCATAGAGCTTACTCACAAAAACAAAAATGAAAAACAAAAATACTTGCTTATTTAAAATAGTAAAAGTGTTTTATGAAAATTATCGTTGTTGATGATATGGAATCAAACATATCACAAGTGAGAAATTCTTTGAAATGAATTGATATTGAATTTATTTGATATTTGTCTTATGATGAATATTTCATGAATATGAAAACAGTTAAAGATTTACCTGATATTCTTATATTAGATTTTTTCTTAAATTGAAAAACATGAAAACAGTTATTGGAAGAGTCTAAAAAAATGTTTTGATTAGCTTTTAATAAAGTTGATGTTATATGATTTTCTTCAGTTTTAAAATGTTCAGAGGGGATTGCTAAATGTGTCAAATGATGAATTGCTTTAGAAAAAATAAAATGAGCTGAGAAAAATTTAGCTTTAAGACAGGAAGTTTTAAAAATTGTTAATAAAAAACCATGATTGCTTATTAAAACTATGAAAATTTTTACTGCATTTTTGATTATTTCTTTTTTCTTATATCTTTTTCTTTAAAATGGCTTGCAATAGGGAGAAAGTAACTTAAAGTAGTTTTACTTTATAAAAAATAATTTTTTAATTATGACTAAAATTGACTTAATTGCTGCTATCGCTGCAAAAGCAAACCTTACTAAAAAAGATGCTGCTGAGGCTGTTTCTGCTTTCATTGAAACTGTTACTTCTGAACTTGTTAACTGATGAAAAATCACTTTAACTTGATTTTGAACTTTTGAAGTTGCTAACATGCCAGCAAGAGCTTGAGTAAACCCTCAAACTTGAGCTAAAATTCAAATTCCAGCAATGAACAGACCTAAGTTCAAAGCTTGAAAAACTTTTAAAGAAGTAATTAGAGCTTCTTAATTCTTACTAGAAGAGCTAAAAAGTTTATATTTTTGCAAATATACAGAAACCAATATTAATTTATTGGTTTTTTTGTCTTGAAATATAGTTTTTTTACTAGAAAAGTTTGACAAAACATTATTATATCAATATAATTCCATTGAATCTAAGCAGATTTACTTATTGAGTTTAATTACAATATATTATGAAAAAAACTTTCGTTATAACAACAACAGAAATCAAAAAGATCGTTGTTCAAGCTTATACAGAAGTAGAGGCAGAAAATATTGCAAAGACTCAAATGAAAAATGGTGAATCTGTTTTAATGATTTCAACAGAAGATAATAATTTATAAGATATGATTAGATCTATATATGACAAAGAAATATCAATGACTCTTTGTAAAATTATTTTGAAAGATAGAAGTCATCGTAAAATTATTTTGAAAGATAGAAGTCATCCGGACTATAAAGAGATTCTAGATATTTTGATAAAAAGAAGAAAGCAGATACAAAATTGTATCTAATTTTAAATAAAAATTCCAAACATTATGCAAGAAATTTGAAACAGACTTATCGGGAAAAATAATGATCAATTAATTAACCATCTAGAGTTTTTTTTACAGGAAAAATGAGAGAGGCTGGATTGATCTATTTCTTTGGAGATTTTATCTAAAATCAAATGACCCTTATGGTATTCCGATACAGAAAAGAGTATTTCTGTTGTTGAACATAGTGGTTATAAGAAAATTAAATAATTTATCTAACTCTAAAAAGAATACCTCTTCTATAATCTACGATTTAGGAGAGGATGAATTTGTTCCACTAGTAATGAAAATTATTAATTTTCTACCAATATGATTCAAGAAGTTATTCCTGATCAGTGGGAGATTGATGCTATATTAGATTATGAAAAAAGAAAAAAAGAGTGAACTTTAGAATTTATTCCCTTCACAGAGGAGTATTTTAAAAAATTATCCTCATCTAACAACAAAACAGGGGACTAACTATCATCTTTTTCTCAATAAATACTCCCTAAACTCAAAAAATACCCCATACACAAACTAAAATTTTTTGCCAAAAAAATACCAGGTAAGTGAAGCGACAGCGAAACGCCGAGCGACAGCGAGTTTTTCTAATTCTCGGAGAGAATTACTTGTGTGTGATAACACACACACC
>Ga0233442_1000967_pt1 | contig 24099 bp, 21 predicted proteins | sample SI_123_September_3_FD_182789 | JGI IMG/M metagenome (GOLD analysis project Ga0233442, IMG submission 182789) | Seawater microbial communities from Saanich Inlet, British Columbia, Canada - SI_123_September2016_150_MG | ecosystem: Environmental > Aquatic > Marine > Inlet | place: Canada: British... | reverse complement strand
ATATCACCATTTAGAGACATGTAGTTTAGTAACACCGTATTCACCAGTAAATTAACATTGTTAGCAGCGGGACTAGATGAAGTAACTACAGAAGCATCTGCAGAAAAACGTCCAAGTTGACGTCCAATTACGGATGGAGTTACCAGGGTCGTTGGTTTAGCGGTAGGATTATAAACCAGCATATAGGAACAGGCGGTTGATGAATTATCCCCGGTCCATACGCCCTTACCTCGACCACCGAGTATTGTGCCCATGTCAGCGGTATCATCTCGCATGCCATTACTGGCCACAGATCCGTCACTGTAGACGTAAATCATCAGTGGTTTACCCTGTTTTTGTGCATAATTCAGGCAGGCCCCAATGCAACGACCAGCTCGTAAGTCGCGGTTTTCACCGGTTCTTCGATCACCGGTATGGTAATCATAACCGCCCATGGTAATGCAACCACCGGCAGAATAACCGTTTAATACCATTTTCATCACGGATGCTGTTTTACGGAATTCACCATCATTTTCCAGTTCATCTGCTGTAAAAATATCCAGGATATTAGTGTCTTTGGTGGGATCAACTTCTCTTCCAGCAAATCTATCAGCCAGTTCAGCTGCTTTTAAGTAACCGCAGCGCACCAGGTCCTTAACTACTTCATCCCTGGTAACTAAACCTGTAGTAACGGTGTCGAGTTTAAGTTTTTTATGGGTAATTCGAGCCATCGATTCCATCACCGCTGTGACATCAGCAGGATTACTTAAAATAGCAGTGAGTTCACCAACGTCAACCATGCCGGTAACATCACTTGGGCGATCTACTTTGGTCGGGCGAACTTCGGCATTAATCATATCTGCCGGTGCCATCGAGTTACCGCCGGAATCGGTGCTGCGAGAGCCCACCAGGTCAACTACGCTGCCTTTTCCACCCGCTAACGCTATACCATACAATGGATTATGAGGATTATTGCTAGTGTCATTACCCGAACGTGCAGGGATTACACAACCATCCACATTTCCTACTGAAGCACCGGCTCTTTCCAGTATGCCCATCAACATCGCGCTGTCGGCATGGAACTCTAAACCCAGTTCATCATTCACAAAATCATTGTTGGCACTGAGATTAAGCAGGGTTGGAGTAAAAGCAGAAGAATCCAGACCCGGAACCATATCTCCCGGAATACCCATTTTGCTGTAACCGGCAGTTGAAATAGTGCCGTCATTTTGACCACCGGCTCCTCCAATCAGTACGTTTGAACCGGCAAGGTTCGCACCACCCGCGAGATCAAAGCAGATAAACGGGACTTTAGCGTCGCCAGTGAGACCACCGAGAGAGCAATTTATATCTGCAGCAAGTGAATCAACATCTGCTGACAAAGCGGCCATAGCCGTATTGGGCGCTGCAAACAGGCTGAAAACACCACCACTGATCAAGGAGGCCGATCCTCCCATGAAACCCTGTCGAATAAAGTCTCGGCGGGTGAAAGGCTTCGCATGATCAGAATGATAAAGCGGTGCATCAACGGGATGGGCTTGCTGATTTTTTTTAAGTTTACTGGTCATAATCATTTCCTATTGAATCAGCATGGCGGCACTGCCGACTGCAGCAGCACAAACGGCTTTTACGATTTCAGCTGTACGAGCTACGGTATTGATATCCGTACCTAAGTTGCAGGGAAAATCCTCGTTGTAATGGGGATCGCCATCGACAGGACATTTCGTCATTTCGGTAATCAGGCTGTCGTAACTATAGATTGCGGTGCCACTGTCCAGAGTTTGTGTTGTATCGGCTCCCAGCAAATTGGCAGTTTCAGTTTGATCTGGTTGTGAATCCAGATTAGTTGACAATAAAAGATCTAATACGGGGTCTATCGCATAACCTCGTTTAGTCTCTGTATTAAAAGCTGTTTGTGCTGATTCGCTGAAATCAACATTGGTAAATAGCAGTCGATTTACATCACCGGTTGCTAAAGCACTGTCCAGGTTTACCCTTTCACTACAGGAAGTTAGCGCCAGTTGAGCTATCGCCATCTGGTGAGATGAAAGAAAAGCATCGATGGTTTCAACCGTGGGTAATTGCTGTTTGTATTGTAAATACAGGTTGTTAACCGTTGAATTGGTCACAGGAATGCCCGTAATTTTAGCGATGGTTGCATTGATTTCATCAAAAGTCCGCACGCCAATGTCTGAAGAAGGTTCTGCATCGAGCGGGGCGGCAGGAGGTATGGGTGCAGGTTCTATGAAAGCATTGATGTTACCGGCAAGAAACTCAAAGGTGAGGAAAAACTCATCGCTGTCAGCTCCTTTTTCCAGCGCTATGACGGCTCCATGAGATGACAATAGCTGGCCTTCATCGACTGAATAAACTTCATTGCTAACAGTCTCATCCAAATTGGCAAAAGATTGACCGGCAATGGCCTGTTTACCATTAATGCCAATACGCATTTTCTGAATAGTGAAATCACCAGGTGCCCAGGTAGAATCAAGATTGATAAAAGTAGGCTCATTAAACAGGTAACTAAAGCTATCAAACTGCGAAACTTCAACTTTAATGAAGCTATCATCAATACCCGTCTGCTCGGCAATAGAAAATAGCAGGAAGTATTTCTGACCCACACCCGCTTCAAAATTTTGTTTAATCTGGGCTTCAGTCAGTACTTTATTGTGTACCGCTGCCAGACGAATTTTTCCGGACCAGGGGTTTTCTTTTGACAAGCTATTGCCCAGTACAAATGCAAAAGTATCATCCCAGACATTTATAGAGGTTGACTCACCTATTGGGTCGGGTACATCGATTGGTTCTCCGTTGACGAAGATTTGGCGGCCTTTAACAGGGTCATAAGTGGCAACCACATGCTGTAAACTGGACTGCAGAACTTCTGCTGCATCCGGTGTTGATAAAGCAGGTTCTCCATTGGTATTGGATTGAGCAGTACGATTATGGAAATTGTAGTTATACAGTGTTTGCGTCAAAGCAAAGTTTTTGCTCGTAGAGCCAACTTCAAAACTGAGGATATTGGCATTTTCCTGGGTAACATTGGCCGGAATAACCCAGGCTTCTATCGAATATTCACCAGATGATTTGATAAAATCATGCAGTTTTTTACTGGATTGTGTATCTGCCCTGGCTATACCCTCAGAAAAGTCCAGCCCATAAGCGCCCAGCCAGTTGTAGTTTCCTTCCAGGCTCAAATTCATGGCAGGCTCAATACCACTGGTATCGAAGGCTGTTGAGCCTGTGCCTACTTTAAATTCCCAGATGGCGATCATGTTGAATTCATGGCGATTACCACCCGATGCTATGATTCCATCATCCAGTAATACCAGTGCTTTACTGGTAATCAAAGCCTGATCAATTTCAGTGGTTGGAATCGCAGCTGCGAACAGTTCAATCGCAGTCTGCATTTCCATAGCATCATCCAAACATTCATCTGACCAGCAATTATGCTTATCGATTAAACGTTGAACTAACAGTGAATTAGAAGGCAAATCAATATTGATTTTTGGCTTAACGGCTTCGTAAGCTGAATTTTCATCCGGGTTTGCAAAGAATGGAGACTGCTGCTGAGAAAGCCCCTCTTCATAATGACAGGCAATGCAATGATCTAACAATAATGGATGAACAGTTGCCGCAAAACTATCTGCTAAATCGGGAAAAGTTTTACTATCCCCCGGTGTTTTAATCTCCGGGGCCGTTAATTTGATAGCACGTGCTGTTGTCGTGTCATCGGGAATACCTGACCAGTTACTGATCATGCTTTTTATGCTGTCAGCACAAACAGAGTCAAACTGTTCCCAGCAATTATGACCTTCTGCGAGCTTAGTCACCATTAGAGAGCTGGAAGGGTCATCTAGATCCACCAGAGGAAGAGCCGCCGTGTAGGAAGTATTGACGTTAGCCGGGTCGGCAAAATAGGGAGCCTGACCACCGTCTATATCGGCGTGACACTGTCCGCAACGACTATCAGTTTTCAAGTTATTCCATACATTGATTTCATAGGCGCGTTCTGCTTCACCGGCAGCAGCCGGGCTATCATTGACCGGAGTACCATTATCCTGAAATGGATTTTGCACGGTGGCCGGACCATCACAGGCGATTAGTATTATCGGTAACACTAAAATCAATCCGACTTTATGTAATGCAATTTTATTAAATGAGGGATTGCTGAATAAATTAGTCATGCTCAGTTCCCCTTACAATAGGCAGCTACGTCACGAAACACCTGTTTCATTTGATAGCCATCCGTCTTGAAATCAGTGACGATATTACTCACCTGTGCCCGGTCATCGGTATTTCCCGGTTCCCGTAGACACACATTCTGGAAAACTTTTTCTACCTGGCATTGTGCGAAAGCGTCACTATTGGACAGTTCCCGCCCCATGGTTTTTACTCCAGTGCCAAAGGCATGACCTTTTTCATCTATCTGAAAACCTGCGTAATTATCTGTCCAGCCAAGCAGCGCATTTTGGCCATTTCTCCAATAATTAATCCAGCTGTCATCGACGGTAACATGGCCGGGTTTGAAGTTATTTTCATTGATTAGAAACTTGGCCTGAACTTCGCCTGGGGTATAAACAAGATGCGGAGTAGTCTCATCAACAATGTCATTCGACTCCACAAAATCCAGATCGTAATAGGCATAAGCTCCCATAAATCCATCCATGCCGGCATGACAGCCTACGCAGCTGTTCAGGTATATTCTGCTATCGCCACCCGGGCTTCGAGATACGTCACGGTGAACCCGATCAGGAATTCGGGAATTATCTTTAATGGGTTCCAGATCCGTGCATAAATGGTTCATAAAAGTGAAGCGAAACATCGACCGACTGGTGCCTTTAAAGAAAAAGGCACGGGCAGCCGCCCGTGTTGTCATGATGCCAGCAGTCGCTGCAGAATCAAGACCAGTGATAGCACTTTGGGTTTGCTGAACCAGAATTGAATCATCACCCAGGTTGCCAGTTTCAGGCCCCAGATTTTCCAGAGTTACATAATGATCATTATTGAAATTCGAATAGTCGACAGACTGGTTACCATCATCAACCACAACAGCAGGATCACCGGTATAAAGAATATCGCCGCTTAATACTTCACGGAAATCAATATCATCACGGATCATGCCGATAACAGTGGCAGTGTAATCATTCAGTGGTGTAAATACTGTCTGTTCTTCATTTGTCCATGGGGCTGCAAAATTCTTTAAGGTCACATTATAAAAAGCAGGGTCTTGCAATGCTTTTTCAGCGGCAGATTTTCCAGTTGGATCATTAGTGAGCAGTGTTTCCATCTCTGCCAGAACACCTTCACTGGGAGGTGTTCCGGTTAAACGATCATGAATACGTTTAGCCTGGCGCCGTTGCTCAGTGTCGGCAATAACAGCCTGACCGGTTAACAGAACCAACCCTACAGAAAGGGCTACAAAAGGTATTTTAAGCATTTACAAATGTTCCTGAAATAACCATCAATAAATGCAGATGGATGAAAAATAAATTTAAAAAATCGCTTTTTAAACTAGCACGACCAGCTATCATGAAAAAGATTTACATTCCGGAAATAGGTCACATAATTAAAATTAGCCAATGGGTTAAATTCTAATTTTGCTATCCTTGCACGGTCTTTTAATTAGTTTAGCTTGAAGAATTATGAAAATGGTTACCGTTAGCCGCTTAATATAGTCAGTTTGTCTGTTAATAGCTGACGGGAAAGTTAAGTGACAACATATTCTCTACAATAAACACAATGGAAATCTGTACAGGACTGAATAAATATTCACTATGATGGTTTTGTTTAATAATTCTTCTTATATCTATTTATCAATTTTAATACTGCCATTACTAGTGCTAACCGGCTGCACGGATAGTGGCAGCAGTTCATCAGTTACCGGTGCTGATCCGGGTGTACTGGAAGCCCCTATTGCTTTTGTTAAACGCCCTGTTCCAGTCGATGATAATGGCGATGAAATCCAATCAGACTTGAGAGAACCCCTGTTTTTTGCAGAAGGGGGCGATGTTTATTTGCGCAGCAACTCAACTGTAACCGCTACGGAAACTAATATTACAAGGCTCATTACCGCCGGACAGGGAGATGTAAAAGATTTAAAACCATCTTTTGACGGCACCAGGTTGCTATTTACCTTACGCCAGTTCGACCCAAACCCTAATGATGATGATATTCCTACCTGGAATATCTACGAATATAATCTTCAGGAAAAATCTTTGAGATGCATTATCGATGATGTTAGATCAACAGTAGAGTGTGATGGCTTTAAATCAGAAGAAGGAGACGATGTTGGCCCTGCATATCTTCCAGATGGACGAATTATCTTTAGCTCTAACCGGCAGCGTCAATCCGGTGAAATGCTGACCAATGAAGGAAAACCACGTTTTAAGGCACTGGACGAGGATGAAGACACCGCAGCAATGGTGTTGCATGTGATGAATGATGATGGTGGTGAGTTACATCAAATATCCTTTAATCAAAGCCATGATCTTGATCCCGCAATACTGACCAATAGCTACTCAGGTGAAGTCATGTTTACCCGTTGGGATAATACTGCGGGTAACAATGCGATGCATTTATACAAAATAAATCCCGATGGCACTGAGCTACAGGTTCTGTACGGCGTGCACAGTCATAACACGGGTACAAATAATACCGCTATTGATGATTCAACCATTCAGTTTTCCCAACCGGAAGAAATGGAAGATGGTCGAATTATGGTGATTACCAGACCTTATTCTGGCACCTATGGAGGTGGAAACATCACCATTATCGATATTGATAATTTTGTTAATAATGACCAGCCAGTGTACTCCATGACAGGGTTAACAGGTCAGGCTCAGTCATCTGCTACTATTAACGAGGTCAGTTCTGCCGATGAGTTGTCTCTCGCCGGGCGTTACAGTGCTGCTTATCCTTTATGGGATGGCAGCAACAGAGTCCTGATCAGTAAAAGTACCTGTGAATTGATCATTAATGATGTAAAACGAGCCTGTATCGAACCTTATTTATCCAATGTCGATGCAGAAGAAGCATCTCCGTCTTACAGCATCTGGCTGTATGACATGAATAATGATTCTCAAAAAATTATTGTCAACGCAGAAACAGGTACAGTCATTACCGATATTGTCGCGCTTCAATCCCGACCTACTCCAGTTATTAAAACTGAAAAAACATTAGACCCTGTATGGGTTGAAGACAGCATTGGAGCCATTCATATAAAAAGTGTTTACGATTTTGGTAACAGTAGTTTCGATGGCTGTTTTACATCCGATTTTACATTTAATTGCACCGATGCTGTGGGCATTAATTCGGTCAATGACCTGGGTGATCCCATGCAGGTTACAGCCGATCAGCGCCCTGCCCGTTTTGTTCGCTTTGTAAAGGCTGTTTCACTACCCGATGAAGACGATCCCGATCTTGGAAATATTGCGCCTGATCTGGATCGCGCCGCATTCGGCCCTTTAAGAAACCAGGCGATGCGTGAAATTATCGGTTATGCCCCGGTTGAACCGGATGGTTCTGTAAAGGTTAAAGTACCCGCAAATATTCCTCTGGCCATTAACATACTGGATAAAAATGGAAGACGAATCAGTGCCAGGCATCAAAACTGGTTTCAGGTAAAAGCGGGAGACACAATGGAGTGTACCGGTTGCCATAGTCATTCGACTGCCAATGGAGTTACACCAAATGTACATCACCGCCGGGATGCTGAAGCCCCGTCAATAAATACCGGCATTCCTTCAAGTGGTGTTTTTGCAAATACCCTGATACCGGGAACAAAAGATAGATATTTTGGAGATTTAGGTGAAACTATGGCCGAGGTTCGATTTCGCCTGGCTAATACCTCTATTCCTCCAGCTGAAGAACCTCATGTTACCTCTGATGTAATATTTGAAGATTACTGGACAGACCCAGCTTCACGTATGGTGGATACAGGTTTTAGTTATTTATATGAAAATCTGGAAACCCCCTCTCCTGCCAGTGCCACCTGTTTACCTACGCCACCTGCAAAGTGGGATTTTAAATGTCGAATTCTGATCAATTATGAACAGCACATTCATCCGCTGTGGTCATTATCTCGTGACAATGGCATTGTTGATAATACCTGTACCAGCTGCCATACTAATTTTGATAATGTTTTAATGCTGGAAAAAGTAGCGGATGCTCAGCTGGATTTAACCGACGGTTTTTCAGATCAGGAGCCGGAACAGTTTAAAAGCTATCGTGAATTGTTTAATACCGATCAGGGAGAGGAGCTGGATGCGATGGGAACCTTGATTGATATTCAGATAGAACAAATTGTTCCTATTCTTGATGCTAATGATAACCCGGTACTGGATATCAATGGTGACGAGACATTTAATACAATTTTAATTGATGATCCGACGGCACGCACCTTGACCAGCATGTCAGGTAATAGTGCCAGAGTTAGTTATTTCCTAGAAAAAATGACAGAAACTGAATTAAATGCAGGTAGAACTTTGACAGCGGCTACGGCTCCAGATTATGTCGATCATTCAAGTTTTATGTCTGCTGATGAACTACGGCTGATCAGTGAATGGCTGGATATTGGAGCACAATATTTTAATGATCCTTTTGATCCCGATGTACCAATAAATTGATTCCAGCAAATAACATGCAGGAATTTTAGTTAATAAATAAAAACCAGGATTGACTTTTTGAAAGCTATTCATTTGTTACTGTTTGTTTTTGTGCTGATGTTTACAGCACAAGCAGCAGTAGCACAAACCAGACAGGCAGTACCTTTAACTATAGCCGACCCGTTTATAGAACTGCACACAGGACCGGGAGCAGGTTACCCGATTTTTTATGTGCTAGACCGTGGCAGTAAAGTTTTCGTATTAAAGCGTAAAACCAGCTGGTACAAAATTCATTCAGAGAGTGGAAAAACTGGCTGGGCTAGCAAGTTACAAATGCAGCAGACATTACTGCCTTCCGGACAACAGTTAAAATTTGCTGAAGAAGGACAGGATGATTTTATACAGAGGCAGTGGGAGATAGGTGCTTCTACGGGTGAGCTGGAAAAAGCACAAACTTTATCAATTTATGCAGGCTATGCACTTACTAAAAACATATCATCAGAGTTCACTCTTGGGCACTCAGTCGGCAATGTGTCCAGCAGTAATTTGTATAAGTTAAACCTATTAATGCAGCCTTTCCCTGAATGGAGTTACTCTCCGTTTTTTACTCTGGGACTAGGTTCGATACAGGTAAAACCAAATGCTACCTTAATCGATCCAGCAGATAAAAATAATGCCGTAAGCCAAATTGGCTTTGGTATTAAAACTTATTTATCACGACGTTTTATATTACGTTTTGAACTTAATGAGTATGTAATTTTTTCGGCAAACAATGATAAAGATGAAAATGAGGATATAACTGAATGGAAAATTGGTTTCGCAATCTTTTTCTAAACCTTCTAATACTATTTTGCAGTTTTTTTAATACGCCAGTTTTTTCTGCCGACGATAAAAAAGCAGAGAACAGTGTATTGATTCAACCAGAGGTTGAGCGTCAGATTTTTAAAGAAGCTCAAATTAATGGTGATGATTTTGAAGTACTATTTTTTGCCGGCTTCCTGAGTATTGAAGATTTTGGAGTCAACCCTTTACTGGCCTTCAAACTCAACTATCATGTAAATGAAATGGTTTTTGTTCAAGTCACCCTGGCTCAATCAGAAGGTAGTGAAACCAGCTATGAAGTAATAACAAAAGGGGCTCCGTTATTAACTGACGCTGAGCGTGAGTTACAGTATTACAGTATAAATATTGGCTATAATTTACTACCGGGTGAAGCATTTCTGAGTGATCAGACTACTTTTAACACTACCTTTTATTTAATTGCAGGCATTGGCAATACTGATTTTGCCGGTAGCGACCGTTTTACATTTAACTATGGTGGAGGCTACCGGTTTTTACTTAATGATTCGATATCTATAACAACCGAGTTTAGAAATAACATATTTGATGTTGATGCATTTGGTTTAATTAAAAAAACCAATAATCTTGAATTTTCTGTAGGTGCAGGCTGGTTCTTTTAAGGCTCTCACTCAATCATATTAAAGAGAAAAATTATGCGAAATAAATTTGAACACTTTTTAAAAATCAGCTGTTTACTATTACTGGGTAGTTTTTTTAGTGTTGCTTCAGCTGCAACTGAAATGAACACACCCGCTGCTGATTTCACTTTAAAAAGTCTCAGCGGAAAAAATCTCAAACTCAGTGAGTATGCTGGAAATGTAGTTTTATTAAATTTCTGGGCTTCATGGTGTGCTCCCTGTCGGCTGGAAATGCCTTTGCTAAATGATCTACACAATAAATATGAAAAGCTTGGTTTTGTGATTTTAGGGGTCAATGTAGAAGAGCAAACGGATGAAGCACGTGCCTATATAACCGATCGACCCGTCGATTTCCCCATTTTGTTTGATGATCAAAATAGCGTCAGCAAACAGTACAATGTTATCGCTATGCCAACGACAGTAATGATTGATCGAAATGGCAACATGCGTTATCTGCATCAGGGTTATATACCCGGCGATGAAAAAAAGTATAAAAAAATGATTAAAAAATTAATTCGTGAATAGGTTTAAATAGTCTCCCATGTCCCATAAAAAATTATTACCGATAGTCTGGTTGAGTTTATTCCTTTTGTTACAGGGCTGCAGCATGACCCCATGGGTTAAACCCTATGAACGGGCACATCTGGCTGATCCCATCATGAACTTCAATCGTGACCCTGTTGCCAATAATTATCTTCATCATGTTTATGACGCAAGGGAAGGAGCTAGAGGCGCAGGTATAGCGACTGGCGGTGGCTGTGGCTGCAACTAATCGAATTCTCTTTACTCTGGGTTTATTATTTATAAACTCCGTGACCAATGCAGCAGTTCTTCCAGAAGACCGGGCCGATCTTCTCTATCACAGTTATGATGGAGGAGGGGCTGAAATTTCAGGTCCGTCATTACTGGTCAGAAAGAAATTCAGTGAAAACCTGTCAGCCTCGGTGAATCATTATGTTGATAATGTATCCAGCGCTTCAATTGATGTCATTACTACGGCCAGCCCTTACACCGAAGAGAGAGAAGAAAACTCACTGAGCTTTGATTACCTAAACGAAAAAACGCTGATGAGTCTAGGTTATACACAAAGTGATGAAAGTGATTTTGAAGCATCCACTTTCAGCTTTAATATCAGCCAGGATTTTTTTGGAGACTTGACCACTTTAAGCATGGGTTATGCCCAGGGTGATAATATTGTACGAAATAATACCGACCCAAATTTTGTCAGAGATGTTTTAACCCGAAATTATCGTTTGTCTTTGTCACAGGTAATCACCAGGGATTTACTGATGGCATTTGCAGTTGAGACGATGACGGATGAAGGTTATTTAAACAACCCTTATCGTTCGGTACGTTATAGTGTTAGTGATCCCAATGTACCTCTTGGTTTTCTTTACCAACCCGAAGTGTATCCAAATACCAGAACCAGCCATGCGATTGCACTTCGGGGTCGTTATTATCTACCTCATAGAGCAGCCTTACATGGGGGTTATCGTTTTTTTACCGATACCTGGGGAATCAACGCACATACTTTTGAGCTGGGTTATACACTGCCTTACAAGCAAGATTACATATTTGAATTAACGTATCGATTCTACGATCAGACCAAAGCTGACTTTTATAACGACCTGTTCAATCAGCAGAGTGAATTCATTTTTCTGGCACGCGATAAAGAAATGAGTACATTTACAACTCAGACATTAGGGCTGGGTGTGAGTTATGAATTTAAGAAAAATGGAGCAGGGCTATTAAAAAGAGGAAGCCTTAATTTTAACTATGACTTTATCCTCTTTGATTATCAAGATTTCAGAGATTTAACGGTCAATACCACACCAGGTGAAGAACCTCTGTATAGTTTTAATGCCGGTGTTATACGATTATTTGCTTCGATCTGGTTCTAACGTATTTTACCTAAAATCACAATTGTTTGACAGCTAAACTCAACTCTATCAAACTTCAATGCTCTATACTCAACAATAATAATTCAACAGGTTAACTATCATGAATCCGGAAAAGGTTGTTTTTGGTTTTTTTATTGTTTTAGCATTAACACTTAATTTTGGATTTTTTGTTGGGGAACTGGACAATCCTGACCATCATCATGTTTACGAGCTGTTTGCCGTTGTGGTTGTTAATCTGATGGCAACCGTGCTGAAATTTGGCGATAGAAGTCAGATGGGTGCCGTTTTATTGGCAACCAGCCTGGTGGCCATATTGCAATTAATAGCAGCTGCTCTTGTCTGGACGGCTGCAGAACATATCACCGGCACCGGGTTAACTCCAACGGTAACAGCAAGTATTGTTTCTCTTTCCGGTGGCGCTATGCTGGCTAATGTCATATCCGTAATTCTGTTGATTATCGAAACCGTCATGTTACGTCGATAACCCTATAGCAGGCCGTAACGATGGATAACATCGTCTTTCTCATCTTCAGGCGCATGCGCCGACCGCTGATGACGCTGTTAGTGGTTTACTCAATAGCCATTCTGGTGCTGACACTGATCCCCGGTCAGGATGCGAATGGCAATGTCCATTACATGGATTTCTTCCATGCTACTTACTTTGTCAGCTTCATGGCTACAACCATTGGTTTTGGTGAAATTCCTTTTGAGTTTACCGATGCTCAAAGAATATGGGTTATCTTTTCGATGTATACAGGTGTTATTTCCTGGTTGTACGCCATAGGTACAATATTGACTCTGGTGCAGGATAAAACTTTTCAGCATGCATTATCAGAAAATAAACTGGCAAAAAAAATTCGCAGCATGAGAGAACCGTTTTACCTTGTCTGCGGATATGGGGAAACAGGTTCCGCCCTGGTCAGAGGACTGACTGATGCAGGTCAACACGTTGTTGTCATTGAAATTGATGAAAACAGAAGAAACATGATCAGGATTGATAACCTGCGTGACTTTGTTCCATCACTGCATGGAGATGCACAGAAAACTCTACACTTACAGGAAGCGGGTTTGCAGCATAGCCTGTGCAAGGCTGTTGTGGCAGTCACCAATGTAAATGAGGCCAATCTAAAAATTGCTCTCACTAGCAAATTATTACACCCTCATATCAAAGTTATCTGCCGAGCTGATTCCCATGATGTGGAAAATAATATGGCTTCATTCGGCACTGACCACATTATTGATCCCTACGATACATTTGCAACTTCACTGGCAACAGCTTTCCAGGTTCCCTGCCTGTATCTTTTACAAAGCTGGCTATTTTCAGCGAATGATGAAATTGAACTCGACGAACCAGTTTACCCTCCAAAACAGAAACACTGGGTAATATGCGGATACGGTCGATTCGGAAAAGCATTGTATGAGCGACTAATAAAAGAAGGCATAGAAGTTGTGGTTATAGAAGCCGATCCATCATCTACCGGAGAACCCGTGGAAGGTATTGTGATGGGGCGGGGAACAGAAGCAAATACTTTATCGGAGGCCAATATCGAACAGGCATGTGGTTTGATTGCAGGAACTGATAACGATGCTAACAACCTGTCGATGGTGGTTACCGCACGAGAAATGAATCCAAATTTATTTATTATCGTGCGTCAGAATCATTCTGATAATAGTGCAATTATTGAAGCAGTTAAAGCAGACATGGTGATGCATCCCAGTAAAATCATTGCCGATAAAATTAGAGTTTTACTGAGCACCCCGCTGTTATATCAATTTGTTTCTCTGGCTTATTATCAGGATAACAACTGGGCCTGTGAACTGGTCAGCAGGATCACCGCACTGGTGGGACACCAAGTACCCAACTTAACAGAAATAACTATAGACAAGAATGAGGCGCAAGCAGTCGTTGATGTACTCGAACATGGTGAAACCGTTAAACTGGCAGATTTACAGCGTGATCCCTGGAAGCGCAGAGATTGCCTGAAATGCATCGTGTTAATGATTGAATGTCATAATGATCTTTTACTCTTACCTGGGTCTGAGACAAAAATAAATGTGGGTGACCGGTTGCTGGTGTGTGCAGGTGAACGCGGTTTTACCCGTCTACGCTGGAATTTACTACACGATAATATTTTAAGCTATGTACGTACTGGCACCGTGGTTAAGCATGGCTGGTTATGGGAAAAGCTTAGCCGCAAATCTAAATAAGCTAATTTTGGCCATCACATTCAGTTTCACCAAAGACATCACTCCAGATGAAAATTTGAATTTACAAAAGATAGCGTATAATGCGCAATTTTTTGGACTCCTTCATTGAAACACCCTCAATCCGCCAGTTGGTTTTCTCCATCTCAAACCCTTAAACGACAGATAGATCAATCTATTTTGTCCTGGCTTGTTGATGAAGGCTCATTGACTCAACGCCTTAAAACTTTTTGCCCAGATCAGTTTTCAGTGGTGGTTTTAGCTGAAGAGTGGGGAAAACCTGATCACTCCGAAGCAAAGCTTTTAGGCATTCCAATGGCGCAAAAAGTTTTGTTGCGACAGGTTCATTTAAAATGTGGCGATCAACTATGTGTGTATGCAAGATCTGTAATCCCTCTTTCCACTTTACAGGGAAAGCACCAGCGACTTCAGTATCTGGGTAACAAACCACTCGGTGAATACCTTTTTGCCAACCCGACACTCAAACGCAGTAAGATTGAGTGGAGCAAGTTAACAAGAACTTCATCACTGTTTAATATCGCCATGGTAAATCAACCTGATTCAGACGAGCCAGTCTGGGGGCGAAGGTCACTGTTCCAGATAGATACTAAATCACTGCTGGTCAGTGAATTCTTTTTACCCGTGTTAAAAGACAAAACATCACAACATGACGCAGATTAAAAACAAAGTCGGGTTTATCAGCCTGGGCTGCCCCAAAGCAACTGTAGATTCCGAGCAGATTATCACTCAACTTAGTGCAGAAGGTTATGACATCGTGCCAGAGTATGATCAGGCTGACATGGTCATCATCAATACCTGCGGCTTCATCGATTCTGCCGTGGAAGAATCAATGCAAACCATTGATGAGGCCTTGCATGAAAATGGTAAAGTAATTGTGACTGGCTGTCTGGGTGCTAAATCAGAGTTGGTCAGTGAAAGCTTCCCCAATTTACTGGCAGTAACAGGTCCGCACGCAACCGCCGAAGTCATGCAGGCTGTGCACAAACATTTACCCGCCCGGCACGATCCTTTTATGGACTTGGTTCCTGCTCAGGGCATCAAGCTAACACCGCAACATTATGCTTATCTGAAAATTTCTGAAGGCTGCAATCACCGTTGTACATTTTGCATTATTCCTTCTTTTAGAGGAGACCTGGTCAGTCGACAAATTGATGAAGTAATGCAGGAAGCTCAAAATCTGGTGAACGCGGGTGTAAAAGAGTTACTCGTTATCTCGCAGGATACCAGTGCCTATGGTGTTGATGTTAAATACAGTACTAAATTCTGGAATGGACAGCCTTTACAAACCCGCTTTGTCGATCTGGCACGAGCACTGGGGCAATTTGGAATCTGGGTCAGAATGCATTATGTCTACCCTTATCCACACGTTGATAATGTCATACCGTTAATGGCCGATGGTTTGATTCTGCCTTACCTCGATATTCCTTTTCAACATGCCAGCCCCAAAATTTTGAAGGCCATGAAACGTCCTGGCAGCCAGCAAAAAGTACTGGAAAGAATTCACAACTGGCGTCAAATATGTCCTGAACTGGTAATCCGCAGTACGTTTATTGTTGGCTTTCCAGGTGAAACGGAAGAGGATTTTCAAATGCTGCTAGATTTCCTCACTGAAGCCCAGCTCGATAGAGTTGGCTGCTTTATGTATTCACCCGTTGAAGGTGCAGTGGCCAATGAATTACCCGATCAGGTTGATGAACAGACAAAACAATCACGCTTTGAACGATTTATGCTGCATCAGCAGGTTATCAGTACCAATCGACTCAGCTTACGTATCGGCCAGACCATGCAAGTTTTACTGGAAGAACCTTACGAAGAGGGCTGGACAGGGCGTAGCTATGCGGATGCTCCTGAAATTGATGGTGTAGTTTTCATTCGTACAGAGCAAACATTACAGGCAGGTCAGTTTGTCCAGGTAACAATTACTGCCAGTGACGAATACGACATTTTTGCGGAGTTATAATCTTGGATATGCTAGCTATAGTTATAAATGATCAACTTAGATTACAGTATGATCGCTCAAAACAATTACCCGAACACCAGCAACAATACCTGAGCAATCTGGATAATAAATTTATCAAGGGGCTGGAATTGCAGGGAGAAAAAATTGAAAACCCCAATATTGAGCAAAAGGCCCGATATATGTCTTTAATTTTAATGGAAAGCATCATCTACAAAGAAGACAGTAAAGCCGCAGTCTGTCTGGCATGGCTAGCAACAAGGCTGCCTGATTTGAAACAACTTAAAGCTATTGTTGATGACCAGGAAACCCAGTTTGAACTGGTTTTTGACCGTGAATATCAGCCTCACCAGGTTGTAGATTTTGATGGCTTACATTAATAATAAATTTAAATTCACTCCTTTTATCAAATAAATCAACAAATATGCATAAATTAAACTAAATTTATACTAAATATGACCGATAAATAATATACCTCCCAAATTATAAAAAAGTTTTTCGGAGGACGGAGTTTAGAATGTTGAAGTTTAATTTAAGTTTAAAGCTTGTTATTGGCTATAGCCTGATGGCCGTGTTGCTCATTATTTGTGGTCTGGCGGGTTATATCGCAGCCAACAAACTTTCTGATGTCAGTGATTTTCTTGTTAATGAAGCGCGATTTACGGTCCAGGGCGCGTTACAAACCAGTAATGGAGTGCGCGAACAAATTCAGGTAATGGAGGATATTCTGTCTGGTCGCATTACTCAGAATATTGATACTGCTTTAAATTCTGCAAAAAACAATACCAATCAGGCTTATCAGAAAATGATAGATGCCGGCCTGCTGCCTGATAACCAGTTAACTAAATTGAATGCTGCTCAACAGGCATTTATCGATGCACTCAATCCATTAATGGAAGGTAATAAACATTATCAAAATGGTTACTACCTGATGATTTCAAATGCAGATGACTTAAAAAACCTGTTGAACTCCATCAATAACCTGGCAAATCGCATCATAGTAGAGAGAGAAACAAACTGGGATACTGACGATGCCGCCAATAGCGAGCAAACAGAGGAATGGTTTGCTGCGACTGCCACCACTGAAGCTAAACTGGGGTTATTTTCACAGTTATACTATTACCAGCGCTTTATTTCCTCAACGAATAGGCAACCCATCGAAGAGTTAATGGTCAACAGCCGGAATGACCTGGATATTTACATCGAAGATCTTTCTTCCATGAAGATTGCTGAGAAAACTCCTAAGGATTCAACCGAAACTTATGCTGCTTCTTTAAAATATCTTCAGAATCAGCATAAAATTCTGTATGACCAGGCAAAAGCATCATTTTTAAATTTACAGCAAAAACGGCTACTGTATACCAGCAAAGCCAGCGCGCTACTTGAACAAACTGTAGCAATAGAAAAAATCAGTGATCAGGTTATTAACCAGGAAATTAACAAGATTCAACAGGTTAAGAAATCAGCCTTTTTAAGTATCCTGATTACCGTTTTAGTCGGCATTGTTTTAGTCGTTGTTGCCTATTGGGTAGCTCTCAAAATCGTGGTTTGCCCGGTACGTAATGTTGCAGAAAAGCTGGATGACATTTCACAGGGTGATGGTGACTTAACCCAGACTCTTTCGATTAAAGGTAATGATGAAATTACCGATTTATCTCGAGGTTTTAATAATTTTACTCAACAAATACGGAGTTTAATCGTAGAGCTTGTTGAAGCCACCGGTAAACTCAGCAGTACTTCATCAGACCTTGCTAACCAGTCAGTTGAAACTCAAAATCAAATGTCTGCTCAACAAGATGTTACCAACTCGGTTAGCAATGCCATGGATGAAATGTCAAATAAAGTAGAATCGGTTAGTCTTGCTGCAGAAGAAGCTGAGCAAAGCATGAAAGTTATGGATCAAACTCTGGAGAAAAGCCAGCATGTTATTTCCTCTACGTTAAATTCTATCAATGAATTTGCCGCCGATATCGATTCTGCAAATACCGTTATCGAAGAGCTAAATCGTGATAGCCAGCAAATAGGCTCGGTATTAGATGTTATTCAAGGCATTGCAGAACAAACCAATTTATTAGCACTAAATGCAGCTATTGAAGCTGCAAGAGCGGGAGAGCAGGGCAGAGGTTTTGCTGTAGTCGCCGACGAAGTCAGAACCCTGGCCAGCCGCACACAGGATTCTACCACTGAAATCAAAGCCATTATTGATCGCTTACAGAATGGTTCCAGTAAAGCCGCCTCAGTGATGGGAAAAAGCCAGAAAGATGCTCAGGACACGGTTTCTAAAACGGCTAGCGCATCTGAGTCATTGTCCAGCATTACCAGCAATATCCAGTCCATGGGGCATATCATTAATAATATCAGTTCTGCAGCGACTACACAGAATCAGCAGGCTCAAAGTATGAATCAGAACTTGAGTAACATTAGACAAATTACTGCCGAGACCACACAGAGTAATCAAAATATGTCTGAAATCACCGTTGAGCTCAATCAATTAGCCAACCAGCTTAAATCTCTTGTAGGACACTTTAAAATTTAGCCACTGATTGTTAGAGCAATAGGAAAAGTTGATTATCCTGCTTAATAATTGTCAGTTCCTGTAATGAATCTCCGACACAGGGACCAGACAGGCACAGACCTTTCTCTATATTGAAACGTGCATCATGCACAGCACATTGTATTAATGCTCCATCCATATCCAGAAACTGATGTTCCACCCAGTCCAGTGGTGCTCCCGTGTGTGGGCAACTATTAAGATAGGCAAAAAACTGCTCATCTTTTTTTACTACAAAACCACTGATACTTTTACCCTTAAACTCGACATTAAATCCTCTACTTCCCGGGTCTTCAATTTCATTCTGCTGACAAATAAGTAACTGTTCACTCATTCAAATTCATGCCTTTAAATTGTATTTTTTGGGCGGCTAATTGGTTGGCAGCTATCAATGCAGTTTCAAAATCTTCTTGATGGTTTAAACTATTGATTAACCCGGCTATAAAACAGTCACCAGCTCCCACTGTATCGACAACCTTTTCGATCTTTTCTACATCCAGATTTATGCGTTTCCCAAAACGGTCTTTACCAACAAGCCCTGCTTCCCCTAAGGTACAAACAATGTTTAGCTTAGCGTTGTAACGACTTAAATCTTCCAGGCATTGATCCGCGGTTATATTTTTACTGATCAAAAATGCACTGGAAACAATCACTGTATCCACAAAAGGCAGTAATAACTCAAAACCTGCCCGGTCTTTTTCTATTTCCAGTGAGATAGGGCAATCAGGTCTCTCTATTTTGTTCAAGTATTCAGTTAGTGTATCAAGATTACGACCTTCAAAATGTAACCATCTATATTGCTGTAAGGGAATATTCAATAAGTCATTCAAAGAAAGTTCGGGTAAATTTCTGTGGTGCACAATTGTCCGGCTTCCATTCTGCCTGTTTAACCAGATAGAGGATTCAGCTGTGCTGTAACCTGATTTTTGAATACACAACCGTGTTGAAATTTGAAGTTTCGATAACTGCTGCAATAACCAGTTAGCCGTTGAGTCCTGAGCCAGGCTACTGACAATTTCAACTTTGTTACCCAGTTTAGCCAGGATCTGGGCACTGTTGCAGGAGTTTCCACCCAGAACACGGTTATTAGAAAGCGCTCGCATTTCTTCATCCTGCTCAGGAAAATGCTCCAACTCCCATATTTGATCAACCACGCAGTTACCAATCAGTAAAATAGTTGCTTTTGTCATTGTAAAATAGTCATTTTGTTAATTATTTTATTTAAATACTGGAAACTGGCTGAATAAATTCTACACTATTAGTTGAACCTGGAAAAATCAGTTGAAGTACGCTAGACAAACCAATAACTTGCACATCTTTTTCGCACTTAACTGATTTTTTCAGGTTGGACTCCCAATATTTTCTTATGGGTTTTCAAATAAATAATAATTTTACCAACAGGATAAAAAGCGCGTGGCGGACGACAAAGACTGGAAAACTAAATATTTTACTAGTTTGCAGCAGCTGGAAGATATGGAAACCACCTGGTATAAACTGGAAAAATTATTACGTAAAGCTATATCCAGAATCAGTATTTCTGCAAAAGGAATCAATGATCAGCTGGATAGTCTGTTACAGAAAATTCAAAAACATTCACGTGAAAAAAATGATGCTGCACTGGATTTAGATCTGGAAGATCTTTCAAGATTATTAGCCAAAATGGATGTCACGCAACCTGTTGAGCTGGCTACAGAAGAGGAAAGTGAAGCCGACTTTCACACTTACCTGCTAAAGCTGATCAATCAACTACAGTTTGATACAGATTATAAATCTCGAATTGATGAGTTTAAGTCCTCTATCAGTAGCATGGACAGTGATCAATGCCTGAGCAATCTGGCAGAAATATTAAATGAATTATTGCTGCATGAGCCTACTGATAAAATATCCATTCAACAGGTACTCATCTCTCTCATTGAAAAAATAGCGCTTACCCACGGTAGTTCAACACAGCTCAATAACATTAAGGAAAAACTGGATAATGATTTCGACAGTACTGAATGGAGTCATTACCTCGATGATATCATCACCGAAATTCATAGCATTATCCGTGGCATCAATCATGAAAAAATTGAGATGGAAAGCCTCATTGTTGATGTTACCCGGCAGTTAAATGAAATTTCAAATGTACTGACCGATGAGCAGTCCGATTCACTGGAAGGCCGTAAAGATGCCGCAGAGCTGCAAAACCTGATGACTGAAAATGTTGAAAATATTCAGACACAGGTAAATCAGGAAGATGATATCCATAAGCTGAAAAACAACATTAAAAATCACCTGGACTCAATCAAAACCGGTGTAACCTCATTCGTCACGCGTGATAATGAGCGATATCATAAGGCTGAAAAACGTAATGTTAAATTACAGCAACAGATTAAAACCATGGAAAAGGAATCAGATGAGCTACAACAAAAACTCTCTGAAAATCGACAGAAGTTGATGTTTGATACCTTAACCGGTGTTCGTAGTCGCCTATCCTATGATGAAGTGCTTGAGCAGGAGTTACTACGCTGGTCACGTTATCAGGAAGCTTTCAGCTTTGCGATACTCGATATTGACCACTTTAAACGTGTCAACGACCAGTTTGGTCATAATGCCGGTGATAAGGCGTTACAAATAGTGGCTAAAATGATGTCTAAACATATCCGCAAAACCGATTTTTTATTCCGTATTGGTGGTGAAGAATTTGTTTTACTGTTACCTAAAACCACGTTACAAAATGCCCAGCCACTGGTGGAGAAAATTCGATCTTCTGTGGGCAGCTCCAGTTTTCACTTTAAGAAAGAACGAGTAGATATCAGCCTGTCAGCAGGGCTCACCACCATTGTCAGCACAGATAACGCAGAGAGCATTTATGAACGAGCCGATAAAGCACTATACGAAGCAAAAAATGGTGGACGTGACCAGCTGGTGATTAAATCAGCCTAAGCAACTTCAGCAGGTGTTTTGGCGATAATGGTGAGTGCATGTAAAGCACCTGAAGTGATTTCATCATTGACACAGGCATACACCAGCTTATGACGTTTAATCAACATCAAACCTCCAAATTGATTGCTGATTACTTCAGCAGTAAATTTACCTTCTTCACCGCTGACACTAACTTTTGCATCAGGCATTTTTGCTTCAATAAGCTGTTGAATTTCCGCTGGGATCATAAATCTGAATTTCTCTGAAAATAGGTCATAATAATAGTACAACTGTACAGGAAATAACCATGTCTAATAAAAGTATTATCGTATTTTTAAGTTTATTACTACTTTGCTTCAGCACACCATTGTTTGCAGCAGAAGAAGGGGAGGAACCCTCTAAAGATAAACCCAGCTATATATCACTTGGGAAAAAACCGATGGTTCTCAACCTGTCAACTGATGGGAAACGCCTCACTTTTTTACAGATAAAAGCAGATGTACTGGTAAAAAATGATGATGCAAAAGAAGTCATCGAAGCACATATTCCTGCCATTCGGCACAAACTTATTGTTATATTGAGCGAACAAAAAGTTAATGACATGAAAACACCGGTAAAAAGAGAAGAGATCCGTAAACTGGCAACCTCAGAAATTCGCGATATGATTGAAAAAATGACGAGTAACAACGATATCAGTGAGATCCTTTTCTCTAATTTTCTCGTTCAATAACTTATTTTTAACTTTTTTCGTAAAGCATATTTTCTAAGTCAGTATTACTTCGTGTTCATACAACCATAGAATGTCCGCGACATTGCTATCATAAGATGGCCAGAAATTTTAAAAGTTGAAATCAAGACAGAAAAAAATCCGTTCCTACATAGTTCTTTCCATTGAACTAGCCAAATACATGAAGAATATTTAAAGCGTCTTTCAGAAATATTCCCTGAAAGTGAGGCTGATTAATGTCGATTCAAATAGATTTATAAGAAAGCAGACGTTGGATGGGCTTCCAGTTACTTTCAAAGTTCAGCGATGGTCGACGTTTAATTCAGTATCGTCAAATTACTGTTTTGTGCCATAACCAGTCGTTGATTTATGTCATATATCTTAATGTTTAGCATTTACCCCCCGTATTCAGCAGGAGTAGAATAAAATTTTAGAGAGTCTGGGGATTGGAAGATGATTGTTAATGATTTGAAAATTTCAGCGACACTAAAAACGATTCTACTTTTATTCTTCCTGATCTTATCAGCTTGTGGTGGCAGTAGTTCTGATTCATCAACGGAAACACAGTCTGATTGTGTCTTAGGTACATCTAAAATTGGGGGTTGCCAAATCTAATCGTAATCAATCAAGTAAATAAGCTGGCGGATATGTGGATATAGACTCTTTATATCTCTGGTACTTAAAGACTAATGGAACAGGATGATTAACATGGGAGCTAACATGAAAAAATATCAATTTATCTTATCATTTTTTACAGTTGCAATGATGGTGGTATCAGTAGCACAGGCCGGGGAGGTAACCAGTACATTTACTACAGGTGATACCTTAACTGCTGAAAAAATGACAGAAATCAAAGATGCTGTTACCGATAATGATACGCGTATCGAAAATCTTGAATCTGGTGGGAGTTCAGATACTCTGTCTTCATTGGCTTGCATTACTAACGAAATAGCTAAATTTGATGGAACGAACTGGGTCTGTGCGATAGATACTGATACTAACACTACTTATTCAGCTGGAACGGGATTAACTCTAACGGGTACAACGTTTAGCCTGGCATCTTCTAACCTTGTTGTATTTACTAATTCAGATATTGGATCTGGTTCTGACAATTATACCGGCAACTCATCATTTGAACTCTTGAATCTGGTTTCTACTTACAACAAAATTTCAGAAACTAGTGTACTGTTAATCTCTTACAGTGACAGTCTGCAAACTGATAATGTTAATGGAGCATGCTCTCTAGCGGTAAGAGTTAATGATAGTTTTTCAGATGGCGGATCATTTGCAGCGCCAGGATATTCTACTTATCTTACAACCCAGACATTCTTTAGTAGTACGGGTACTTTTTCTGGCATTGCTGCTGGTACCCATAATATTAATCTGTATAAAAGAGTTCTATCTGGAGCTACCTGCACTAGAAATAGCGGGAACTGGCATCCAACTATTACCATTATGGAAATAGAGCCATAGGGTATTTCTAAAGGTGAACTCGATGCTGTTATTAAGCTTTTGATTTAATTCATACGCATACTTTACATCATTCATACGGTTAGAAAGCTGTATATCTGTTCTTAGGTGTTTATCAAATATTGTGGCATAAGCCAGGACGGCCTGTATTTAGTATCTGGTTTCTTTAATAAAGTAATAAAGTAATAAAGGGGACGTTACTCTTTTATTGCCAACATCTCCTTCTCTATACTTGAGATTAGATGTTGGGTCAACCGATTGAACTCGCACCACAGACTTGCCGAAGACTACAACCTGTCA
>Ga0233442_1000966_pt1 | contig 24116 bp, 22 predicted proteins | sample SI_123_September_3_FD_182789 | JGI IMG/M metagenome (GOLD analysis project Ga0233442, IMG submission 182789) | Seawater microbial communities from Saanich Inlet, British Columbia, Canada - SI_123_September2016_150_MG | ecosystem: Environmental > Aquatic > Marine > Inlet | place: Canada: British... | reverse complement strand
CACATCCTACTCAAAGGCAATTATCTAATGACTTAGGCGTTAGCCTTGGTAAGATTAACTATTGCTTAAAAAGCCTTATTGAAAAAGGTTTTATCAAGGCTAATAATTTTAGAAATAATAAAAATAAAATCCAGTACTCATATCTACTAACTCCAAAAGGGATAGAAGAAAAAGCAAAGCTGACTTTGGATTTTATAAGAATCAAAACTCAAGAATACGACACACTAAAACAAGAAATTGAAAGTTTGAAACAAGAAGCAAAGAATATGGGTAGAGATTTATTATGAAGATAGTTCCAGTTATTCTTTCAGGTTGGGATCAGGTGCACGACTTTGGTCATTATCACGCAAGCAACACCTCAAAAAGTATTCAACATAATATAATAATATTTAGAAAAATAAAAAAACCATGAAAAATAAAAAAACCATGAAAAATAAAAAAATAGCCCTAATCGGTCTTGGTTACGTAGGCCTTCCTCTTGCAGTAGAATTTGGCAAAAAACGAGAAGTTATTGGTTTTGATATTAATCAAAATAGAGTTAATGATCTCAAAAAAGGTATAGATGTAACGTTTGAAACGACAACCCAAGAGCTTAAAGATGCAACGCATCTTAGCTACACAACTACCCTAGATGACATTAAAGATTGCGAAATTTATATTGTTACTGTGCCAACACCAATTGACAAGCATAAAAGGCCAGACTTAACACCTTTAGAAAAATCAAGTGAATCAGTAGGATCTATTCTCAAAAAAGGCGATATTGTAATTTACGAATCAACCGTTTATCCTGGTGCTACTGAAGAGGTTTGTGTGCCAATTCTTGAGAAGCAATCAGGTTTAAAGTTTAATCAAGATTTTTACTGTGGCTATTCACCAGAACGTATTAATCCTGGGGATAAGGAGCATCGCGTAACTACTATTAAAAAGGTTACTGCAGGATCGACACCTGTAATTGCGACTGAAGTTGACGAACTGTACCAAGAGATTATTACTGCAGGCACGTACAAAGCTAGCAGTATTAAAGTAGCTGAAGCTGCCAAGGTTATTGAGAACACTCAAAGAGATGTAAATATTGCTCTTATTAATGAGCTTGCACTTATTTTCAATAAACTAGGTATTGATACTGAATCAGTTTTAGAAGCTGCAGGTACAAAATGGAATTTTCTTCCATTTCGCCCGGGCTTAGTAGGCGGGCATTGCATTGGCGTTGATCCATATTACCTAACTCACAAAGCCATTGAAGTGGGATACAACCCTGAGATGATTCTTGCAGGTCGTAGACTAAACGATAGCATGGGATCTTATGTGGCAGACCAAGTCTCAAAGTTGATGACTAAGAAGCGCATCCATGTTGTGGACGCAAATGTATTAATCATGGGTCTAACGTTCAAAGAAAACTGCCCTGATCTTCGTAATACCCGTGTGGTTGATTTAGTTAAAGAATTCGAAGGCTTTAATTGTAATGTGGATGTGTATGATCCATGGATTGATAAAGATGAAGCTGTTCATGAATACAATATTCAGCCAATTGATAAGCCGATAAAAGGTAAATATGATGCAATTCTACTAGCAGTTTCACATAATGAATTTAAAGCATTAACTGTAGAGCAAATTAGAGCCTACGGTAGAGACAATCATGTACTGTACGATATTAAATACTTACTCAAAGTCAGTGAATCAGATGGAAGACTATAAATGACTAAATATGAACAACTACAAGAATATTTAAAAAACAATCAAAGTACGTGGTTAGTAACCGGTGTTGCTGGTTTTATTGGCTCCAATCTATTAGAAAAGTTGCTTATCCTTAACCAAAAGGTTGTGGGTTTAGATAACTTTGATGCTGGCTATCAGCATAACATTGATCAAGCAATCCAAGATGCGGAAAGAATCACAGGTAGATCACTCGGTGATAACTTCAATTTTATCAATGGCGACATTAGAGAACTAGAAGACTGTCAGCAAGCATGTAATGGTGTTGATTATGTATTACATCAAGCCGCATTGGGCTCGGTGCCGAGATCAATTGAGGATCCAATAAATACTAACAGAGCGAATATTGACGGTTTTTTGAATATGTTGGTAGCCAGTAAAGATGCAGATGTAAGGCGTTTTGTTTATGCAGCGTCAAGTTCTACCTATGGTGACCATCCAGGTCTTCCAAAAGTTGAAGACGAAATTGGCAATCCATTGAGTCCATATGCGGTTACTAAGGTTGTGAATGAGTTATATTCTAGTGTTTTTGCAAAGACTTATGGTTTTAAAACTGTAGGACTAAGATATTTCAATATCTTTGGAAAAAGGCAAGATCCTAATGGCGCCTATGCAGCAGTTATTCCTAAATGGGTATCATCTATATTGAACAAAGAAGATGTATTTATTTACGGAGATGGGGAAACGAGTCGAGATTTTTGTTATATTGACAATACAGTGCAGATGAATCTACTTGCAGCTACTACAGATAATGATGATGCAACTGATCAAGTTTATAATGTTGCCCTGAATGATAGGGTAAGCTTAAATAAACTCTATCGAATGATAGAGGATAGATTAATACAGAGAGCAGATGGCCTGAAAAAGAAAGACCCGATTTATAGAGATTTTCGCGCTGGTGATGTTAGACACTCCCAGGCAGATATTAGCAAAGCTCAAATATTATTGAATTATCAGCCAAAATACATGATATCCGAAGGAATGGATGAGGCGATAGATTGGTATGTAAAGGAGTTAGGTTTTTGATGATAACCCCAGTGATTCTTTCAGGCGGCTCAGGTACACGTCTTTGGCCACTATCACGCAAACAACACCCTAAGCAATATTTATCTTTAACAAGTGACAATACTATGCTGCAAGAAACTATTTTGCGCTTAAACGGATTAGACAATCTTGCAGATCCAATCATTGTCTGTAATGTTGATCATCGTTTTTTAGTAGCAGAACAATGTCAACAAATTGGCATAATCAATCCAGTAATATTACTTGAGCCGATTGGAAGAAATACTGCACCCGCTATAGCTGCTGCAGCACTACAATCAATCAAAGATTTAGGTAATGTAATGCTGTTGGTATTATCAGCTGATCATGTAATTCAAGACATTGATGCATTCCATGCTGCAATCAATATTGCTAATAGTCAAGCGCAAAAAGGTAAATTAGCTATATTTGGAATTGTTCCAACAGATGCAAATACTGGTTATGGTTATATTAAAACATCTAGGAATGATGCTGATGACGCGTGTAAGGTTAAAGAGTTTGTTGAGAAGCCAGATCTAGAAACCGCTGAAAAATATTTAGAACAAGGTGATTACCTTTGGAATTCCGGTATGTTTATGTTTAAGGCAGTCACGTTAATTGATGAATTAACCATGTACTCACCTGAAATTGTTGCGTCAGTTAAAAGTGCCATTAAAACCGCCAAACAAGATCTAGACTTTATCCGCCTTGACAGGCAAGCCTTTGAGTCATCTCCATGTGACTCTATTGATTATGCGCTTATGGAGAAGTCTAGCAACGTCGTTGTTGTGTCTTTAGATGCTCAGTGGAATGATATTGGGGCCTGGTCGGCACTTTATGATATTGGCGCAAAAGATACCAATGGTAATGTGATTAAGGGTGATGTAATTACTCAAGACACTACAAACACCTATATTAATGCTGATCATTGCATGGTGGTAACCATAGGTGTTGATAATATGATTATCGTAGAAGCCCCTGACGCCATCTTTATTGCCACACAAGACAAGGCGCAAGAGGTTAAATTTATTATTGAATCTTTGAAAGACGATAACAGAGAAGAGGCCACAGTACACCGTAAAGTTTATCGTCCTTGGGGCTGGTACGATTCTATTGAATCAGGTAAGCATTTCAAAGTAAAAAGACTTCACGTTAATCCAGGGGCAAAGCTCTCACTGCAAATGCATCACAAGCGTGCAGAACATTGGGTGGTAGTTAGTGGCATGGCTACAGTCACCAATGGCGATCAAATATTTACCCTTCATAAGGGTGAATCAACCTACATCCCATTAGGCGTTACGCACGCATTAGAAAACAAGGCCAACAAGCCACTAGAAATCATCGAAGTACAAAGTGGGAATTATTTAGATGAAGATGATATTGTAAGATTTGAAGATATATATAATAGAGTTGAATGTTAAAAATTTAATATGAAAACGCCAAACACTATCCGTCACAATGCAGTTATTACTAGAGATGAGCGAAATCAGTTAAATACTTATAAATCAATGGTTTGTGGTGAATTAGGAAAATAAATATGAAAAAAGCCTTTATAACAGGAATAACGGGACAAGATGGGTCGTATTTGGCCGAGTTGTTATTAGAAAAAGGATATGAAGTGCACGCGATTATACGGCGTGCATCAGTATTTACTACGCAAAGAATTGAGCATATCTTTGAACACGAGAATCTGTTTAAATATCATGGAGATCTTACAGATTCAAGCAACCTTCATAGGTTGCTAATGCAGATTAAGCCAGATGAGGTTTATAATCTTGGTGCACAATCACATGTTGCTGTATCTTTTGAAGTGCCAGAATATACTGCTGAAGTAGTTGGTTTAGGCGCTATACGCTTGCTAGATGCTGTTCGTGATTTAGGGCCAAACTGTAAATATTATCAAGCATCTACTTCAGAGTTATTTGGTGGCATACCCGGTACAGAGCCACAAAGTGAAGTGACGCCTTTTTATCCAAAATCACCTTATGGTGCTGCAAAGCTCTACGCATACTGGGTAACAGTGAATTATCGTGAGTCATATAACTTATTTGCCTGCAATGGGATTTTGTTTAACCATGAATCGCCAAGACGAGGTGAGACCTTTGTAACTAAAAAAATTACTCAAGCGGTTGCCAGAATACACCAAGGTAAGCAGAAAGTTCTAAAACTTGGAAATATGAATGCTAAGCGTGATTGGGGTCATGCTAAGGATTTTGTATATGCACAATGGTTAATGTTGCAGCAAGACAAGCCTGAAGATTATGTAATTGCCACAGGTGAAACACATACAGTTAGAGAGTTTGCCCAGTTAGCATTTAAGGAAGTGGATATCGATATTGAGTGGCAGGGAAAGGGTATTAACGAAAAAGGTGTGGATGTAGACACAGGTAAAATTTTAGTGGAAGTTGATAAAAAATATTTTAGGCCGTCAGAGGTTGAATTATTGATGGGTGACCCGTCAAAAGCTGAAAAAGAGTTAGGATGGGAGAGGCAGATTTCCTTTAAAGAGCTTGTGACAAGTATGGTTAAGTATGACTTGGAAAATGATACTTTTGGAGGTAAGGAGTGAATACTGGATTCAATATTTTAATGATGATTGGAGTATATTTTTGAAGTTTTGCAAAAAAAAGACGCCTCAAGGTATTCTTTAGACTATAAAAACAAGAATTATGCAACCTTTAACATTTCTTTTTTATGAATAAAAAAACGCGGATAAATTTATTATATATTGTTGGTTTTTCATTGAAAGAGACGTCAGGAAGATCTACAGGTACTCAGAATAAATATAGGCATTTAAAAGATAAATACACATCGGTTGAAATGATGGATGTATCTTCAACATTCTCTTATAAGATTCTTAATATTGTTACCAATAATCAGAGAGCGCTTAAAATATTTTCGCTTATTGAGATGAACATAATTCTTTTCTTTGTAGGAATTGTAAAAAGACATTGGAACATTATAATTATAAGAGACTTTCCATTAATCACATGGAAAGTATTTAATTTTATGAATATTTTGACAATCTCAGAAGTGCATGCAGACCTTGGAGAAGAGATAAAATTAACCAAGTCATTTGGATTTCAATTGATTGGCCAAGTTTACTTATTGTTGATTAATTCAATAATTCGATCATCTGATGGTGTTATATATAATCATCCCGCATTAAAACACCATTATGATAAAAAATTACAATTAGATTCAAATACTATATATCAATATAATGGCTCAGATATTGATAATTTTTATCCTATAGATGCAAAAAAGTGTCGGAAAGAGTTACATATTCCAAATGATAAGATTATATTTGTTTTTGCTGGTAGTGTAAATATTTGGCATGGAGTTGAGCATTTGCTATCCACCTTTTCCGAATTGCAAAAAATAAATAATAATGTTTTACTTTATATAGTGGGAGATGGTATAGAAAAACGCTCATCAAAATTGAGGAAAAAATATAATAATAAAGCTATTATTTTCACCGGTAAGGTTTCTAGAGAGGATAGTAGAATATATATTAATGCTGCACATTATTGCATGCTTCCGGTAAACAATATAAGGATTAGCCCTGGTAGCCCGATCAAGCTATATGATTATGCTGCATGTGGCAAATTAATCATTACACAAAAAAATACTGTTGGCTATAGTGATGTAGTTCAGGAAAACAAAATAGGTATAGCGGTTGATTTTTTCAATTATGACTTATCGGCAATTGATATAAATAATTTTATATCCAGGACTATCAACAGTATTGAAGAGAATAGTGAGCATGTGAGGAATGTGGCTATGTCTAAAATATCCTGGTCACATAGAATAGAGTTATGGGGAAAATATATTGACTTACTGTACAAAAATAAACAAAATAAGAAAGACTAAATTAAGGGTAGCGAAGTTTATTAGTAATCATAAATAACGCTAGAGATGACTTATGACAATTAAGCAGAAAAAGATAATTGCTATTATAGGCGCGCAAGGGTTAGTAGGGTCTGAACTTACTAAAGTGATAAACGCAAAGACCAACTTGACCTGTGTAGAAGTGGTTAGAGGCGACAATTTTGCAGTAAAGCTTCAAAATGTGGATTATGTGATTCACGCTGCAAATTCCCCTAAACGATATGAGGCCGAACTAAATCAACAGATGGATTATGAAGAGTCGGTCGTTAAAACCGCCAAGCTTATTGATGCGTGTAAGGGGGCGGGCGCTAGATTGCTACTAATCAGTAGTATTTCAGCAAGGACACAGCTAAACACCGTGTATGGCCGCCACCGCCATGCATGCGAGTTAATGGTATTGCAAGCAGGTTGTGTAGTGGTAAGGTTAGGATATATGTTTTCGAAGCAGAAGATTTATGGGGCCTTGAGTAATATAGTAAACAATGAAGATGTATTTTTAGACCCAACTTCGGAATATTCTTATTCTGATGTAAGTTGGAATGCTAATAAGATAGTTGAACTCTTGCTGACGGAAGGGCGGGGAGTTGTAGAGTTAGGAGCCAATGGTTCGATAACTTTGCAAGTCATAGCAGATCTGACTTCGTCAACGTCAGTGTTTAAATCTGATACAATCGATATTCAGATTGCACAATGCGATATCAAGGATCGTCCGAAGATTCAGGAATTTCAAGACTATTTAATTGGCATCTCTGCCAATGACAAAGAAATCATCAGTAAAGGATAATTATGAAAATTTTATTGTTAGGGCATACTGGCTTTGTCGGAAGTAATATTGTCGATTTTCTCTTGCAAGAGGGTATTAGACATTATGGAGTGTCCCGTTCTACGGGTGTTGACTTGCGTGTACAGAAAGAGGTTGTTAACCAGATTAAAATTTACAAACCTGATTATATTGTGAACTGCGCAGCACATGTTGGAAGTCTTAATTATGTCAGTAAATTTTCTGGTGAAGTTATTAACAATAATGTACAAATGATTTCTGCACTGTATGAAGCCCTTAGAAAGATTGGTAAAGATATTACAGTTATTAACCCTATTGCAAACTGTGCTTTTCCAGGAAATGCTAATCTCTATCGGGAAAGTGAATGGCAATTAGGTGAAGTGCATGATTCAGTAGCCTCTTACGGTAATTCTCGGCGTTTAATGCATGCTTATTCGATAGCTTATAGAAAGCAGTATGGCATTAAAACCATAAATTTTTTTGTTCCTAATATGTACGGCGAGTATGATTCTACAGACCCTAATAAAGCCCATGCTTTAAATGCATTAATTTCAAAATTTGTTAAAGCAGAAATGAAGGATACTTGGGAGGTGGATATCTGGGGAACCGGAAGCCCTATTCGTGAATGGCTATATGCCAAAGACTTCGCCAAAGTTATTGTTAAGGTTATTAGAGATTCAAGCTTACAAAATATACTAACCCAGCCAGTTAGTATCGCACAAAATAACGGTATTTCTATGAAGGAATTGGCTAATATTATTAACGTGAATTTTGGCGATAAAATGAATCTGAAGTATCTAACGGATATGCCAGATGGAGCCTCGAAAAAAGTTATGGCTAATGAAAATTTTAGAGAGTATTTTGGTGCATTTGAGTTTACCGATTTTAATGTAGGAATTAAAAACACAATTCAATATTACAAGTCACAATATCCTTATTAATGACTTGCATGGAGAGTTCATTGTGGAATAATAAATTTAGCCACAGACCTACAGAATGAAGGTGAAAATATGAGTAAAATTCGGAAGTTAATGTTGATTACCTCTTATGGTGAAATTGCCCTGATGTTTAATGTGATAAAACAACACCAAAATGTTGAAATTCATCTAGTGGTTTTTGATAATAAAGATTTGTTTAAATTTTTATCCTTGACTCAGAAAGCAGTGTATTTTTCCAGTTTAACGTTTGTCCCACGCTTTTCTGGCAGGAGAAAGACATCGCCGCAGAGCTTTTTTAAAGAAAAGCGCCATTATAAGAATCAGTTGCGAAAAATTGAAGTGCAGTTTCCGAAGTTGGATTCAATTTATTGTTTTCAAGTTTTTCAGAACCATTTTTGTTTTCAGATAATTTTCAGCTACCTTAATAAGATTTCAAAGGCAGTAATTTACTCTCCTATAGTTTTTTCTGAAAAGACTAAACTTATGGAGGTTGTTAGAAATTTACCCAGAAAGCTTCTAAACAAGGCGTTGTACGGCCGCCAGTTTACCTCATTACCAACCGGTCACAAGTGTCTTGATACTATTGAAGCTCGGGAGTATCTGCACGAGAAAATCCAGTTAGTAGGTTTGGAAGAGTGTAATACCATCAGACAAAGCGTTAATTTAAGAGATTATTATATATTTAACCATAGCTATCGATTTATTCTATTTGACCAGCCATTATTGAATTATGGTCGAGTCAATATGAGTCAATATCATGACTTTATGGAGTTGATCAAAAAAATGTTTGCAGAAGAAATCCGTAATAAGCAATTTTGCGTTAAACTTCATCCCGGAAACCACACTAGTCGAATTTTTTACGAAGGTATAGATGTTATTGATGGCCTGGTGCCCAGTCAGTGTGTTGAGAGTAGAGAGGCAGACATCTGGCTGTCAATATCTAGTCAGTCAATTCAAGAGGTCAATATTGCTACAAGAATTTCACTTATTGAATTGCTTGATTTTAAGAATATTGACATCAAAGAGTTAATATATAGTAATTTCAAGAGAACTTATAATGGTAATGTCTTAATCCCTAAAACCGCTGAAGAATTGAAAGCCATAATTGGTGCAATCTGACTCTTGAGGTCTAATTTAACAAAATAGATCAAGATGATCGTGTGAAACTAAATAGAGAAATTTCTCGAAACTACATAGATAGGAGTATTAATAATGAAATCGATTCTTAAAGATTTGTACCACCAAATTTATCCAAGTTATTTACACGCGTTAACTAAAGCGGTTGGTGATTGTGAAACCTTGCTGGATGTTGGATGCGGTGCGTATTCTCCATTACAATCCCTGAGGCGAAAACCATATTGTACTGGAGTTGATGCTTTTGAGCCCAGTATAAAAGCGAGTCGATCTAAAGGTATACATGATGAATACCGCCAGTTAAATATTTTAGAATTAGAAAACAATTTTGAAGAAAATTCTTACGATTGTGTACTTTTGAACGATGTTATCGAACACTTGGAAAAAGAGGATGGTCTAAAATTGATACGGATGTTGGAGAAAATTGCAAAAAAGCATGTAATTATTTTTACCCCTAATGGTTTCGTTCCCCAAGAGCCGTTCGAAGGTAACCCTTGGCAGGAGCATAAATCAGGATGGAGTGTTAAGGAAATGCAAGATCACGGTTATAAAGTGTGGGGAATTAATGGTTGGAAATATCTAATGGAAAAGCGGTGTGAAATTAAATTTAGGCCTAGGAAATTTTGGCTTATAGTGACATCCCTTATGCAGTTTATCACCTACTATTTTCCAAATCAAGCCTTTCAAATATTTTGCGTTAAAGAGGTGAAGAGTTTGAATGTACGTTAGGCATTATAAATGAATATCGGTATATTGGAAATTTGTTCAGCAACGCATTTTACACCTGTGATTACTAGAGCAAAGTTATTTAATGTTGGTGGTAATAATATTAAGATTTTTGTTAATGAAGAAATGCTGGAAAACTTAACACCTCTGATAGGCAAAAATAATATTACGATTATTACTTTAAAGTTTGGCGAATCGAGATATAAGTTTCTAAAGAATATTGAAAAAACATATAAATTTGATTTATTTTTTATTACCACCCTACTGCCAAGCGTACCAGCGTTCTGGTTTTTTAATCCTAAAAAAACTGGCGCGAAAAGCATTGTAACACTACACAGTTTGAATATTTGGTTCAACCCATTTCAGTTTAACGGTCTAAGGAGCTTGGTCCTTTATGTCATCTGTAGATTGTGGATGCGGAGAATAGATTATATCTCTGTAGGATTAGACATTATGAAAATTTATATGAATAATGAATTGAAAAGTAAAATTAAAGCTGTTGTCATACCACATACGATTTTTGATGAAAACGATTTTAAATCTGAACTAAATGGCAAAATATGTGAAGATTTAGATCCGGCAGATAATTTTTGTATAAATGTAGTTATACCTGGAATTTATAGTACTAAGAGACGAAATTACCAAGAAGTTTTTAATGCTCTAGAGGGGCTATCAATACAAGATGCGGCTAAAATCCGACTAGAATTATTAGGAGCACCCAAATCAAAAGAACAAGATATTGAAGGAGGACTTTCGATTTTAAATTCAAGTAGAAGGTTGCAACTAAAGGGATACAACGTTATCAGTTATGATTTTTTCTTGAGTCGAGATGATTTTAATCGTCAAATTAATTTGGCAGATTTGATTTTATCGCCTATTAATATTAATGGAGTGGAGGGCGAAACTTATGGTCTAAGTAAGGATACTGGAACTTTTTCCGATATAGTTGACGCCTCTATCCCAGGCATTATTCCGACAGGGCTTAGGGTGCCTGAGAAGCTTTCTAGTAGTGTTTTACATTTTGAAAAATTCGAAGAAATTTTTGAAATAATTAGCGACCTGATTAATAATCCAAAGAAATTAATGAGCTTAAAGATGGCTGCAAAAGAAAACTCAAAAAAATACAGCATAGAAGAGGTTAGGGTTGATGTGTTCCAAACTCTTGGTATTCACACATCAATTAACAATAAATGACTAATTTTAAAAAAAATGTCGACCACCCTTTTGGGTTAAAACGACCGCAATCAATCTCAGGAAAAAGAGGTTTACAAAGATTTATTCGCATGCGTATCAATAGACCGCTTGGTGAGTTTATTAGTTATTTTTTAACTTCCTTCCTAGGTGCTAAAAATGCACTAAAAGTTAAACTTTTCTTGTTTAGTTTTAGGTTTAAGTTGTTTGGTATTGATAGTTCGTTGTGGCTAGGAAGAGGGTTAGGCAAGATGCTTTATAGTAAAATACTATGGGTCAATCCAAATGATATTAATTTTGTTATTAAGGAGGGAATTGTGCCTTATATAGAATCTGGAGATTGGGACTTAAAAGCAAGTGAGTTCAAACTACACCCAACTGTGATTGATATGTTTGTTGATAATAAAGAGTATACAGAAACACAGCAATATAAATATATGATCTCTATGCTTAATTCAGGTAAACAACCATATTGGTGTAAAAATATTAAGGATATAGATCAATATTTTATTGATTTGCAAGGCGCGTATAATGGAATCAAGATTGAGGGATATAAGGATCAGTCCATGTTGAAGCAGCCTGATTATCAAAGTTTGAATGAACATTACCCTAATGAAATAATAGTATCTGTTGATCGTAAAGGGAATTATTTACATGAGCGCGGGGGGAGTCATAGGCTTTCTATTGCAAAAGTTCTGAATATCAGTAGGATTCCAATTGTGGTAATAAGATTACACTCTAATTGCATAAATAATAAGCAAAATATTATGCAGCTATGAAAATAATTGCAATTATAGTTGCCAGAATAGACTCTTCTAGATTACCCGGAAAATCTTTAATTCCTATAGGGGGGGATCCTTTAATACAGATTGTCATTTCTCGCATTCAAAAAATTGAAGGGATTAGTGAGATAGTTGTTGCAACAACAGGGCGTAAAGTAGATGCTCCGCTTGTTAATTTTTGTAAAAAAAGAGGTGTTAGTTTTTTTTATGATCGAAGTATAGATGTAAATGATGTTGCGGCACGCGTGTTAAAATGTGCAAAAAAACATAATGCAGATTACTTTTTAAGGGTTAATGGTGACTCTCCCTTTGTTGATTATGATTTAGTTAAAATGGGGTTGAATATAGTTATAAAAAATAATATCGAAATTGTTTCTAATATTATTAAGAGAAGCTTTCCGTATGGTATTTCTCTAGAGATAATTAAAACCGCTCTACTTTCTAGAGAATATCAATACATGTCCAAAAAAGAGAAAGAACATATTACAACCTACTTCTATAAAGAAATTGATCGTTTTAATGCGTATTGCATAGAATCTAGCAATTTAATTAACAATAATCAAAGGTTTGTTATCGATACAGAGGATGATTTGAATAAAATACGAGAGTTGTATGATAAATTTGGAGATAAGTTATTTTCTCTCAAATACTCAGAGATTAATTTTAATAAATAAAAAAAAGGAAAAAAATGATTAAAAAATTTAAGATATTTCTTCTCAACTATAAAATTTTTGGTGGAAGACGTTGGTATCAGTATTTTAATTTTGGCAACGGAATTAGTAATAGAAAATATATTGATGAAAGGGCTGTATACAGAACAGAGAGTTTTGTCAAATTTTTAAAAAATATTGAATGGAATTCTGACGAAGAAATAGTAGACGTAGGCTGTAATGCCGGTCGATATTGCTATGAAATGTCCAACAATGTTAGGAGAGCTACAGGTATTGAATTTAGCAGAAGATTTGTCAAACAAGCAAAATTTCTGCGTTATCTTTATGAAAAAAAAGGATTGGACTTAAAGAATGTAAAAATAGTGTATGGGGATGTAATGAATAATTTAGAGTTATTCGATAATGCAACAACAGTGATTTTAAGTAAGGTGCTTTATCACAAGAATTTAAATGGAGCAGGTGAAAAGATACTTGAGAGGTTGTCGAGCAACGGCGTAAACAGAATTATAATCCAGGGACATACAACACAGGGTAATATGGGTGAGGATAAATACATCCAGGATTTATTGCAAAAGTATAACTATTCTACTCAATCTATAGATCACCATGAAGAGTATCCAATAGCAATTGCCATAAGAAAACAGTCAAAGGAAGTATAGGATGTTTACATTAGTTAATATACGCCCTATGGGGCACAATGTTGGTAATCACGCAATAAGTTTCACGTTGAAAAATATGATTCATGATACCTTTGGTAGGCTTGTTTCGTTTGTTGAATATCCCGCATCAAGCAAATATGACAGTTCTAGGGCTGGCCTTAGCTCGTCGGTTGTTCATGAAATAAATAGAATTGCTGATGGTGTAATAATTGGTGGTGGTAATTTATTTGAGAATAATGAAATTGATGTTGATCCTGTGGCACTTCAGCACCTTCAGCCGCCCTTAATGCTTTTTTCAAATTCAAGAGGAAGAATTTATGATCGATATGGAAGACTAACCGAAAGAACAGATGTTATTCCAGATCAAAAACTTTTCAATTTGCTAGATAGGGCGGATATTTCATTATCAAGAGATTCGGCCACATCAAATTACATCAGAGAACTTGGCAATTTCCCCAATGACACTCTTGGCTACTGTCCAACAATAAATACTGGTCGTTATACTAATCTTTTGCCTGCATTGCCAGAAAATGAAAGTGCTGGTGTATTAATTTCGGTAAGATCACCGTTATTGATGAATATACCTTATAGGCTTCAAAATAGAATCACTTCTGATATTGAAAAGTGCATTGATTTTCTTCGATCTAGAGGATACAAACGTATTAGACTACTCTGCAATGATAGCAGGGATTTAGATTTTGCTAATTCATTTAGGTTTTCTAAAATGGTTGATACGGTCTTTACCTCAGACGTCTATTTTTACTTGTCGCTACTAAAACAGGCTGAGCTTGTTGTAAGTTATCGATTGCACGCGACTCTTCCAGCTATCTCGATGGGCACTCCAACGGTAAATATTTCATATGACGAAAGGGCAATTTGTTTATTTGATGATTTATTGCTTGAAAATCATCATATAGATTTAATAAAAAGTGGTGATGATTTCATGCGTCAACTAGAAGAAAGGATCGTACAGTCGAAAGGCCTTTCTGGGGAGTATATTAAAATCGTAAAGCAATGGCAAGGTTTTTCTGATGCTCAATATAATTCATTGCGGAAATTTAAGGGTTTGGTTGAGGGATATATGAAAGATGGACGGAAATATAATTAAGCTATAATGTACGATTATTCTATTATATTTTATGCAGAGGGTTCTAAGGATATTGGGCTTGGTCATTTAGGAAGAACGATAGCGTTATTCAATTACTTTAATAAAGAATTTAGAGATTGCAAGCTATATTTTAAAGTTGATTCATTTTCTAGTAAATGGTTGTTAAATTCTGGCGTTAAGTATGAAGAAGAGTTTGATGATCAAATTAAATGCGACGTTATTTTTATAGATACAACAAGTGTAAGTAAAAGATTTGCTAAAAGATTGTCAAATATATCTAAAAAAATATTGATTTCACCGTTATTTAATTTAATGAATCTTCCGACTCATATTTTGGTGCGAGACGCCTCAGGGTTAAATATAGGCAATATAAAAAGTGATGCAATTTTAATTAGTAATCCAGAGTTTAGCTTAATAACCTCCTGTTTTGCTAAACCACATAAAAGAAATTACCAGTCACTTAATATTGGCATTTGTCTATCAGGCGGAAGTCAGGATTTTCCAATTAAAAACTTGCTTAGAACATTAAATGCTATGCCTGAAGTTGCGCAAGTCATATATATCACAAATAGTGAATATGCATTTCATGGGGATAAGTTGCAATTACATTGTAGAGTCGCATCACCTGATGAACTATGGGAGGTTTTCAAAAATACAAATGTATTCATTGGCAGACAAGGTTTGATGGTATATGAAGCTATGTATCGAGGTATACCTGTTATATCTCTTAGGGAATCAGGTGAAGTCATTAAAATAACCACTGATACGGCTGGCGGGGATATGTTGGTTTATGATGTTAATGATAGTGAAAGAAAAGTGACCGATTTTTTGAAAAATAGACAGCTTCTCAAATCTATTAATAAAAGATTAATAAAGCAAAACACGGGGATAAAATCGGATGCATTGTATTTGGTATCTAGATCAATTGTACTTAATTAGAGGTGAACAATGAATAAAATTGAAGTTATAGCTGAAGCTGGAAGTAATCATAATGGCGATGTGGGAAAGGCAATAGAGTTGATTGATATTGCAAAAGAATCAGGTGCGAATTCAGTTAAATTCCAATTTATCTTTGCTGATGGGCTATATTTGCCTAAGTTTTCCCAGAACGGTAAAACGCCAAGTTATGTTGATAATAGTGTTTTTAATATCCGCAAAAATGAAGAATTAACCAACTCTCAATGGGAAAAGATTTGGTCTTATGCTTTAACACGAGGTATAAATATTTCGGCTTCTGTTTTTTGCAAGCGAGGCATAAGTCTCCTTAGCTCACTTGGAGCGCCCTTTGTTAAAATTGCTTCAACTGACTTTACTAATATCAATCTTATTGAATCAGCTATAGATGCTTTTGATAGAGTAATAATAAGCACTGGAATGGCCTCTATTAAAGATCTTGGTAGTACTATAGATTTTTTGGATTCACAAAATCTAAATAATAGTGAAGTTGAGTTAATGCATTGTGTGTCACGTTATCCATGTCCATTGAGCTCTAGTAATTTAAATCGCATAGCCTTGCTAAGAAATATAAGTAAATATAGAGTCGGATACTCTGATCATACGGAGGGTAATGAGTCATCATTAATGGCTCTATCACTTGGTGTTACAGTTTTTGAAAAACATTTTACAATGGATCAAGAGCTACCTGGTTTTGATCATAAGCATGCAGCAAATCCACAGCAATTACAAAACTATATTGAAACACTGAATAATGGATGTCGCGCATTACAACAAAACAGTTCATTTATAACTGAAGAAGAAGTGACAACTAGTATTCGAGCAAGGCGCGGGGTGTACGCAGCAAGGGACTTAGAAAAAGGCAAGGTAGTTAATGCGGATGACTTGTTATATGTTAGGCCAAGTACGTTGAGTTCATTATCCAACATAGATGATTTTTTAGGTCGTGTCGTTCAAGAAGATGTTCATAAATATACAGCTTTAGGAGGTTCGGACGGTATTAAAGGGGTTAAATCAAATTGGAAAGGAGCCTCAGAATACTGGTCTAATGAAATGATTGAGAAAAAAATGAAAAAATGATAACTATGAAAAGTGATGTAACCCTCTTTGTCTAGGCCCGTTTAGACTCATCTCGATTGCCGAACAAGGCATTTAAAAAAATATGCAATGAAAAGTTAATCAGTAGGTATTATTAATGAAATCTCATAAAGAATTATCCAGTGCGGTAATTTATATTGCAACTAACTTTTTTCAAAAAGGGTCTGCATTTTTACTCATACCCATTTATACCAGCTTTCTTAATGCAGAGTCGTACGGTATAGTTGGTCTTGTATTATCGGTTTCTGCCATATTATCGGTATTTTATACATTGAGTATGGATGCAGTGACCACTAGATTTTATTTTAAAAAAGTTAAAGAGAGTGATTACTATATACGGTGCTTTGGAACGCTAAACTCAATGATTATTGCTTTAGGGTTCATGGCTACTATTATTGTAGTAATTATTGGTCCAATTATTTTCACTTCATTCATTCCAGATCTTGCAGTATTTCCTTATTTACTGTTAGCAATAATAATTTCATCAAGTGCGCCAATGTTTAATATTTATGTACGCTTGCTTCGTGCCCAGCATCTCGGAAAAATGTTTGCAATTGTCAGTTTGAGCAAATTTGGTATACAAGCCATATTTACAATTGTATTTTTATCAATCTTTCAACTTAAAGAAGTAGGATTGTTATTAGCTACAGCATTAACAGGAGTAATTTATTTAATATTGTCTTTATATATGTTAATACGTGAGTATGGTATTGTATGGGATTATAAGTATGCGAAGAAAATATTTTTATACTCTATACCGCTGGTACCAAATAGGTTTGGAGCTCTTTCAGTAGTACCAGTTCAGACCTTTTTAATTGGTTTTTTTCACGACATTTCACAAGTAGGTTTTTTTCATCTCGGTGCATTAATTGGATCAGCTGTTAATGTGCTTGCTCAAAGCATTTATGACGCATACTTGCCATGGGCGTATGAACACTTAGAAATGTCAGATAAATTTAATCAAAAAAAATTGATCAAGGTGACTAGGTCTCTTATCATCTTTCTTTCTGTGGCTGCGCTTATATTGTCTCTAATGTCAAAAGAAATATTTCAAGTGTTCGTTTTTGGTGATTTGCAGCAGGCATGGATTGTGTTTCCATTTTTTGCATTCTTTGCGGTTGTTAATTTTATAAAGAATATCTGGTTAATGCCACTTATGTATAAAGACGAGGGAACTAAGTACGTTCAATGGAGTACATACACAAATCTTATTTTAAATCTAATATTGGGATATATATTGATACTACAGTATGGAATCCTGGGTGCAGCTATTTCAATCCTATTTTCGCGTTTATTATCCTCAATGGTGATGATGTATTTTTCATTAAGACTCCTCGACCTTGGATTGACATTTAAAAATATTTATTTAATTCCTTTTTTGTGCTTCCTTGTTGCGAATGTCGGTTTTACTCCATATTTTGAAAGTTTTTTATCTCGTTTAATACTTTCATTGTGTATTGTGATTGGAAGTGCAATGATAATAAGAAAAGAAATAATGTATTTTTATAAAAGCTATAAAAGTGCAAGAGCTATAGCGCCCCCAAAAATTAACACCCAGTAAAAGTAGAGTTTTCTTATAATAAAAACATAAGGAGATTCAAATGAAGACAGCACAGAAAATTACCTTATTTTCCCCTGTTTGCTATCCAACGATTGGGGTAGGTTCAGTAAGTCTAAAGCAATAAGATTCTATAATAAACCAGAATATATCAAATATGGATTGGGTATGTTTGGTTTAAAAGTAACAATATATGTTGTTACAATAATCACTCACATTTATGTTGAAATTTTTTAGAAATATTTATAGGAAAAAAATATGACTCGATATATTAATAAGATTAAAGTTTATTTTTTTTTATTTTTTGTTATTATTTCATTACTTGTTGCATTTAGAAAAGATTCAGTTGGATCAGACTCATATAGATATGTAGGGCGTTTTGTTAGGGCTTCACTTGAAGAAGGAATATTGTCGTCGCGATTTGATATTGGATTTATATATTTTATGGAACTAGTTGGAGTATTCACTTCCTCGCCAACTGTATTTTTCTTTTTTATTGCTTTATTGATAAGTATGCTGCTTTACTCCTCTTACAAATCTGCGTCCATAGGTAATCGCATTTATCATGATATATTTTTTGTATCGTTTTTACTACTATCTGGGTGGTACATCACAGAACTTACAAATGGAATAAGGCAGGGAATGGCGCTTTCAATTTTATATTGGGCAATATTTACTCAACTAAGGGTTTCTAATTATATTAAATTTTTACTATTATTTTTTTTATCAGTTTCTTTTCATTTTTCAGTTCTGTTGATACTGCCATTTTTGATATTAATTAAACTGAGTTTAAAAAACCTAAGTTGCATCTGGTTTTTAACATTGTTTTTTTATATACTAGGGTTTAATGAGTTGATTGTCGCAACTCTTTCTCAAGCATTGAATATAGAAATTTATGATATGATCAAATACTATAGTGTAAGTGATGTAACTGAGTTGGATTCTACTAGATGGGTGGGCTTGCAGTGGAATTTTTTAATCTATACAGTTTTTTTTGGAATGCTTTCAATGGGGGTTTTCTTTTTTAAAAAAAATGAACTGATTAACAGGGAGTCATTTGCTTTTATTATAAAAGTATACTTAATTATCTCACTAGTCTATTTTGTTTTTGGATTTGGTCCATATTCAAACAGGTATGCAATTATGGCTTGGTTTTTCTTACCAATTCTTCAGGTTGCTGTAATGATTCAAATTAAATTATCTCTAAGCAGTTTGAACGCTGTAGCTACCCTTCTCCCAATAATAGCAATTAGTTATTTTTTATTCATAAGACTAGATTGGTTAGATTATTTTCAACTCTAATAATAGAATAACTGATAGTAAGTGAAAAAGTATATAATGAGGCGGTGCATGCCAAGGCAGTTGCACAACATTTAGGCACCGAGCACACCGAGTTGTATGTAACGCCTGAGCAGCCTGGTTGAAACACTGGCAATAATAGATATTTTTAATATGAAATTATTGCAAGCTAATTATAAAAGTTATCTTATACTTTCTGTCGAGGTAGTTATTATGAGTCACTCGGTTTACGCTATTTTTATTAGGAGATTATGAAAAAATTACTCTTTATTGTAAATGTAGATAAGTTTTTTATTTCACATCGTTTGCCAATTGCGGTTGAGGCTATCAAACAAGGGTATGAAGTTCATGTTGCAACTAAAATTACAGACCAATTAAATTTTTTAGAAATGAACGGTATGATTGTCCACCCATTGAATATTCATAGAAGTGGGATTATCTCAATTGCATCTGAGTTTCTTAAAATTTTATTCTTGCTTTATAGAATTACACCAGAAGTTGTTCACTTGGTTACTATTAAGCCAGTAATTTTTGGAGGTATTGCGACGCGATTATTAGGGTCTTCTTCAGTTGTATCGGCAATTTCAGGTCTTGGGTTTGTTTTTATTGATAATAGATTTATAGGTAAAATTCGTAAAAAAATTGTATTATATTTATATCGTATTGCCCTGAATCATAAAAATCAAAAAATTATATTTCAAAATTCTGATGATAAAAATGTACTAGTTTCACTCGCAAGGGTGTCCCATGAAAAAACTGTTTTAATTCCTGGGTCTGGAGTTAACTTGTTTAAATACAAGACATCACCCCCTCCTGAGCGTGACTTTCCTGTAGTAATGTTTGCATCTAGATTTCTTATAGATAAAGGAATAAGAGAGTTTGTGCATGCTGCTGAATTGATTAATAGTGTAGAGCATTGTGCAGATTTTGCTCTTGTGGGAGGTATTGATTTATTTAATCCTGCCTCTATTCAACAAGATGAGCTAGATGAATGGAAAAGAAAAGGCAATGTTGAAATTTGGGAGTATAGTTCCAATATGGAAAAAACCTTGTTAAATGCAACAATTGTAACCCTTCCATCATATCGTGAAGGGTATCCTAAAATATTGATTGAGGCAGCTGCTTGTGGTAGGGCGATCGTAACAACTAACGTTCCCGGCTGTCGAGATGCAATTGAAAGTAATGTTACAGGCCTATTGGTCCCTGTAAAGGACGCTGTATTATTGGCAGAATCTATAAGTATCTTGCTAGATAATAAAAATAAATGTGAAAAAATGGGAATAAATGGAAGAAAAAGAGCCGAAGAATTGTTTGACATACGAATGATTGTTGATAGTCATATTAAGATTTACAGTGATTTATTGAAAAACATATGAATTCAACAAATATTTTCATAACTGGAGTTACGGGCTTTATTGGTCAAAAGTTAGCTATAGCCATAAGAAGACCAATTAAAGTTTTATCCCGTGTCAAGCACCCTATTTATGATTCAGTTGTCTGTAATTTAGGAAAAAATCCTATTCCTGATAGTGCTTTAGAGGGCGTAGACACTGTATTTCATTTAGCTGGATTTTCACACGATTTTCGTGATGCAGATAAAATTTTAAATCTATATCGACAAGTAAATGTAGATGCTACTATTGAGCTTGCAAGATTGGCAGTAAGGAGCAGTGTAAAAAAGTTTATTTTTGTTAGTAGTGTTAAAGCTGGAGGAGGTTGTATTCCTCGAAAATGTGTAGGTGAAATCGATCAAGGAATACCAGAAGGAATATATGGCGAAACCAAGAGAGATGCGGAGCTTGAGTTATTAAAAATAGGTAAAGAGTTTGGCATGCATGTGTCAATCATTCGCCCCTCATTAGTTTACGGTCCAGAGGTTAAAGGTAATTTACAATTAATGTTAGCGGGAATTAAGAAAGGATGGTTTCCACCTTTGCCTGAGACGGGTAATCGACGCTCTATGATCCATGTAGACGACCTAGTTCGAGCGATTTTATTAGTTGCTGATGACGACCGCGCTAATGAAGAGATATTTATTGCAACAGATGGCGTGCCACATTCTTCTCGTGAGATTTATAGCGCTATGTGCAACATAGTAGGAAAATCAACTCCAAAATGGAGCGTGCCAAAAATATTGTTCGATATGGTCAGTTTATTAAGTCCTAGAATTAAATATAAAGTCGATAAACTGCTTGGTGATGAATGTTATTCTTCTGCTAAATTGGAAGCTCTAGGCTTTAAAGCACAAAAGACATTAAAGGATATGAATGAAACGTCTTTTTGATTTGTTTACTGGGATTGTGTTTCTTGTGCTTTTATCTATTCCTATGGTGTTGACTATTATTGCTGTTCGCCTAACATCAAAAGGCCCGTCACTTTATTGGTCTGACAGAGTTGGAAAAGATAATACAATTTTTAAAATGCCTAAGTTTAGATCAATGTTGACAGGCACTCCTACTGTAGCAACTCACCTATTAGATAATCCAAATTCTTACTTATCCCCCATTGGTGGATTTTTACGCTCAACTAGCTTAGATGAGCTACCACAATTATTCTCAGTATTAAAGGGTGATATGAGTTTTGTAGGTCCACGCCCTGCACTTTTTAATCAAGATGATTTAATTGCTTTGCGTAAAGAAAAAGGCGTGGATAAATTATTACCTGGCGTCACAGGCTGGGCGCAGGTTAATGGCAGAGATGAATTATCAATTCCTGGTAAAGTGGCATTAGATGTAGAGTATCTAAATCGCAAGTCCTTTTGGTTTGATATTAAAATTTTATGGATGACATTTTTGAAAGTGATTAAAAAAGATGGAGTTTCACATTGATTAACCAATTGCTTTCGTTATTAAAAATTAATAAACAGCTACTTGTTGACTCTGTATTATTTGTATCGATATTGTTAGCACTATTCTCGATTCGTATGGATCATTGGTATCACACAGTTATTCACTATTTTGGCTTTAAATTACAGTGTGAGATTAGTGATATTTTGTATAAGGACAAAAGATGAAAATATTGGTAACAGGTGGATCGGGTTATATTGGCTCTCATACTTGCATTGAGTTAATCAAAGCTGGCTATGAGGTGGTAGTAGTTGATAATTTGTGTAACTCTTCGTTAGAGTCTGTAAAGCGTGTTGAAAAGTTGAGTAATAGTGATATTCCTTTCCATAGGGTGGATGTGCGTAATAAGGCTGCATTAACTCAAGTATTTGAGCAATATTCAATTGATGGGGTGATTCATTTTGCAGGGTTAAAGGCGGTAGGCGAATCAGTAGAGAAGCCTATTGAGTATTATGATACCAATGTAGGTGGCACTTTTATTCTGGCTGATGTAATGCGTGAGTTTGGTTGTAAGATGTTTGTATTTAGTTCTTCTGCTACAGTATATGGTGACCCACATACCGTACCTATTAAGGAAGACTTCCCATTGTCAGTAACGAATCCATACGGTCGATCAAAATTAATGATTGAAGAGTTTTTTCAAGATATATTTGTTGCAGATGATAGCTGGCATATAGCCTTACTAAGGTATTTTAATCCAGTAGGCGCACATAAGAGTGGGTTAATAGGTGAAGATCCAAATGATACTCCTAGTAATCTAATTCCATATATTTCACAAGTGGCAGTTGGTAAGTTAGAAAAGCTCAGTGTGTTTGGCGGAGACTATGATACACCTGATGGTACTGGTGTTCGTGATTATATACATGTGGTAGATTTAGCCAAAGGCCATGTTAAAGCATTACAAGCATTAGAAAATAAGCCGCAAGTATTAACAGTCAATTTGGGCACGGGTAGCGGCTATTCTGTACTTGATATGGTTAAGGCTTTTGAAAAGGCCTCAGGTAAAGATGTGCCTTATCAAATAGTCGACAGAAGGCCTGGTGACATAGCTACTTGCTATGCTGATCCTGCCTACGCAGTAGAAAAGCTTGGGTGGAGTGCTGAACACGAGCTTGATGAGATGTGTGAAGATGCTTGGCGTTGGCAGTCACAAAATCCAGATGGATACTCAAGGCATGAGTAATATTAAATTGAGTTATTGGCTTTCTACAGTCAATTAATAATCAACCAGTTGCTATCGTTCCAACTTTGAAGATACCTCATTGCGCTAGTTTCTGATTTCCAGCCACCTCTAAGCATAATTTTTTCTAGTGGAATATTTTTGTCTAATAAGTCAAGTGCAGCGCCAACTCTAAACGAATGGCCTGACAGATCCCCGATTTGATTCAGGCTAGCCTGCTTTTGAAGACTCTTTAAAATATGGTTAATAGATGCGGGTGTAAGAGACGGATTAGTAGATAGATTTCGTTTGAAACTTCTAAGGATGTAGCCACTATCTTGATCAATTGCTAGTGACCAGTTTGAGATCATCTCAGATAGTTCGCCAGATATTGGGATTGTTTTCCCTTGATTGTACTGATCAGTTTTAGAGTGCCTCAGTAGGAGTGCATGTTTATGATTACCGAGATGTTGCAAGTCTTCAAATTTGAATTGACAAATTTCTGAGCGACGGCGCATGGTTTCATAACCCAGTTGTAAAAGTAGTTTATTTCTGAGGCCAACTATATCATCAGAGCAAACATTTTTA
>Ga0233442_1000962_pt1 | contig 24201 bp, 23 predicted proteins | sample SI_123_September_3_FD_182789 | JGI IMG/M metagenome (GOLD analysis project Ga0233442, IMG submission 182789) | Seawater microbial communities from Saanich Inlet, British Columbia, Canada - SI_123_September2016_150_MG | ecosystem: Environmental > Aquatic > Marine > Inlet | place: Canada: British... | reverse complement strand
TTTTAAGTAGCTCGTGAAAAGGTCTGTTTTTCATAATGTAGTCCTTCAGTTCGAAGTTCTTATACTTCTATTGTAGCACTATATTTTTTAATTTATTATTTTCAACCATTAACGTCGACAGAGCCTTAAAAATTATACAAGTACCGCTTCTCTATCACCTGTTTCAAGATGACCAATCACATAAGCATCTGATTCATGCGCAAGTACTGCATCTACATTTTCAGGTTTAACAACAAGAACCATTCCTACGCCCATGTTAAATGCTCTAAACATCTCTGAACGTTCTACATGTTCACCTATAATATCGTAAATAGGAAGCACACGGATATCTTTTTCTACAATAACTGCTTTCATCCCTTCTGGGAGAACACGAGGTAAGTTTTCAACAATTCCACCACCTGTAATATGCGCAAGTGCTTGAATTTTGTTTTTTAATGCTTTAAACGTTTTTACATAAATACGTGTTGGAGTTAAAAGTGTTTCAATTAACGACTTACCATTTATATCTTTATCAAAAGGGAGTTCCATTTTCTCAAAAAGAACTTTACGTGCTAATGAAAATCCATTTGAGTGAAGTCCTGAAGAAGGAAGTGCAATCAAGATATCGCCAGGGAAAACATGAGAAAGTCTATCAAGTTCAGACTTCTCAGCAACACCAACAGAAAAACCTGCTAAATCGTAATCATCTTCTGAATACATTCCTGGCATTTCAGCAGTTTCACCACCAATTAAAGCACACTCTGCTTGAATACACCCCTCAGCAATTCCAGCAACAACACTCGTTGCTACCTCAACTTCAAGTTTACCTGTTGCATAGTAATCTAAGAAAAATGATGGTGTTCCAAAGTTACAAATTAAGTCATTTACACACATTGCAACTAAATCTATTCCAACAGTATTATGAATCCCTGAGTCAATTGCTAATTTTAGTTTTGTTCCTACACCATCAGTTGCTGCTAACATTACTGGTTCTTTATATCCAGTTGGTAATTCAAATGCACCTGCAAATGATCCAATTCCACCTAAAACACCAGGAATTTTTGTAGACTTTACTAATGGTTTAATGTTTTCAACAAAACTGTTACCCGCGTCAATATCAACGCCTGCATCTTTATAGCTAATTTGGCTCATGAACTACCCTTAAATTTATTCTCAACATTATAGCACTTTTATTTTAGGTACACATTTTGCTAGTGACCAAATGAAAATATGCAATCAAAAAAAGGAATATAGATGTTAACCTATCAAGACCTTCAACATGAAATGCCAGATCACCACTACGTTTTATCCAATATGAAACGTCAGAAACAAAATGTAATACAGTATTGGGAAAATTTAGAAACTCATGAAAAAGCAGTGTTTACCCTTTATCATGATATTGTTGTTAAATTCGATATTAAAAATGACAGACCTCTACAACAACATTTTCAAGAGATGATTGAAGAAGCTTCTTAATTTTTAAAAAAAGCGGTTACTTGAAACATTAAACGACTACCCATACTGTCTAAAATAGTTTGTGCACCACTGTTACTTGGTGCTGTTGCATCTCTAAATGCATAATTAAAATCAAGACGTGTTGCCCCTTTGAATCGGTATGAAGTTCCTAATGTTACGGTTTTAAAAATCCTTTTATTAACACTACTGTTTGTGACACGGTTAAGTTGGTCGTAACGTGAAAAAACCTCTAACTTTTTGGGTAAAAGTTCATATTGAATATTAAAATATCCTCCATAAGCTTCATTTTTATAACCTGTTGCTTGTTGTATCTCCCAATTTGACACATTTGGATCATTATCTACATCTTTAGCACCCGTATAAATCATTCCACGTGCAACCATTAGTTCAGAAGTAATTCGTAAACCATTTTCATAATAGGTCACTCCAATACCATACCGATCTCGTCTATTGGACTCGAACTGTGTTGCAGTACCGCTGTTTACTAAAATTTCTCTATTACCACTCTGTCCCCAAATATAGGCTTTTAATGACTCAGTATAAAAGCCTTTTCCTTTATTAAAACTATTTTCTAATGCTAAGTATCCATAATGTGTTCCTTGGTTTGGTGTCACACTACTTTTAATTCCACTACCATTTCCATACATATACGCATAACTTAATGACCAATTATCCAACAATGAAAATGTATCAAAAAGTTGTGCTCCTTTATCACGGTAAGCACTCACAGAAGAGGCAGGAGGCCCTTGATGGAAATCACTTCCGGCTGTAATAACATTATAAATTTGTCGTTCCAGTAGCTCCATATTTATGAATGAAGTAAATTCTATATAGGGTGATGCGAAAGTTGCCCGTAAGCCCTCTTCAGAACCTGGTGTTTTAAATTGACCTACACGAACTTTCACATAGGGAATATGTTTAAAGGTAACCGATGCATCTAAAAAAAATTCTCCAACATCACTACCATGTCCACCTAAATTAGTTACTCCACTATTTTCAAAAGCCGTCAAAACAAAATAATTAATTTTATTCTCACTATCCGCCATGCCCCGAACACCTAAACGACCACGGCCAATATTGAAACCTGATTGAGAAGCTAAATCAGGACCTAAAAGAGAAAATGGTGTCTTATTACTACCATTTTTCAGAACTACCTTTCCACTATCATGTTTATAGTTTACTTGTATAAACCCCCAAATAATAGGTGTCGTTCTTTTAAAACCCTCTGCTTGTGTACCTTGTAACATTAACCAATTTGCTGCACTCAGTGTTGTCGTAAAACCAAACAACAAAAAGTAACTTATTATTTTTTTTAATGTCATCAAAATCTCCTAAAATAGAGTATTATAAAATATTATACCTCTTTTTACAACTTTAGCTATAATTATAAAAATAAAATTGTTTTTACAAGGACGTTTATGACTAACTTCATATTACTATTTATCATGATAGTTATTACAGGGTGTGGTTCAAGTAGTGCCCCCTCTTCTTCAAAAGAAACATCTGAAAAAAAAAGTGTTCTTTTTTCTAACTTAACCAATACAATAACACTCAACAAATTAGCCCAAAACAGTGAAGAGGAACTTAGAGTAACCCATTGTGATAACGGTAGAGCACTTCTTGAATCTTCAGCACAAAAGATTCTTGGTTTTTACCGAGTTTCAGGAAATAACATCATATATACATTTGATGAAGGTGATGTAACCGTATCTAGTAGCGATAGTGCATTTACAATAGATAAAAATTTTGATTCTACTTTACAAACGGGAGTGATTACAAGCTATTACTTAGAAGATATTCTTTTTGTTACTAAAGCATCATGCTCATTAAACGTAGAGAACTCATTTGAATATGAAATGTTTGAAGACAAAACGTTTTATGTTTATGGCTATTTCCGTGATGGAACTTCGGGTGAAAATAGAAGTGCTGCTATTTATAATAACACCGGTACAAAAGTAACCATTAAAGATACTACTAACGGACTTATCCTTTTAAATGACATCTCCGTAAGTATTAGTCTTCAAAATTCTAAAGTTTTTCTATCACTAAATGCTCTTGAAGAAGGAGCAACCCAAGATTACTACTTAAAAACAATAAATGACAATATTTATGTCATGGAGAGTGGATTTAATCCCTATCCGGCAGTTTATGCTACTTCTATTCAAAGTGACAATGGAAAAAGTTTACTTCAAACACTTGAAAGTTCGTATAATCTAACAACTAATACACTCAACAAAAACCCATGGTACATTGTAGAATTCACAACCAATAGTAATAATGACATGTTAGTATCATGTCCTGCCAAAACGACTTTTACTTCACAAAATGTTCAAGCAGAGTATATTAATGAAGAGAAACAACTTTTATCATTTGGTGGAAGTTATGAAGTACAAAATAATCAATTAATTATTACCAATGAAAACAGTGAAATTCAAACAACTCGAATTATTGCCATTGAAGATACAATCTTAACATTTGAACAAGCAAAATATTTTAAAAACCGTAGTGAAGCGGTAGCATTTGCCCAAATTTTAGCCCTTATACCAGGTACTGATTTTTGTGATAAAAACTTACCTCAATAATTGCAATGGTTATTATTCGTATTATTATCTATTTTACTTTTTCAAAAAGGTTACGTAAACTCTTTGCAATTATGGACTTTAAAGAGGGAAGGTTTAACCCTTCTCAAAAGAGTTTAGAAGGAAATGATGAACTTGCAAAAATTGCTAAAGCCTTTCAAAGTTCAACAGACCAAACTAGCGGTATTTTAAATGATATGGTATTACTTTCAGCATTAAAGTACCACTAAAAAGCCTCCCATGAAAAAAGAAAATGAATTAAAGTATTTAAAACATTATCATCCTGACACGCAAAAGCAAGTAAGGGAGTTAATTTTAAATAAACAACTCTCAAGCTTTATTTTAAATAAATATCCCACTTCACATAACATACATACCGACAAAGCTCTTTTCTCTTATACTACGGAATTAAAACAATACTTTATGAAAAAATCTTCCCCTCTTTCTAAAGTACATTATGACGGTAAAATAAATGTTATTCATAATGCTTTAGGAACACATCATTTTATTTCACGTGTTCAAGGTTCCAAACTCAAAGCAAAAAATGAGATAAAAATTGCCTCAATGTTTAAAAAAGTTCCTCAAGAATTTTTAGAGATGATTGTGGTTCATGAACTGGCTCATTTTAAAGAAAAAGAGCACAATAAAGCCTTTTACAAACTCTGCAATTACATGCAAAATGATTACCATCAACGGGAGTTTGACCTAAGACTTTACCTTACTCATATTGATCTTTTTGGCAAACTTTACTAATAGTAATCAACCTGTCACATATTTGATACAAATTCATCATAATAAATATTTATAACCCACAATTAAGAGTGAAAAAACTATAATAAGTGTGTAATTTTGTGAAAACACAAAAAAAGATTAAATTTAGGAGCACAAATGAAAAGATTGTTTAAAACATTTTGTGTTGCTGCCTCACTTACTGCTGCTACATTAATAGCAGGTGATGCACCAACGTCATATAAAGATAATAGCATTCTAATCTCTGCTGAAGAAGCAGTAAAACTTATTGGTAATCCAAAAGTTATGTTTGTATCAGGTGATAGTGAAGATGTATATAAATTAGGACACATCAAAGGTTCTGTTTCAATGTACGCACATCACTTACATCACTCAAATATCATGGGAGACATGCATTGTGAGCCATTATACCGCTGTTTAGATGATGCTGAGAACTACATAAGTTCAAAAGGTATTGCTAACGATATGATGGTTATTGCATATGATGACTTCAAAGGTCCCAATGCAACAGGTGTTTACTCATTTTTCAAAAGTTATGGACACACCAATGTAAAACTCTTAAATGGTGGACGTTCTGCAATTATGTCTGTTGATCCTGAACAACTGGTTTATAATGACATAAAAGCAGAGTGGAAAAAAGAGAAAAAAATTGGTAAAAAAGCGAAGAAAAAGCTTAAAAAACATAAAAAAGGTAAAATAACTCTTACTGAAGCTCAAATTACTGAATTTGAAGCAATTATGAAAGTAAGTAAGAAAAAAGCTAAAGCCATTAAAAAACGCTTAGATACTCAAGCTAAAAATCTACTTGTAATTAAAGGTGATGAAAACGTTGCTAGAACAGACTATCACATTAATAAAGATCATTTAGACCTTTCTAATATTGCTGATAAACATGAAATGGCAATAGTTTCAGCTGACATCTTAAAAAATGGAAAAGATTCTAAATTTGTTATTATCGATTCACGTGGTATGGCAGAAATTATTGGTGAGCGTAAAATGGACAATGTAGCACGTGGTGGACATATTCCTGGTTCTGTGTTTATGGAATGGAAAAAAACATCTGACTTAGACAATAAAAAATCATTTAAGCAAGCTGCAGAACTTCAAAAAGCATTTGATCACTACGGAATCACTAAAGATAAAACAATCTATGCTTATTGTATGGTTGGTGCAGGTCGTGGTTCACAACAAATTACAGCACTTCAACTTCTTGGGTACAAAAATGTAAAAGTATTTACAGGCAGCTGGGATACATGGGGTAATGATATGAATTTACCACTGAAAAAATAAGAGAGGCTAAGATATGACGAAAGTTATGAATAATAAACGTAGAGATTTTCTAAAAGTATCAGGTATGACAGCAGCTTTAGTTGCTTCACAAGGAAGTCTTTTTGCAAAAACAAACGTAATGTCTGTTGAGAATGGAAAAGATAATTATCCAAATACAAATTACACTGAAGAGATGTACCGTAATGAATTTGCATTTACTTATGGTAAAAAAGCAGAACATGGTTTTGCTTACCACTGTGTAAACTGTCAAGGTAACTGTGCTTGGGAAGTGTGGTCACATAATGGTGTAGTTACTCGTGAAAACCAGTCGGCACGTTACCCAGTTATTAATGCAAAAATTCCTGATTTTAATCCTCGTGGATGTAATAAAGGGGTTCAACACTCACAAGTAATGTATCAAAAAGATAGAATTTTATATCCTATGATTCGTGTTGGTGAACGTGGTGAAGGTAAATGGAGACGTGCATCTTGGGATGAAGCGGCTGAAAAAGTATGTGGTGAAATTTGGAACACATTAACTGATCCTGAACGTGGTCCAGACAAACTTATGGTACATGCCGGAACCGGTCTTTTAACTGAAGGTCGTCGTGGTTCAGTATTACGTTTTTCAACTCAACTTGGTGCTAATAGAATTTATCCATCATCTTACTTAGGTGATATGTTTACCGGTTCTGCAATTGCATACGGTGAAGGTAATGTCGGTTGTACTTGGGACTTTATGTACACTGTTGATACTGCTGTAATGTGGGGTGGTAATCCATCTGTTTCTCGTATTCCTGATGCTCACTTTGTGTGGGAAGGGAAATACAATGGAGCAAAAGTAATTACTATTACTCCTGAATTTAATGCGACTGCAAAATCTTCTGATTTATGGATTCCTATTAAAGCAGGAACAGATAACTTCTTAGCAATGAGTGTTATTAACGTTATTTTAAATGAAAAGCTTTTCAAACCTGAGTTTATGAAGAACTTCACTGACTTACCATTTTTAGTAGATACTGCTACACAAAAAATGATTCGCCGTTCTGATATGGAAGAAGCACCTTCAAAAGAAGATGAGCACAAATATCATGAAGAGTTCTACTCATGGAACACTAAAACTAATGAACCTGCACTTATGCCAGGAACAGAAGGTAGTGAGCATAAATCTTTACGTCTTGATGAGCATGGAATTGTTCCCGCTTTAGAAGGTGAATTTAAAATCACTGACAAACATGGTAAAGAGCGTACAGTGGTTACTGTATTTGAGATGTTAAAAATCAATGCTGCAAAATCTAGCCCTGAAGAGACGCAAAAAATAACAGGTGTTCATCCTGATACTGTACGTCAATTAGCACGTGATATTGCACTTCCAAAAGTAGTTGAAATTACAACTGGTTTTTCACTAAACAAATATTTCAATGGTGTACTTTCAGTATGGAATATTGCTTCTATTTGTGGATTAACAGGTCGTATGGGACCATACGGTGGATTAAATACTGAAAATGAGTTCTCTCTTTCAGGTCTGTCTGCACTTTCTGGTTTTGGTGGAAAATACAAGCCACGTTTTGGTTCTGGTTTTGTGGGTGAATTTGTTTTTGGCGATGGTATGAAAACATTCAAACAGTACTTCAATGAAGAAGATGTTCAACGTGCTCAAAAAATGGGTAAAGATGAATATGTAGCTATTATTGAAGAACTTCTTGGTCAAGGTGAGCATGGAAAAGCAAACGTTGAAGCTAAAGAGCATGGAATACACGGTAACGTTGTAAAACCTCACTGGACTCCAGATACTGCTTTAATTGTAGCTGATTCTAAATTCCGTCGTAACAAAGGTAACGAATACCGTAAAGCATTTTTATCTAAAATGAAACATTATTTCTATGTTGATTACCGTATGAGTGAAGCCGCACAATATGCTGATGTTTTACTTCCTGCAAAATCTCATTATGAAGTATACGACTTACGTACTTCTCCGGGTTACCACCGTTTTACCAATTTAGCACAACCCGTTGCTAACATTAAAAATGTTGGTGAAGCAATGGATGAATGGTCAATGTTTACACTTTTAGCTAAAAAGTTAGAAGAGATAGCAAACCGTCCTGAGAATATTGACAAAGCACAAGTTAAAGATGAAAAACGTTTTGCTCGTGAAGGTTTTCATGACCTTTCTATTTTCCATAAAGAGTACACTAACACTGATGATGAATCAGAAGGTGAAGGTGAAGTTTACTTAGGAACTGACAAAATGGCTGTTGAAGCCGCACTTGAAAAATGTGATCAATATAGCCCGTGGACGATGGAAAAAATGTATAAAGCAGGTGGTTTTTTACTTCTTAATGAAAAAGGTGCAAAATCATCTCCACTTTACTCTGATAAGCCCTATTCATCTATGGAAAACCATATCTATAAATTTGAGCGTTTAGAGACCGTTTCTGGTCGTCAAACATTCTACGTAGATCATGACTATTACATCCGTATGGGTGTTGCAGCTAATGGAGCTATGGAAGGTATTAATCCTAGTTTTCGTAAAGAGAACAAAAAACCTATGTTTAAATTGATGACACCACATGCACGTTGGTCAATTCACTCAAACTACAAAACATCACGTACTCTTTTACGCCTTCAACGTGGAGTTCCAGCAATGGCAATTAATCCTGTTGTTGCAGAACAAAAAGGTATTGAAGATGGACAAACTATTAGAATTTTCAATGAACTTGGAGAGTTCTTTGCTATGGCAAAAGTATCTTCTTCATGTCCACCAGATGGAATTGTAATGGAACATGGTTGGGAACCTTATATGTATAAGTTTAACAAAGGTCATAATGAAGTAGTTCCAACAGGACTTAACTTACTAGAGATGGCAGATGGCTGGGGACACCTTAAATTTGGTGGTCTTTGGGATGGAAATCAGTACGCATATGATGGTGCCGTTGATTTCGAAAAAGCAAAAGTGTAAGGAGTTTAGATGTCAAAAAGACAATTAGCGATGGTAATGGACCTGAACAAATGTATTGGATGTCAAACTTGTACTGTTGCGTGTAAAACGCAATGGACGAACCGTAATGGTCGTGAGTATATGTACTGGAATAACGTTGAAACGTATCCAGGTGCTGGTTATCCTAAAAACTGGATGGAACTTGGTGGTGGTTTTGATGCTGCTGGTGATTTACAACCAGGTGTTATTCCTGATTTAGAAGCAGACTACGGTGTGCCTTGGGATTATAACTACGATTCACTACAAAATGGTGCATCTTTTGAGCCAAATGTAGAACCTACATGGGGACCAAACTGGGATGAAGATGAGGGAGCAGGTGTTTTTCCACAAGATAATTATTTCTTTTATCTTCCTAGAATATGTAATCACTGTACCAATCCTGGATGTTTAAGTGCGTGTCCTCGTGATGCTATTTTCAAACGTGAAGAAGATGGTGTTGTTTTAGTAGATTTAGATCGCTGCCAAGGGTACCGTTACTGTATTGCAGGATGTCCTTACAAAAAAATCTATTTTAATCCAAAAATCTCTAAATCTGAGAAATGTATTTTATGTTTCCCACGTATTGAGCAAGGGCTACCACCAGCATGTGCACAACAATGTGTTGGTCGTATTCGTTTTGTTGGATTTTTAGATGATGAAGAAGGGCAAGTTAGCCAATTGGTTAACAAGTATAAAGTAGCCTTAGGGCTACGTCCAGAGTATGGGACGCAACCTAATGTTTATTATGTACCACCAACCGAATCTCCAGCAAAATTTGATGCTGAAGGTAAAATCATTGAAGGTTCTACACGTCTTCCTGTGGAGGAGTTAGAAAAACTTTTTGGTCCTGAAGTTCACCAAGCAATTAAAACGTTAAAATCAGAGATGAAAAAACGTAAAGAGACAGGAGAATCAGAGTTAATGGATATCTTAATTGCATACCAACACTCAGATATGTTCCGTCTTGATAATAACTACTATCATGAAGTGGCAAAAGCAAAAGGACAACATCCTTTAGCACCAGTTGATACCCGTTATATAGCCGGTAAATTTACTAAAGACACTCACACTATGAACTTTACTCATGGTGGGCATGGAGCAGTTGGAGGACATCACTAATGAAAAAGATTATTTCTACATTTGCAGCACTTAGTGTTGCTGCAAGTTCATTACTAGCAGCAGATATAAATGCCGTTAAAATTGATACTGATTTAAGTCGTATCTCATATACATCAGTACTATGGGAAAAAGCCAAATTTTCAGATGTTGTTTTGTATCCACAAACAACACTTAAACTTAATGATAAAAAAGCCAATGAATTAAATGCAAACAATAATGCAAAAAAAGCACAAATTGCAGCAATTTATAATGATTCAGACATTGCATTTATGATTAAATGGCCTGATGGAACTATGAATATCCAAAGTGGCAATAAAACTAACAGTTACGCAGATGGTTTCGCTGTTCAATTTGCTTCAGATTTTTCAGATCCTCAAGCACTTCCATATATTGGAATGGGTTCTAAAGATCGTCAAGTTGTTGTTCATTTACAAAAAGCAGCTCGTGGAATTTATGAGCCAAATGGAAATGGAAATGTTTATTATCAAATTAACCGTGAACAAACGGCTCTCTTTGATAGTGAACTTTCAAGTTACGAAGCAAAAGTTGCAAAAATCGGTTCAAACGATTATGAGCGTACTTTTATATCTGAAGGTTTTCGTTCAATGACAGAGATTAAAGATGCTTCTAACAGCTCTTATGCTCGTCTTGGTTATAAAAATTCTACATGGCAAGGAACACTTTCTCGTCAACTTTCAGACTCTTATGTAAACTTAAACCAAGGTGCTTTTCCTGTAGCTTTCGCTGTTTGGGATGGAGAAAAGTTAGGTCGTGATGGTCTTAAAAACCTCTCTTCTTGGATCTCAGTAAAACTTGAGGGTCAAAAAGGTGGTGATTCATTAGTAGCGGCACTTTCATCATCAAGTGAGGGAAATATTACTATGGGTCGTACATCTGCTGTTGCTAATGGTTGTACCGGATGTCATCAACTTGAAAATTCTGATACTCCTACCTACATGGGACCAGCCCTTATGAACATTGGTGGTTATGCAACTGAAGGCTATCTTCGTGAATCATTATTAAATCCATCTAAAGTTGTTGTAGCAGGTTATAACCGTAATGCTCACTCTAACTATGCATGGTATAATATAGAAGAGGGCAAACGTGTCTCAGCTATGCCTGAGCACTCTTGGTTAGAGCCTAAAGTTATTGACGATATCGTAGCTTACCTTCAGTCTTTAAAAGCTGAAGTTAAAAATAGGAGATGAAGATGATTAAATTAGCATTAGTAGCGGCACTTCTTGTTTGTAACGTTTATGCCAATGATGATGACGAAGGCGAAGAATTTGAAAAAGAGGGATTTTTAACCACTAAAGCATGTGCTGAAGCGGGTGAATTTAAAGATTGTTATCTTGAAAATTATGCGTGTGGATCAAACGGATGTTTTGAAACAACTGAAGCAGGAGTTTTTAAAAATACACCTCTTGTTTTATATTCTCATAATGATGGTGTTATCTATACGTTAGATACATCTGCAATTAAGCCTTCAGAACTTGATGAAGGAGTAAGTCGTAATCTTGTTACTATTATTGGCGAGTTTGATGCTAGTACAAATACAATTATTGCTTCTGAAATGAAAGCGCCACCTCCACCAAAAAAATCTTTTTTCAAAGGGTGTCTGTAAAAGATACTTATTTTATATAGAGCATTACGCTCTATATTTCTATCATGATAAAAATTCTGCTCTCGTTTTAATTCTTTTTATATATTTTCGATACTCGTAATAAAATATTATTTAGTTCTATATGGCTTTTTTGTAAGGCTTCCACATTAATATAAGGAACAACCTTTCTTCCTATAAATATAGAGGTACTTACCCCATTCTCAAGAAATTTTGGATTATATGACATACTAAGAATCTCATTTTTTCTCGAAAACTCTATAGCACTGTTAATATCTCTATTTTGCACATCAGATATAAATAACATAAAAGCATTTTTACATTGTGTTAATTCACTGCTTGTTATAGGTAATAATTCAAGACTATTATTGGCAATGCCCTTAGGATAATTTTTATTAATTTTTTCTATAAAAGCATCTACACTACTTATATCACTTCTTTCATGTAATAAACATATAGTAATTTCACTTGTTTTATATTCCTGTAACTTCTTCTTTTGTGAACTCATCATGATAAAACGAGGTGCAATTTTTGCAAAGATATTTAAGGTACTACTATCATACGAATTTGCTTTAATTGAAGAGAACAATAGTGTCAATGCTATAATCAGACGAAGAAAAAATATATTTTTTTTCATCTGCTATCGCTTTACTGCAAGACTATTTTCTTGAGATTCTGATGTAATAGATAACGGTAATTTAATTAAAAAAACAAGCACCACCATTAACATTCTCAACACTTAATTTACCTCCCATTGACTCTTCAACTAATCTCTTTGACATAAAGAGACCAATTCCCGTACCCTTCTCAGAAGATTTTGTTGTAATATATGCTTTAAAAATATTACTAATAACTCCTAAGTCAATGCCTCCTGCATAATCTTGAAGCCTTATTTCAACATAATCTTCTAAATATTCAATATGAATATCTATAGCTCTATTGTCAATTTCTTTTTCAACAATAACATCACGTGCATTATTTAAAATATTAAGAACTACTTGTTGAAATTCACTATTAAAATTTTTAATAGTTTGGGGATGATTTTCACTTATTGAAATAATAATATTTTTATTTTCATACTCTTTACCAAAAAGATTTAATATTTTTAAAATACTATCTTTTATTGAAAACTCAACACTATTTTTATTAGGTTTAAAAAAATGACTAAAATCATTAAGGGTCTGTGTCATAAAGCCTAATTGCTTCTCAATGCTTATGGTACTTTCGTTAACCAGTTTACTGTCCAAAACACCTAAAGAATTTTTAAACTGTAGTTTTATATTAATTGATGAAACAATAGCAAGAGGTTGTTTCCACTGATGAGAAATTGAAGCTAGCATCTCACCTAGTGATGCCATCTTAGACTGCTGTGCTAAAAGAATGTGCGTTTTTTCTTGCTCAGAAATCGCATTTTTTACTTTTAACTCTAAATCATTTTTGTAAAGTTCTAGCTCTTTATTTGCTTCTACTAATGATAATGTACGCTCTTCAACGGTATGTTCAAGAGAGTTGTTTATAGTATCTAGTTCTTGGATATTACTGCTAATTCTATTAACCATAGAGACAATAGCATTATGTATAACACCAATTTCATCTTTACGAGAAAGTTTTTTAGTGGTAAAATTATTTTTACTGGGGTTATACTCACTAATTTATTCAGCTAAATTTTTAAGTGGTCTAAATTCAATTTTCAAAAAATAGATAAAAAGAGTAAGTAGAACTAATGTTATGATAAAAATTTCTATACTTGTTTTATCACTTCTTTTCATAATAGATTCATAACGCTGATTAGATAAATAGAGTTCAATTGTCCCTATAGAATCTTTTGTAACACTATCAATTAAAGGCCGCGTAAAAAAATTTCTTTTTATAAAAGGTTCATCTTTATTGGAGACATTAAAATTATAAATAACATCTTTATTTTGATCTTTAACCCGTAAAATTAAAATTTCTTTGTTTTGAGTGTATATCTCATCTAGGTACTCTTTATTCGAGTCTACAAGCCCTAAAGACATATTTAAAGAGATAATAGGAGATAGAGTATTTAAAAGTAAGTTAGCTCGTGATTTTTCAGAGGAAATAAACTGCTCTTCAATTGATGTAGATATTTCGTAACGCTCAATAAATGTAATAATGAAAGTAAAAATTACAATTGATACAATTACTTTAATTTCAATACCAAAAGATCTCATATTTATCCACTAAACCTTATTTTAATCTACAATATTATAATATCTTATTAAGTTAAAAAAGGTTCTAAAATGATAAAAATATTTGCGAAAAGTCTCCTCTTATGCTCTCTCTTAACACTAGTACATGCTAATGCAATTGATGACAATAGCTTTGAAAATGATTTTGAATCACTTTTAAATGATGTCAGTGATATTGCCACTAAAAAATCTCTTAATATTGATTATCTACCTTCTGTTGTCACCGTAATTGATGCGCAAACCTATCGTGATGCAGGTATTCAAAATATCGCGCAGGCACTTGATATGTTACCTGGTGTTCAAATGCAGTTAAGTCCTATGGGTTATACAATGACAACAGTACGTGGTCTTAAAAAACCCAAATGCATATCTCTCTGACAAAATTAAAATTTATATTGATGGTGTTGCTATTAATAACGAGATTGCAGGAAGTAGTAACTTCTATATGGATTTTCCAATGCAACTTGTAGATAAAATTGAAGTTCTTCGTGGACCAGGTTCAGCACTTTATGGAGCGGGTGCATTTTACGCTACCGTTAATATTATCACTAAAATGGGAAATTCAAAAAAAGAGAATCAAATTTTTGTTGGTATGGGAAGTTATAATTACTTTACTACAGGTGCTAATGTTCATGTAGCTGCTGGTGATTGGGATCTTTTTAGTGATGGCTATTATCAACAAAATCAAAAAAGACTTCATATTGATTTAAGAAACGAACAAACTGATGAAGTAATGCAAGATTTATCTGTTGGATTTAAAGCACAAAATGGTAATTTTGAATTTCAAACACGTTTTAAACATAATATTTCAGGAAACTTTTATGGTTTTGAAGGAGTAATTGATGACCAACAAAATCAAGAGCATATTAACACTTACTTCTTTACACAACTCGCATATAAAGCGGACTTTAATGGTTTTAACTTAAATACAAAAGCGAGCTTTTCTCATAGAGAACTTGACGTTGGTGCCAATATTGAAATAAACGAAGCTAAGTTTAATTCGAAATTTGCAGTAGTTGGAGTTAATGATATGAATGATTCTTTTGCTTATAACGAAAATTCACATGAACAGAATTTTGAAATAGAGTCCATTTTAACCCTTCCTAAAATCGCTTCAAATGATATTTTAATTGGTATTGGAGCGAGACAAGTTAATGTCACTTATGATAACTTTGAGAGTAGTATTGAAGGGGCTATTGCTGCCAATAAAAGTCAAATAGAAAATCATGTTAACTTTAATCAATTTGACTTCAATGCTGACTCAGAATCAGCGTACTGGGCAAATCCAACAACAACTCTTCTTAAAGCTAATACTCAAAGAACTATTGCTTATACTTATATTCAAGATTTAATCACCGTAACTGATAGTATTGATCTTATTTTAGGACTTCGTGCTGATCATTATTCTGACTTTGGTTTACAACTAAGTAAACGTGCAGGTCTTGTTTATAGAGCAAATGAGAAATATATTTTCAAACTCCTTTATGGTTCAGCGTTTAGAGCGCCAACACTTATAGAAGCGTATCAAAATGGACATATTAATTTCGTGCAGGGGATGAAGATATTAAACCTGAAGAGACAAACACTTATGAAGCCGTGGCTGTTTATCTTCCAAATTTAAATCATAAACTTTCATTAAATGTATTTTATTCACAACTAAGTAATGTTATTGATTTAGAAGAGTTCCCAAATACAAACCCTGGCTATCAGAACTATGATGACAGAGTCAGTAAAGGAATCGAATTTGAATACTTTTATCGTCCTAAAGTAAAACATAATCTTTACTTTAATGCCACTTACCTTGATACCGATTATGTCATCCCTCCGGAAGACGAATCCATATCTATTGAACAGAGTATGCCTGATATCTCAAAAATCATGTTTAAAGCAATGTATATCTATCGTCACACTAAGAACTTCACCTTAGGTACAACATGGCGCTACTTTAGTGAAACCACCTCAACTGAACTTGATTGGATAAAAAACAATGCAGGTAAAGACCCTACTATCACGGAACATCATATCCTTGATGAAACAATAACCTACCGATTTTCACCTAGTAGTCAAGCACGATTAACGATTAAAAATTTACTTAATTCTGATGCACGTGTTCCGAGTTACTACTACAGAGATCAAGGTGGAATGCAACGAGAAGGTACAAACTATTTTTTAACATACATTCAAACTTTTTAAATTCATAACAAAGTAAAAGAGTATCTTTTTACTTTGTCATCTCAACAGTTATCTATTATTGATATTTAGCTAAAATAAACTTATAAATAATACAGAAAGTTTTAATGATGAATACAGAATATAAAGTTTATATTTATGCATTTTTATCTCGAGTAATGAGCGATATGCCTGATACTCGTTTTATAAGTGATTTAAAAAATAACAGTGATTTACTAGAAACTATTGGTCAAGATACAACAGATTGGATTCTTTCCCACAATGAAGAGACTCTTAAAAATGAACTTAATGCTGATTTTTCATCACTTTTTTTACTTCACTCGCAACCTATTGAATCTTTTATACTTGACGCCAAAAACGAGTCTTTAGTAGGACTTCAAAATCCTGTTATGCTATTTTACTTTCAACATGGTTTTGAAATTAATATGGACCAAACACAACTCATGGCACCCGATCATCTAAGTCTTGAATTTGCTTTTATGCAAACACTCGTCCAGCGCGATGAAAAAAAAGTACAATTTGAATTTTTAGACCAACATCTTATGAACTGGGTCATTCCTTTTATGTTAGGAATGAAGTCAAGTGCAAGTACCCCTTTTTACCGAGACATTTGTGACCTTATTGCAGAATTTTTATCTTCTGAATATGACTACTTAAAAACATTAGAACTTTCTAATTTTCAAGAAGATACTCATGAAAAGAAACAAAATAGCGAAAGGAATTAAATGGCAGGTCTAAACTTCATACAAAAAAGCAACCTGTTTTCTTTTAGTGCTACACACTGTCTTCGTAATGACTACTTATATAACGACTGTTCTCACTGTATTGACATCTGTCCTAGTAACGCCTTTCATCTTGTAAGAAACAAGCTAACTCTTTTTGAAAATGAGTGTACCGAATGTGCAGGATGTATTGGAGGATGTCCTTCAGAAGCATTAACCATAGAAAATTTCGATCCTAATGCTTACATTCAAGATTTTCATATTCGTGATGATGAAGAAAAAATTATCTCTTGTAAAAAAGAGACCCCATGTTTAGCTGTTTTTGACTCACATCATCTAATAACAATGGCACTCGATTCAAATGAAAATATCACTTGTGATATAGCACATTGTGAAGGGTGTACTCTTAATATTGAAAATAAACTTGAAACACGAATTCGTGACAATATCACACTTACGAATACCTTTCTTAATGAGGTGGGTCTTACAAAGATTGTTCAAACCAATGAAGCATTACCCCAAGAAGAAAATAATAAAAGGGCTCTCTTTAGAAAAGCATTTAATGTTGCTAAAGAGAGTGTCATAGTCGATGAAGAGGCTCCTCAAGAGGTAATCGCTCCAACACTTCAAAATCGTTTAAATATTGCTACTACATTACCTCTTAAAGTTAAACTTTTAAGTGAAGCACTTCAACGAAATATCACTAACTTTACAACAACAAAATTTGAATCTAAACATCCTATTTTCATTAATAAAACTATCTCTTTTGAGAGCTGTACTAACTGTGGAGACTGTACACAGTTTTGTCCTACGGGTGCTCTTTTTTCAACCGATGATAAACTCGGAATAATTTTCACATCAACTAAATGTATTGGTTGTGCTATCTGTGATGATATTTGTAAAACAGATGCTATTACAACTAAAGAGAGTTATGATTTAGTTGATATAGCGTATTCACGTTCACATGAGCTGGTTCGTTATGAGATGGTAATGTGCCATGAGTGTCGCTGTCCTTACCCTTATCGAGGTGGTGATCCAATTTGTGATAGATGTCATACCTTTAAGACCTCAATGCCTGATATGATGACACTTGCAAGAGATATGTAACTAAGTAAAATATAAAAAAGTAAAAAGGCCATATATGTATGATTTCAATCAAGCAGTAAACGATTTTAACAATAATAACGTAGAAGCCTCTTTTGAAGCCTTTAGTGTACTAGCTTCCGATGGTGATGCTGAGTCACAATATTTTTTAGCCCTACATTACATGGAGGGAGATGGCGTTGAAAAAGATATGCAAAAAGCCATCTATTGGCTAAAAAAAGCAGTCAAGAAAAGTCATGTCGATGCAGCTAGTTTACTTATGGAGTGCGACAGCGTCTCTACTTCACATACCAATAGATTTTAAAAAAATAGGGAATTTCAATTCGTGATACAACTTTCAAATATTTCAAAAAGCTTTGCTTCTCAAGAACTTTTTAAGAACATAAATTTTAGGCTAAATCCAAATAACCGTGTTGGTTTAGTAGGAAGAAATGGTAGTGGAAAATCAACACTTTTTAAACTCATATTGGGAGAAATTAGCGCAGATAGTGGCGATATTATAATTCCAAAAGGGTATAAAATAGGAACCCTAAAACAACACCTTGAGTTTAGTGAAAAGACACTTCGTGAAGAGGCCGCCTTAGCCCTTGAAGAAGAGATGAAGTATGATACCTATCGTGTTGAAAAAATTCTCTTTGGACTGGGTTTTGTTCAAGAAGATTTAGAGAAAGATCCCCTCTCATTTTCAGGTGGATTTCAAATAAGAATTAATCTTGCTAAACTTTTAGTAACGGAACCTAATTTACTTCTACTTGATGAACCTACCAATTATCTTGATATTCTCTCTCTACGATGGTTAAAAACTTTTTTACGTGCCTTTGACGGAGAACTTATTTTAATTACCCATGATCGTGATTTTATGGATAGTGTCTGTACTCATACTGCAGGTCTTGTTAGACGTGAATTAGTTGTTATTCCAGGGACTACCCATAAGTTTTATGAGCAACTTCATGCTAATGATGAACTTTATGTTAAACAAAAAATTGCTCAAGATAAAAAAGTAAAAGAACTTGAAGAGTTTATAGCTAGAAATAAAGCACGTGCATCAACAGCAGCACTCGCTCAATCAAAAGTAAAACAACTTGAAAAGATGCAAATAATGGACAGCATCGCACATGATGCAAGCTTAGATTTTGACTTCAACTTTAAAGAGACGCCTTCAAAAGTACTAATGAGTGTAGATGATTTAAGTTTTGGTTATACCCCTGAAAATATTTTATTTGAAAATATCTCATTTACACTTAGCAAAGGGGAATGTTTAGGAATTATTGGAAAAAATGGTAAAGGAAAATCAACACTTTTAAATACTATTGCAAGTGAACTAACTCCTATTACAGGGGAAATAGAAGCTCATAATGCAACCTCTTTTGCTCATTTTGGACAAACTAATATTGCACGACTTCACAATAACAATACTATTATTGAAGAGATCTCTTCTGCAAACCCTAAACTAGGAATTCCAAATATTAGAAGTATTTGTGGGGCTATGATGTTTAGTTCAGATTTAGCTGACAAAAAAATATCGCTTCTTTCAGGAGGGGAAAAGTCACGTGTTATGCTTGGACAAATTCTAGCTAAAAGTGTTAATGTACTTTTTCTTGATGAACCAACCAATCATCTGGATATGGACTCAATTGAAGCACTTAGCCAAGCAATATCAAATTTTGAGGGAGGCATTATTATTGTTACTCACTCTGAAGCCCTACTTCGACGTGTTGCATCTCGACTGGTTATCTTTAGAAAAAATGGTGCTGAGTATTTTGATGGGGGTTACGATCTTTTTCTAGAAAAAATGGGCTGGGAAACCGAAGATAATACAGATGATATAGAAGAGAATAAAAAAGTACAAAGTACCTCTACTCAAGCTCCTAAAATAAATAAAAAAGAGCTGAAAAAATTACGTACTGAAATTATTCAAGAACGGAATAAACTCACCACACCCTTACAAAAGGAGTGCGATAAACTTGAAGACGCTATTATGCTAAACGAAGAGCAGCTAGCACTTTATCATGATAGTTTAATTGAAGCATCTAACAGTGCTGAGAATAGTAAAATTATGGAATTTTCTCAACTAATCTCGAAACTAGAGACTCAAGTAGAAAGTGATTTTGAAAGTTTAGAAATTTCACAAAGTAAGCTCGATGAACTAACAACACATTACGAAGATAAACTCTCTGTTTTACAAGAGAGTTAATCGTCAAGAGTTCAAATATTACTCTATTGTCTTAACAACAACTCTATTTCTTCCTTCATGTTTAGCGTGATACAATAACTTATCAACCTCTTTATACATATCATCAACACTTAAAAGGTGTTCAACCCCAAACTGTATTGCTCCACATGAAAGAGTAACAAAATCAGAAACTTCACTGTTTTTATGTGAAATACTCAATGCCTCAATTTTTTGAAGTAGTTCATTAGAAAATTGTTCAAGAGCATCAACACTATCGCGATAGGTTAGTAAAACGAACTCTTCTCCACCTACTCTAAAAGCATAATCGTACGAACGGTTTGTAGCTGAGGCTAAGATATGAGCTACTGCTTTTAGTGCTTTATCACCCTCTTGATGTCCATAGGTGTCATTAAACTGTTTGAAAAAGTCAATATCGAACATAAGCACACCAAGCTCTTTATTATCACGTTTCGCTCGTTTTAACTCTTTTTCAAAAATTAGTTCGAAATAATTTCTATTATGTAAGCCTGTTAAGCCATCTGTTATTGATACTTTTTCTATCATTTTTTTATTAGAAATATCGGTTAAAAAAAGCGTAAAATAATAAAGTTCATAATTATTATCTAATTCAGGAATAACTTCTAATAAATACCATTCTTCACTATTAAAACTGTCATTAGAAGAGACTTGTATCTCTCCTTGATACTCTTTACCTGAATATATTTGGCTTTTAAAATTATCAAACTGTGCTGATGTAGCAAAAAAAGTATCGTGAATAGTTCCAAGAACATCTGCTTTATCAAGATTTAGAACACGACACAACGAACTCGAAATATCAATAATTTCTTTATTTAAATTCAACTTTGCAAAGAGTATATTTTGATCAATAAGATGTATCTGTTTATTATTGACTCTATTAACTTTAATCAAATTTATAATGACAAAAGCAACGATTATCGTAGATATTAATAGCGTTGCCAAAAAAACAGCAATAACCTCATTCGCACCATCTTTTTCAATTGACTCTTCATAAAAAAGTTGAGCTTTTTTAAAAGCATAGGTTTTTAACACAGCAATCTTCTTATAAAGGCTTTCAATATGCTGCGCCCCTTTACCTTTAGTTATGGCGATAGCGTGCTCAGTCTCACCCTCAAGCATTAAACGAACAACTTCTTGACGAATTACTTTCCAATTTTTAAATGAGTTAAAACTGACATCAATATCTTTTTTATCCCCTAAATAATTTTCATAAATAATATCAAATTTTTTAAATACTTCGGTCTCTTGCTTTTGAATAGATTCAATAATTCTTATCATCTCTAAAGATTCTGTTGTTAAGATAACATCTTTCATATCTCGATGAATTGTGATTATTTTTGTTTCAATGTCAGATACAGCATTAGAGACTTGAAAAGGGTGAGAGTACATTTTTTGAGTTTGAGAGGAAAGTTCTTTCATCTTTAAAATGGTAAAAAATGCACTTGAAATGGCAATAACAATAATAATTGCAAAACTAATAAATATTTTAAATATGTTCAAAAACTGCCTTATACTAATAGTATTATTGCTTCAGTTTATCACTTACCTATTTAAAATGTAACGTTTTATGTACGATACTCTTCTAGCATTTTATTTAAATGCTCTGTCTTTTGAGAAAGATTTGAAGAAGCCTCTGTAATATCATCAACGCTACTTCTATTTTCTAGCGATATAGTGGCAATATTTCCAACTTTTGCAATAATAGATTGTACGGTTTCAGAGTTATTAATATAACCGTTTACGGTTTCATCAACTTGTACAATTGATTGTTCAATGGACTCAACACTAACATTAATTTCTGATTCAACACTGTTTGCTGATACTGATAGTTTTTCAATTTTTTTTGCATTTTGAGAAACTTGATCACTCGCATCTATTACCGACTGAACAATAACACCAATAGTTGCGTTAATCTCAGAAAGAGATTTCTGTGTACGCTCTGCTAGTTTTCGAACTTCATCAGCAACAACAGCAAATCCACGTCCATGTTCACCCGCGCGTGCGGCTTCAATAGCCGCATTTAATGCCAATAAATTCGTTTGGTCTGCGATATCTGAAATAACAGTTAATACATCTTTTACTTGGGTGACTTCTGAACTTAAATGTTGTAATCTCTGAGCAAGCTCAACTTCTTCTTGTGCTCGTTCTTGTACTTCATTAGTAAGTTCAATAATTTTTTCATTAGCACCTTTTAAAACATTACCCGCAGAATCAATATTCTCTTTTGTTGCTTTTGCTTGCTCAATAGAGTCTGTTAATACATTTTTCAGATCCATACCTTGAGCCGATACATCTTGAACAATAGTTGCTTCATTTTCACTTTTTTGACGCATGACAATTGAAGTATCAAGTAAAGTTTTAGAAATACTTGTATTATCTGAAGATGCATTTTTAGCTTCAGAAACTGTCACGCGAACCTTTTCTATAAAAGCATTAATATTTTCTGCTACATTATAAATTTCATCACCTTTTGGAACGGTGATTCTTTGGGTTAAATCCCCTTCCCCTTTAGCTAAATCATAAGCTGCATCTTGTAGAGTTGAAAGTTTCGCAATAATTAATTTTTGAACCAAATAGATACTAAGTAAAAGTAAAACTACAAATATCGTTGCTGAAATAGATAAAATGACATCTCGTGTATGATTTACCTCTTCTAATACTTCAGTTTCATCTTTCTCAACTACAATCCCCCATGGTTGATTAAATATTTCAACGGTTGCATACGAGCTTAATACACGGATTCCTCTATAGTCATCAATAATCCATGAACCACTTTTACCTGCCTTTATAGCTTCAGTTGATGCTGATTTTATTTTCATTACTGCAACTGTTGTACCTGAGTTTTTAACATCTTCATTAGCAATAGTCTTTAAAAATCTACTATCATTTTTCATACAACCCACTTCACAAACTAAGTTGGCTTTACCTGATTTTCCTAATCCTGCTTTTTCGTAATCTCCACCAAAACTCATCACTTCATTAATTTTTTGACGAGGGAGTTGAAAAATTAAAACACCTTCAAAGTCACCTTTATAATGTAGTGGTGATGCTAAAAATATAGCTGGATCGTTATAGCTTGGTTCAAAAGGTTTAAAGTCTGCAAAAGCAACTTCACCCTCTTTTAATGTTTTTGCCTTTGAAAAAGCCTCAGCCAATCCTGAAGAAGAGTAAACCCCCGTCTCTAAGTTGGTTCCAAAATCTTTCTCTTTTACAACAGAGTAAACAACATCTCCACTGGGATTAACAAGAAAAATATCATACAGACCAAAATTTTGTACCATTGCTCTATAAGCGCTATGTATTTCTACATGATTTTTAGAGTAACTATCATCATGATTTTTATTCATTTTAAGTTTGTCTTTTTGGCCAATAGGACTTTCATTGTCTAAAATATATAAATATTGTGCCATTTGAGCACTAGTACTTTTTGGAATATATTCTGATGTTTTACGTTGTGTCAATGCATCTTTCATCTTAAAGTTGATTCTATTTAGATACTCATTTTCATAATGCTTTGTTAACTCATTTTCAACTTTTTCGTGTGAGACATCTAAATCTTCAAGCATTTCAAAACTTTCGTCTAATGCCCATAGTGACTCAACAGTAGCCGCATCTGTAGATTTTGAAATTAATAAAAACTCTACGGTTTTAAAAAAATCTATACTATGCTCTTTTTTAGACTCTTTGACCGCATCTAAAAGCGCCATATTACTTTGAACTAAAGAGTCCGATGCTCGTGTTAAAGCAATAGATACTACACTTATTCCTAACACTAACAAAGAGAGTCCTACTAAAACAATTAGTTTAACTTTAATACTTGCAAAATTCATTTTTTATCCTAACCTTCGTCTATTGTAATATTTTAACATATTTTAATTCATTTATTTTTTACATTCAAAATTTGCCCACGTTACAAGTTTACTTTGAACATTAATAAAAAGGTCATACCCTTTATCAAAAGTTCCAAATCCTCCCTTACGCGCTAAAATACCG